>Ga0247713_1000070_pt1 | contig 69924 bp, 66 predicted proteins | sample 21E_NmetaG_FD_189936 | JGI IMG/M metagenome (GOLD analysis project Ga0247713, IMG submission 189936) | Soil microbial communities from hillslope of Landscape Evolution Observatory, University of Arizona, Oracle, AZ, United States - 2-1-E_N | ecosystem: Engineered > Artificial ecosystem >... | reverse complement strand
CGAGCGCCGGCCCGGGGCCAAGGGCCTGGCCAACATGGAGGCCCGGGCCACCCGACTGGGCGGCAGCGTGCTCGTCAAGCCCGGCCCGGAGTCGGGCACCCTGGTCGAGTGGCGGGTGCCCGTCTCGTCTCATTCGACGCGGTGAGGCCCCGCCGGGGTGGGCGGGGCCTCGTGGAGGTGGGTGTGAAGTTGTCGGAACTGCTCAGACCTTCAGGGTCTCCTTCTTCGCTACGCCGCTGCCGTTGAACTCGGGGACCGCGAAGCCCTTGGACTTCGGGGTGACGAGGGCGTGGACGAAGCCGGCGATCGAGAGGGCGGTGAGCAGGATCACGCCGAGGAAGATCACGCTGGCGGCCTGCTCGGCCTTGTTGCCCAGCTCGCTGAAGCCGTAGGAGGTGAGCAGGATGCCTCGCAGCGTCTCGCCCTTGAAGACCGTCTCCCGGGTGGCGGTGAGGTCGGTCAGCTGCTTCTGCAGGTCGGGTGCGTTGGCGGCGCCGCCGGCGGCGGCGATCTCGGCCCGCAGGGCGGTCTGCTGGTCGCCGATCTCGGCGTAGGTCATGCCCTTGCCGCTGGTCTTGACGTGCAGGCCGATGAACTCGTTGGCGTAGCACTCGGCCTGCTTGCCGGTGGTCAGGGCCTGGCCGGCGTACTCGACCAGGCACGGCGACCGCTTCTCCTCGTCGGTCAGCTTGTCGGCCGCCTTGAAGGTGATCTTCTGCTCCGCGAGCTGGTCGGTCACGTACTTCTCGGAGAAGTCGGCGTTGCTCGACATCACGATGCCGATAATCAACAGCAGGCCGGCGAGGCCGACACCGCCGATACTGAACAGTAGGTCGAGGGTCCTGCGCTTCATCGGGTGGCTCCTTGTTTGCGGTGCATCTCTTGGCACCTGGTTATGGGATGAGTATCGACGGAGGAGCCCCCGCAGCGGCAGGGTCCAAGGTCAAGGATCGTGTGGGACCGAAGTCCCATGGAGCCCGGGTCAATCGGCGCCAGGACTTCTACCGACCGGCGACGGCCAGCGCCCTGGCGACTGCCGCTGGCCCGTCGCTCGAGGTATCGATCTCCGAGGCCGTGGTCCATGGTTCACCATTGGCCCACATCGCCCGGGCGACCGCCTCTGTCGCGTCCGAGGCGTCGCCGCCCCAACGCCGCCGGATGCGTTCGAGGGTGAGGTCCAGGGGCGCCGCGCACCGCAGCTCCACCAGGTCGGCCGTCGCCGCCTCGGCCACGCGGCCGGCGGCGTCGCGCCACCGGCGATCGCGCCACGTGGCGTCGAGCACCACGGTCCGGCCGAGCCCCAAGCCCGCACGTGCCCGGGCCAAGAGCTCGGTGTAGGTGGCATCGGTCATCGCCGGCCGGTACAGCCCTTCCTCGACTGCGGCGGGTGCCGGCGTGAGGGGATCGAGGCCGGCCAGCGACTTCCGTACCTCATCCGAGCGCAGCACCAGCGCGTCGAGCGGTGCGGCAATGCCGCGGGCGACGGTCGACTTGCCCGTTCCGGGATGGCCGCCGACGAGGATCAGGCGGACGCGGGCCCGGCGCAGGTGGTCGCGGGACAGGGCCAGCAGCTCGGCGGCCGCCTCGGCCGACGCGGTGTCGCCCTGCGCCCACCGCACGGCAGCGACCTTGGCCCGCACCTGGGCGCGGTAGGCGATGTAGTGGTGGGCCAGGGACGGAGGCCAGGAGTCTCCCGACGCCTCCCGGTAGTGGGCCAGGAACGCAGCCGCCAGGTCCGCCCGCCCCAGGCGTTCGAGGTCCATGGCCAGGAAAGCCACGTCGGCCAGGGTGTCGCCGTACCGGAGCCGGTCGTCGAACTCGAGGCAGTCAAGCACTCGAGGACCGTCGTCGAGGCAGAAGATGTCGTCGGCCAGAAGGTCGCCATGGCCGTCACAGGGCCGGCGGGCGGCGATCCTCTGCTCGAGCAGCGGCATGCGCCCGGTCAGATAGCGGCGGGCCAGGGTGATGACCTCGTCGAGGACCTCCGGGTCGAGCACCGTGCTCGGAAACTCGGCCATCGCCGCGTGGTTCGTTTCCCACCGCCTCAGGATTGTGTCCCGGCGGGCCATCTCGTCGACGGAAGGGGAGCGCTCAGCGCGGGCGTGGAAGGCGGCGAGCTGCGTGGCCAGGCAGGCGAGGTGTTCGTCGACGGGCACCCCCGAGGTGATCATCGACGACAGCCGCCGGTCGTCCGGCATCCGCCGCATCACCACGAGGTGGTCGCACGGTCGGCTGTCCGGCCCCCAGATGTCGGCGACGCCGAGGTAGACGTCGGGCGACAGCCGGCGGTTGAGGGCCACCTCCCGCCGGCAGGCGTCCAGGCGAGCCTCGCGGCTGCGGAAGTCCAGGAACCCGAGATCGACGGGTTTCTTCATCTTGTAGGCGCGGTCACCCACGAAGAACACGACCCCGCTGTGGGTCTCGGCAACGGCGGCGGCGGGAAAGGGCACTTCGGCGTCCACGTCCCTAACACTTCGCGCCGCAGGTCCGTCGTCGCCAGGGTCGTCCGGCCCTAGCGGGAACGACCGTCGTCGACACACCGTGGGATGTGGCCGCCTGTCGCGACCACCACGCAAGGAGGTGCCATGTGATGGCCCACCGCATCGTCATCCTCGGCGCCGGCACCGGCGGCACCCTCACCGCCAACCGGCTGCGCCGGCTCTACAGCGCGGAGGAGGCGACGATCACCGTCGTCGACCGGGACGATCGCCACGTCTACCAGCCCGGCCTGCTGTTCGTCCCCTTCGGGCTGACGCATAGCGAGGACATCGTCCGCCCGCGCGGCCGCCAACTCCGCGCCGGCGTTGACTACCGGCGGAGCGCGGTGGGCTCCGTCGACATCGCCGCCAACCGGGTGACACTGGCCGACGGCGACACGCTCGACTACGACGTCCTCGTCGTGGCCACCGGCGCCGTGCTCGTGCCCGAGGAGACCGAGGGCCTGACCGGGCCGGGATGGATGGAGCGGGTGTTCACGTTCTATTCGCCGGAGGGAGCCGCCGCCCTCGAAGCGGCGTTGGCCGGCTTCGACGGCGGCAGGGTCGTCGTGAACATTGTCGACATGCCGATCAAGTGCCCGGTGGCGCCGCTGGAGTTCTGCTTCCTCGCCGACTGGTACTTCCGTGAGCGAGGCATCCGCGGCCAGGTCGACCTCGTCTACGTGACGCCCCTCGACGGGGCTTTCACCAAGCCGGTGTCATCCCGGGCCCTGGCCGGCATGCTGGCCGAGAAGGGCGTCGAGCTGGTGACCGAGTTCAACACCGGTGAGGTCGACGGCGCCGGCGGACGCCTCGTCGCCTACGACGGCCGGGAGGTCCCTTTCGACCTGGCCGTCGTCGTTCCCCTGCACGGCGGCGCTCCTTACGTTGGGCGTTCGCCGGGGCTCGGCGACGAGCTGAACTTCGTCCCCACCGACGAACGCACCCTGCAGTCGAAGGCGGCGCCCAACGTCTTCGTCATCGGCGACGCCGCCAACGTCCCCGCCTCCAAGGCCGGCTCGGTGACGCACTTCGAGGGGGAGACGCTGGTGGGCAACATCGCCCGCTTCCTCGCCGGCGAGCCGCTGGAGCCCGGCTTCGACGGCCACGCCAACTGCTTCATCGAGACCGGGTTCCACAAGGCGCTGCTCATCGATTTCAACTACGAGACCGAGCCGCTTCCGGGCCACTACCCGGGGCCGGTGGGCCTCCCCCTGCTCAAGGAGTCACGCCTCAACCACCTCGGCAAGCTCATGTTCCAGTGGTTCTACTGGCACACCCTTCTCCCCGGGCGCGACATCCCGGGCATCGGCGCCGGCATGCCGGTCGCCGGCAAGACACCTACCGCCACGAGTGAAGGAGCACCGCAATGACCATCGCCACGTTCGCCACGACCGACGTCGAGCTCAACGACGAGGGGTTCTTCGTCCACCCCGAGCAGTGGACCGAGGAGATGGCCCCCGAGCTGGCCCGTCGGGAGGGCGTCGACGACCTCTCCGAGGCCCACTGGACCGTCATCCGGTTCATGCGTGAGGAGTACCTGACCAAGGGCAGCGGCCCGACGGTGCGGGTGCTGGGCAAGGCCTCGGGCGTGTCGGTCAAGGAGCTGTACCAGCTGTTCCCGAAGGGCCCGGCGAAGGTAGCAGCCAAGATCGCCGGCATCCCGAAGCCGCGCGGCTGCATCTGACAATCCCTACTGCACGGAAAGGACGGTGGCCGCCATGGGCGACGCCATTACCAAGGTTTCGATCATCATCTCCAAGGGCTCCCTGGAAGGCGTGTACCCGGGGCTGATCATGGCCAACGGCGCCCGGGCCGAGGGCATCGAGGCCAACCTGTTCTTCACCTTCTTCGGGCTCGACGCCATCCACCACGCCCGCAACGAGCACATCAAGCTGGCGACCGTCGGCAACCCCGGCCTGCACTTCCCGACCTTCGCCGGCGGGCTCCCCGGTGTCTCCAGCGTGATGACCCGCTACATGAACCACAAGATGGAGGAGCTCGACATCCCCTCCATCCCGGAGTTCATCGAGATGATCGCCGACACCGGCGCCGGCCTGTACGCGTGCCAGGCGTCGGTCGACCTGTTCGGCCTGGAGAAGAACGACTTCATCCCCCAGGTCCAGGACATCATCACCGTCGGGGAGTTCTACGAGAAGGCGGCGGGAGGTCAGATCATCTTCACGTGAGAGGTCAGAAGGTGACGACCTTGTCGGCTTCGGCGATCAGCCGGGCGACGTCCGGCGGGCTCACCCACTGGCCGCCGACGCCGGCGAGCTGGTCCTCGGTCGCCCCACGGGCGACGGCGCAACCCTTTCAGACGTACACCGGTACCGCATGCTCACGGGCCTTCCCCAACAGCTCGCGCAGCGGAGGCAGGCCGGCGCCTTCGGCCGCCTCGACCAACTCGGGCTTGAGGAACTCGGTGGAGTCGCCGGCGAGGACGACCCCGACCTGGTGGCCGATCTCGATCGAGCCGTTGACGGCCAGGTGGAACGGGATCGACGCCCGGGTGGGATCCGAGGGCCCGCTGGAGGCGATGTAGAGGATGTTCATGCGTGCATCCTACCGTTTCGAGGAATACCCTGGGGGGTATGTGGTTGATGAGGAACGATGGACCTGCCTGAGCCCACCATCCAGGACGTCCTGAACCGGCTCCGTCGGGTCGAGGGCCAGATCCGCGGCATCCAGCAGATGCTGGTGGACAAGCGCGAGTGCCGGGATGTGGTGACCCAGATCTCGGCGGCCAGCAAGGCCCTGGACCAAGCCGGGTTCAAGCTGATCGCGTCAGGGCTGACCTACTGCGTGAACGACCCGGATCGGGCGGCGCGGGAGGGCTACGCCATCGAGGACGTCCAGAAGATGTTCATGAAGCTGGCCTGATCGCAGGAGGTGCGCCGTGCCCGAGATCGTTGCCATCGAGACGCCGTCGTTGGGCGACCGGAGTTACCTGCTGGTCTCAGGCGGCGCGGCCGCAGCCGTCGACCCCCAGCGCGACATCGACCGGGTGGAGGCAGTGCTGCGAGAGCGCGGGCTGCGTCTCACCCATGTGTTCGAGACCCACGTGCACAACGACTACGTGACCGGAGGGCTCGAGCTGGCCCGGAGGGCCGGCGCCGAGTACGTCCTCGCCGCGGCCGAGCCGGTGGCCTTCGAGCGGGTAGGGGCCGTCGACGGCGACGAGTTCCCCGTCGGAGACGTGGTGGTGCGGGCCGTGCACACGCCGGGGCACACGCCGACCCACCTGTCCTACGTCGTGCTCGACGAGGGCCGTCCGGTCGCCGTCTTCACCGGCGGCTCACTGCTGTACGGGACGGTGGGCAGGACCGACCTCATCGGCGAGGACAGCACCGACCGGCTGACGCGGGCCCAGTTCCACTCCGTGCGGCGGTTGGCCGCGGAGCTTCCCGGAGACGCCGGCGTGCACCCGACCCACGGCTTCGGCAGCTTCTGCTCGTCTCAGTCGACGAGCGGCTCCACCGCCAGCACCATGTTCGAGGAGCGCCGCTCGAACCTGGCGCTGACGGTGGACGACGAGGACACCTTCGTCGAGCGGCTGCTCGGTGGGCTCACGGCGTACCCGCGGTACTACGCCCACATGGCGCCGCTCAACCGGAGCGGGCCGGCGCCGGTCGACCTGTCGCCGCCCACGGCGGTCGACGCGGTCGAGGTACGCCGGCGGGTCCACGCCGGCCAGTGGGTGGTCGACCTGCGGTCGCGCCAGGCCTTCGCTCGCTCCCACCTGGCCGGCACCGTGAACGTCGAGATCGGCGACTCCTTCGTCACCTACTTGGGCTGGACCATGCCGTGGGGCACGCCGGTCACCCTGGTCGGTGACTCGACCGAGGAGGTGGGCGAGGCCCAGCGCCAGCTGGCGCGTATCGGGATCGACCGTCCCGCCGGCGGCGCCGCCGGCGGACCTGGGGCCTGGGGTGCCGGCGGTGAGCTCCGTAGCTACCGCCGGGCCTCCTTCGCCGACGTGGCTCGGGCCGGCGACGACATCGTCGTGCTCGACGTCCGCCGGCTCGACGAGTGGGCCGAGAGCCGGATCAACGGGGCGGTCCACATCCCGCTGCACGAGCTGGAGGCCCGCCTGGCCGAGGTTCCCGCCGGCGAGGTGTGGGTCCACTGCGCCACCGGCTACCGGGCGGCAATCGCCGCGTCGCTGCTCGACCGGGCCGGGAGGGAGGTGGTCGCCGTCGACGACGAGTGGCCGGCGGCGGCCAGGCACCCGTCCCACCAGGTCCGCACCGGTCCCCCCCTGGCCCTCGGTCGCCCATGAGCATGCGGGCGCTGATCGCCTCGCCGCTGGGTTTCCTCGTCGGCGTGGCGCTCGGCGCCCTGGGTGGTGGTGGGTCGATCCTCGCCGTCCCCGTCCTCGTGTTCCTCGTCGGGTTGTCGCCGTCGTCGGCAACGTCGACCTCGCTCGTCGTCGTCGGCATCGCCTCGCTGGTAGGCGCCTACGAGCACTGGCGCAGCGGGCACGTACGCGTGATGGCCGGGCTGGTGTTCGGCCTCGTGGGGATCGGGGGCTCTATCGCCGGCTCGGCCCTCAACCGGCGCCTGTACGGCGACGTGCTGCTCCTCGCCTTCGCCGGGCTCACGCTGCTGGCGGCGTGGCGGATACTCGCCGGCTGCCCGAGCTGCACGAAGGTGGACCACGTTGCCATGGGCGCCCCGGAGCCCAGCGGCGGCGTGGCCGTCCGCACCCGGATGCTGACCCCCGAGCGGGTGGTCAAGGTCGCCGTCGCCGGCACCGTCGTCGGCTTCCTCACCGGCCTGTTCGGCGTCGGGGGCGGCTTCATCATCGTGCCGGTGCTGGCGCTCGCGCTTGGGTTCTCCATGCCGTCCGCCGTGGGAACGTCCCTCCTGGTCATCGCGGTGAACACCGCTGCCGCGCTGGCACCCCGCCTCGGCGGCGGCATCGAGTGGGGTACGACAGCCGTCTTCGGCGCCGCCGCGATCGCGGGTGTGCTCGCCGGCAAGAGGGTCGGTGACCACCTCGAACCCAAAGCCCTCCAGCGCGGGTTCGCGGCGCTGCTGGTGGGAGTCGGCCTGTACACCGGCACTCGCGCTCTCCTCGCCCTGTAGAGACGGGTTCGGGACGTATGGCCCCTGCCGAATGTCGGGTCTCGGCTCCTACGTTGAGGTTGTGCTCAGACAGATGGATACGGGGCACTTGGTTCCGATCCCGACTGGCTGCGCCAGCGGCTCTCCTCCAAGCCCGGGGCGTGTTCGGCCTGTACCCGCACTTCCTCAACAAGGACGCACTGGCCACGGGCAAGACCGCCGGCGTGTAGCAAGTCCTGGGAGATGATGGGCCCATGCCCATCATCGAGGTGTTCGCCGACGTGCGGTGCCCGTTCACCCACGTCGGCCTTCGCCGTCTCGTCGACCGGCGCCGGTCGGCGCGGGCTGGTGCCGTGCTGCAGGTGCGGGCATGGCCGCTGGAGCTGGTCAACGGCGCGCCGATGGACGTGGAGCTGGTCGGCGAGGAGGTCCGGGCGCTGCGGGAGCAGGTGACGCCTGACCTCTTCGCCGGCTTCTCACCCGAGGCGTTCGGGATCACGTCGCTGCCGGCGCTGGCCCTGACCGCTACGGCGTACGAGCGTGGTCTGCAGACTGGCGAGGCAGTGGCCCTGGCCCTGCGCTGGGCAGTCTTCGAGGAGGGTCGTGACGTTGGCGACCCGGCGGTGCTCGGCGAGATCGCCGGCGCCCACGGGGTGACGTGGTTAGACGGCGACGGGAGCGAGCGGGTCCTCGACGAGTGGCACGAGGGTCGGGATCGAGGGGTGGTCGGCTCACCGCACTTCTTCGTGGGTGGCGAGGGGTGGTTCTGTCCCGTGCTCGACATCGCCCATGACAGCGGCGGCTTCCGGATCCGTGAGAGTGCGCCGGCGTTCGACACGCTGTTGGAGCGGGCCGCCCTCAGCTGATCTCGCCGGTGCGGGCCAGGCGCGAGTACCACCTGGCGCTCGCCTTGGGTATCCGGCGCTGGGTCTCGTAGTCCACTCTGACGATGCCGAACCGGATGGCGTAGCCCTCGGCCCACTCGAAGTTGTCGAGGAACGACCACACGAAGAAGCCCCGCAGGTCGACGCCGGCGGCGAGCGCCTCCTCCGCCACCCGAACGTGCGCCCGGAGGTAATCCAGGCGGTCCTGGTCGTCGACGTAGCCGGCGGCGTCCGGCCGGTCCTCGAAGGCGGCGCCGTTCTCGTGCACGTAGATCGCCGGCGGGTCGTAGTCCCGGACGAGCCGTAGGAGGGTCTCCAGCAGCCCGTCGGGCTCGATGGCCCATCCACTCGATGTCGTGGCCACACCGGGATCCACGACGCCCACGTCCGGTGATCCGGGCCACGTGGATGTGGGCGGTGCCGCTGACGCGTTGGCCGCGAAGCGAGCGTGGTGCCGGCGGTAGTAGTTGATCCCGATGGCGTCGATCGGCCGGGAGATCACGCCCAGGTCGCCGTCGACGATGTGGGAGAGGTCGCTGACCGAGGAGAAGTCGGCCAGCACATCGTCGGGGTAGCGGCCGAGCAGCACGGTGTCGTACCAGAGGCGGTTGGCCACGCCATCGACCCGGCGGGCGGCGTCGGCATCGGCATCGCTCCCGCCGGCGGCAACCACCGGGTAGGGGTTCACGGTGATGGCGATCTCCGGGTCGAGCGCCACGTTGGCCCGGAGGGCATCGACCCCAAGGCCGTGGGCCAGCAGGACGTGGTGGGCGGCGGCAACCGCCGCGCCGGGGTCCGACCGGCCCGGGGCATGGATGCCGCTGGCGTAGCCGAGCATCGACACGCACCACGGCTCGCAGATCGTCGACCACCTGCGCACCCGGTCGCCGAGGGCGGCGCCCATCGCCGCCGCGTACTCGGCGAACCGGTAGGCGGTGTCGCGTGCCGGCCAGCTGCCGGCGTCCTCCAGGGCCTGGGGCAGGTCCCAGTGGTACAGGGTGATCACCGGCTCCACGCCGGCGGCGAGCAGCCGGTCCACCAGCGACCGGTAGAAGTCGAGCCCGCGCTGGTTGACGGCGCCGCGCCCGCCGGGCTGCACCCGGGGCCATGCGATCGAGAACCGGTACGCACCCACGCCGAGCTCGGCCAGCAGATCGACATCTTCCGCCCACCGCCGGCGGTGGTCGGCGGCCACCCGCCCGTCGTCGCCGCCGCGGATCCTGCCCGGCATGGCGCAGAACGTGTCCCAGATCGACGGCCCCCGCCCGTCCATGTCGACGCCGCCCTCGATCTGGTAGGCGGAGGTGGCGACGCCCCAGAGGAACCCCGGCGGGAACCCGGTCACATACTCGACAGTTGGGGAGCCCGCCGGCGCTCCGAGAGGTGGTCGGCCACCCCGATGGCGGTGAACGGGAAGATGGGCGCCGGTAGCAACGCCAGCGCCGACGCCATCCGGACGAGCACGAACACGTACACGACGGCGAAGACCACGGCCAGAGCCCGGGCCCGCCAGTTGTGGTCGGCGTCGGCCCGCAGCGCCACCACCCCGCCGGCGCCGACGCCGGCCACGATGCCCGTGACCGCGTCAGCGGCCAGCGCAGACACGACGGTCCCGAAGAGGAGAGCCAGGACCATGGCCTGGAACACTGCGGCCGGCGCACGGGGATGCTCGGAGGTGAAGGCGAGCACGATGAAGACGAAGGGGATGAGCGCCAGCCCGAACGCCAGCGCCGCCGCCGGGTTCAGGGGGTCCGGCCCGTCGGACGCAGCGGCGACCAGCCCGGCCAGCATCGACCAGTAGGCGGGAACGAGCAGCAGGGTGGCCAGGGTGATGGCCCGCCACTTCTTCTGCGCCGGCAGCGGCTCCATCCCGGCGGGGACCTTCATCCCTTCACCGAGCCGGCCGTCAAGCCGCGCACGAAGTAGCGCTGCAGCGAGAAGAACACCGCCAGCGGCAGCGCCATCGACAGGAACGCCGCCGAGGTCAGGAGGTGCCAGTTCTCGCCCCGGGACCCGACCAGGTCGGCCAGGGCGATGGTCAGGACCCGGTTCTGCCGGCTGCCGCCGAGGAACACGTAGGCGATCAACAGGTCGTTCCACACCCACAGGAACTGGAAGATGGCGAACGCCGCCAGCGCCGGCACCGACAGGGGGATGATCAGCCGCCAGAAGATGGTGAAGTGGTCGGCCCCGTCGATGCGCGCCGACTCGATGATCGACGACGGCAGCGAACCGATGTAGTTCCGCAACAGGTACACCGCCAGCGGCAGGCCGAAGCCGGTGTGGGCCAGCCACACCCCCAGGTACGTGCCGCCGAGGTTGAAGTCGGGGATCAGGGTGACCCCGCCGAGTGTCGCCCCGCCGGTGTACAGGCGCAGGATGGGGATCAGGGCCATCTGCAGGGGGACGACCATGAGGCCGACGACGAGGACGAACAGCACGTGGCGACCCCGGAAGTCCATCCAGGAGAAGGCGTAGGCGGCGAAGGCGGCCACGGTGACGGGGATGACGGTGGAGGGGATGGCCACCGCCATGCTGTTGAGGAAGGCGTTCCCGAACCCGCCGTTCGAGAGGGCGCTGCGGTAGTTCTCCAGGGTCCACTCCGCGCCGCGGAAGGGGTGGGCCAGCGACGTCCACCACCCGCTGCTGTTGACCAGCTCCTCGGGGCGCAACGAGCTGATGAGGACGCCGAGGGTGGGGATGGTCCACAGCAGCACGACCACTGTGATGGTGATCCGGACGAACCAGCTGCTCTTCTTCTCGGCCTTGGCGTCGGGGGCCGGCGCCGGCACGGTCTCCAGCACAACCGTCATCGGATCGACTCCTGCTCACGGAACCGCCGGACGTTCCAGATCATCACCGGGATGACGGCCAAGAAGAGCACCACGGCGATGGCCGCCCCCCGGCCGTTGTGGTCGCCGATGAAGAACCAGCGGATCATGCGCTCGGCGATGACCTCGGTGCCCTGGGCCTCGGCGTTGCCCATGACGAAGACGATGTCGAAGACCTTCAACGCGTTGATCACCATGTAGGTGGTCACCACGACCACCGTCGGGAAGATCGTCGGGATGGTGATGTGGCGGAACACCTTCCACTCGGAGGCGCCGTCGATGCGCGCCGCCTCGACGATCTCGTCGGGGATGGCCTTGATCGCCGCCGACAGCACGATCATGGCGAACCCGGTCTGCATCCAGACCATGATCACCATGAGCATGAGGTTGTTCCACGGCTTCTGCTGCAGCCAGGGCACCGGGTCCTGTCCCAGGCCCTGTTTGATGGCGTTGAGCAGGCCGATGTTGGTACCGAAGCCGTCGGGGCGGAAGCTGTACATGAAGCGCCACACGACCGCGGCGCCCACGAACGAGATCGCCATGGGCAGGAAGATCAGTGACTTGGCCACCGCCTCGCCCCGCCGGAGACGGTCGGCGAGGGTGGCGAACACGACTCCGATGGTGACCGCGACCAAGGGGACGAGGACGATCCATCCCGCGGTGTTGCGCATGGCCCGCAGCATGCTTTCGTCGGTGAACACGAACTTGTAGTTCTCGATGCCGACGAAGTCCTGAGACTGTGCGTCCTTGAGGCTGATGAGGATGGTGTTGATCACCGGGTAGATCAGGAAGACGCTGAGGATGACCAGCGCCGGCCCCACGAACACGTAAGGGCGGGCGCCCTCGCGGAACCGGGTGGGCAGCCACTCGACCACCCGGTTCATCGACCAGAACAGGAAGAAAACGCCCACGACGCCGACGACAAGGGCGATCCCGACGACGAGGAACCGGTTGGCGTCGTCGTTGCGGAGGAAGTCGAGCGTGGCCCACAGGGCGATGGCGGCGACGACGGGGATGACGACTGCGCCGGCGAGGCGCAGCAGCACCCGGCCGGTGGGCCGATCGGGTGGAGGTGGATCAGGCGCCAGGACGGGCCCGGCCGGCGGCGTGGTCTGCACCGACGAGCTCATCCTGGCGCCCTCTCCACTCTCCTGGTACCGCTTACGCCCTCGGCCAGCTCCGCTCGATGTCGCCGAGGACACCGGCCAGGGAGTTGCGGCCGCCTTGGACGTACTTCACCATGCCGGTCCAGAAGCTCCCCGACCCCACCGCCGAGGGCATCAGGTCGGAGGCGTCGAACCGGGCGGTGTTTGCCTTCAGCGCCTCCGTCAACACCTTCGACGCATCGGCGAGCTGCTTGTTGGCGTAGCAGCTGGCGGCGACGTTGACGTTGGGGGAGATGCGGGAGGTGTCGGTGCTCTTGCCCTGGGCGCACTGGACCTCGGTCCCGGAGAACCGGGTGAGGAAGTCACGCACCGCCGGCGTGTCCTTGAAGACCACCGACAGCTCACCGGCGAACAGCGCCGAGTCGCCGGACTGGGTCATCCTCGGGAAGGGGAACCAGTCGTAGTCGGTGCCGGCCACCGCCGTCTTCGGGAAGAAGGAGGCGATGAAGTTGGCCTGGCGGTTGAAGTAGCACCGCGGCGGGTTGGTGAACATGGGGGCCACCGCGTCGCCGAAGTTGATCGACGTGGTGTTGGACGCCCCACCCAGCACGTAACCCTGGGTGAAGAGGATCCGGCCGAACTCCTCGCCGGCCTTCACGACTGCGGGGTCGTTGAACGGGATCTCGTGCTTCACCCACTTGTCGTAGGTGTCCGGCCCGGCCGTCCGGAGCATGATGTCCTCCATCCAGTCGGTCGCCGGCCAGCCGGTGGCGGTGCCGCTCTCGAAGCCGAGGCACCAGGGGCTGGCGCCATCGCGCACGATCTGGTCGCTGAGGGCGATCAGCTCGTTGAACGTGGCGGGGACCTTGTAACCCTTGGCATCGAACGCCTTCTTCGGGTACCAGATCATGCTCTTGAGGTTGATGTTGGTGGGCAGGCCGTAGTGCTTGCCGTTGTAGGCGCCGAGGTCCATGAAGTACTTGCCGAACGTCCTCTCGAGCTCGGCCACGTTGAAGCCCATGTCCTCGAGGGCCTTGATCTTGCCCTGCTTGGCCAGCTCGACGACCGTGCCGGGCTGGGGGTACATGGCGATCTCCGGCGGGTTGCCGCCGTCGACGCGGATCTTGATCTGCTCCTCGAACTGCGACGAACCCTCGATCGTGGCCTTGTACTTGACCTTGGAGTTGATCAGGTCGTCGGTCACCTTCTGGAGGGCCGTGACCTCCTCAGGCTCCATGGCGTTGAAGACGGTGACCGTGCCCGTCGCTTCGGTGACGGTGGTGTTGGTCTGGCCGCCGGCGGTGTCGTTGTCGTCGTCACCCCCACACGCAGCCAGCAGCGTGAGGGCGGCGACGGGAAGTATCAGTGCCCGAACTACTTTCATACGTTTCTCCTCTTGAATTTCGTTCCTCGCGCGAATCACACGCCGGGCGCGTCGTACACGCCCGACCCATCGTCGGGATCGAAGAAATGCAGGCGAGCCGTGTCGACGACAAGCTCGATCCGGTCGCCCTTCTGCACGTGCGTGCGGGGGTTGAGCCGGGCGATGACGTTCGCCTCCCCGCGTGCGGCCGTCTTCTCGACCTTTTCCAGGACCTCCTTTCCGACATCCACGGCAAGTTCGCGGACGTCCTCACCGACCGCCGGCGGCGCGGAAACGGTGAAGTGGATGACCACGTCGGAGCCCAACGCCTCCCGGAGCTCGACCATGGCCGGCAGGCGCCGGTCGGCCGGCGCATCGGCGACGAGGGCGGCGTCCTCCATGTCCTCGGGACGTATACCGACGACGACCTTGCGGCCCTCGTAGCCGGTCAGCGCCGGCCGGGAGCCGAGCACCTCCTCGGGGACCGGCAGCGCGACGTCGCCCAGCTGGAGGACGAGGGAGCCGTTGGCGCGGCCCAGCGACGCCTCCAGCAGGTTCATCGCCGGCGAGCCGATGAAGCCGGCGACGAAGATGTTGCGGGGGCGCTCGTAGAGCCTTTGCGGGCTGTCGACCTGCTGGAGCATCCCCTTGCGGATGACCGCGACCCGATCCCCCATGGTCATGGCCTCGATCTGGTCGTGGGTCACGTAGATCGTGGTGACGTCGAGCTCGTGCTGGAGCCGGGCGATCTCGGCCCGCATCTGCACGCGCAGCTTGGCGTCCAGGTTGGACAGGGGCTCGTCCATGAGAAAGGCCTGAGGCTTGCGGACGATGGCCCGGCCCATGGCCACCCGCTGGCGTTGGCCGCCGGACAAGGCACGGGGCTTGCGGTTCAGCAGCTCGTCGAGGCCCAGTATCGTCGCCGCGTCCCGGACCCGCTTGTCGATCTCCGCCTTTGGCATCTTCTGGAGTTTGAGGCCGAAGGCCATGTTGTCGAAGACGGACATGTGCGGGTACAGCGCATAGTTCTGGAACACCATGGCGATGTCGCGCTCTTTGGGCGGAACGTCGTTGACGACGCGGTCGCCGATGCGCACCTCGCCTTTGGTGATCGCTTCAAGGCCGGCGACCATCCGCAGGGCCGTCGTCTTCCCGCATCCGGACGGGCCGACGAGCACCATGAACTCCCCGTCCTCGATCGCCAGGTCGAGGGAACGGACGGCCTCGGTCCCGTCGGAGTAGACCTTCCAGACATCGCTCAGGACTATCTGGGCCACAGCATGCCGTTCTCTCGACTCGCGTTCGTAAGGTCATGGTGCGCCCAGCTTCGACCGTCGTCAAGGGACGAATGGCCCTGTTCCACCTCTCATCAACTGGGAAAAGTAGGCGCCTGATCCGTGCCATCCTGGGAGTGTGTCCGCGTGACCCCGCGCGGCCCTGGGGTCGTCGTCGCCCCGGTAGCCCACGGGGGACGAAGGTCCCTATCCTTCCGGTGAACGTCCCCTCTCGGCCCGACTTGGCCGGCGCCGGCGACGGCAGAACCTAGGCTGGTTTTGAGCCACTCTTCGGACCACGGAGGCCTACGTCAATGGACCGGACATGGGGATGCATGGATGGCAACGAGGCCACCGCCCGGGTGGCCTACGCGGCGAGCGAGGTGATCGCCATCTACCCGATCACGCCGGCCTCGCCCATGGCCGAGCACTGCGACGACTGGTCGGCCGCCGACAAGCCCAACCTCTGGGGCGTGGTCCCCGACGTGGTGGAGATGCAGTCAGAGGCCGGCGCCGCCGGCGCCCTGCACGGTGTCCTCCAGAAGGGGGCGCTGGGCACCACGTTCACCGCCTCGCAGGGGCTCCTGCTCATGGTGCCCAACATGTTCAAGATCGCCGGCGAGTTGACGCCGTGCGTCATCCACGTGGCGGCTCGCAGCATCGCCACCCACGCCCTGTCGATCTTCGGCGACCACAGCGACGTGATGCACGTCCGCGACACCGGCTGGGCCATGCTCGCCGCCGGCTCCGTGCAGGAGGCGCACGACTTCGCCGCCATCTCCCACGCAGCGACGCTGCGGGCCCGAATCCCGTTCCTCCACTTCTTCGACGGGTTCCGCACCTCCCACGAGGTCGACAAGATCGAGTTGCTCTCCGCCGACGACCTGCGCGCCCTGCTCGGCGAGGACAACATCCTCGAGTTCCGGCTGCGCGGCCTGTCGCCCGACGCGCCGGTGGTGCGCGGAACGGCCCAGAACCCCGACGTGTTCTTCCAGGGCCGGGAGGCGGCCAACCCGTACTACCTGGCTGTCCCGGGCATCGTCCGAGAGGTGATGGGCGAGTTCGCCTCCCGCACCGGCCGGCGCTACGACCTCGTCGAGTACCACGGCGCCCTCGACGCCGAGCGGGTGATCGTCCTCATGGGCTCGGGCACCGGGGCGGTCGAGGAGGCGGTCGACGCCCTCGCCGCCGCGGGAGAGCGGGTGGGCATGCTCCGTGTTCGCCTGTTCAACCCGTTCCCTGCCGCCCAGCTGGTGGCGGCCCTTCCGCCCACGGTGCGCTCCATCGCCGTGCTCGACCGGACGAAGGAGCCGGGGGCGGTGGGCGAGCCGCTCTACCTCAACGTGCTGGCGTCCGTCGCCGAGGCCATGGACACTGACCACCCGCCGTTCGAGCGGGCCCCGAAGCTCATCGGGGGCCGGTACGGGCTGTCGTCCAAGGAGTTCACGCCGGCGATGGCCAAGTCCATCTTCGACGAGCTGGCCTCGCCGGCGCCCAAGCGCCACTTCACCGTCGGCATCTACGACGACGTCACCCGCCTGAGCCTCCAGGTCGACACAAACTTCCGGTACCCCCGGCCCGCCGGCGAGGTGCAGGCCGTCTTCTTCGGGCTCGGCTCGGATGGCACCGTCGGCGCTAACAAGGCGTCGGTGAAGATCATCGGCGAGAACACCGACCTGTGGGCCCAGGGGTACTTCGTCTACGACTCCAAGAAGTCGGGCTCGGTGACCGTGTCCCACCTGCGGTTCGGTCCCGAGCCGATCCGGTCGACCTACCTCGTCGAGGACGCCGACTTCGTCGCCTGCCACCAGTTCGGCCTGCTGGAGAAGATGAAGGTGCTCGACGCGGCCCGGCCGGGCGCCACCGTCCTGCTCAACGCCCCGTACGGGCCCGACACGTTGTGGGACCACCTGCCGGTCGAGGTCCAGCAGCAGCTCGTCGACAAGCAGATCGACCTGTGGACGACCGACGCCTACGCGGTGGCCCGGGAGGCGGAGATGGGCAACCGCATCAGCACCGTGATGCAGCCCTGCTTCTTCAAGCTGTCGGGCGTGCTGCCGGCGGAGGAGGCCATCGCCCACATCAAGGCATCGGTGGAGAAGACCTACGCCCGCCGGGGCCAGACCATCGTCGACCGCAACTTCGCCGCCATCGACCGCTCGCTGGCGCGGCTGGTCCATGTCCCGCTCGGCAAGGTCAGCAGCGAGAAGCGGATGGCGGCCACCATCTCCGACGAGGCGCCGGAGTTCGTGAAGAAGGTGACCAGCCTGCTCATGGCCGGCGACGGTGACCGCCTGCCGGTGAGCGCCCTCCCCGTCGACGGCACGTTCCCCACCGGCACGACGAAGTACGAGAAGCGGGCCATCGCCACGGAGATCCCCATCTGGGATCCCGACATCTGCATCGACTGCGGCAAGTGCGCCATCGTCTGCCCGCACACCACGATCCGCATGAAGGTGTTCGCTCCCGACGCGGTGGACGGTGCGCCGGCGGAGTTCCTGGCCAAGGACTTCCGATCCAAGGACCTCACCGGTCACAAGCTGACCATCCAGGTCGCCCCCGACGACTGCACCGGCTGCGGTGTCTGCGTCGACGTGTGCCCGGCCAAGAGCAAGACCGACCTGCGCCACAAGGCCATCAACATGGAGCCGGTCGAGGACCACCGCGACGTCGAGCGCTCCCGGTGGGACTACTTCCAGTCCATCCCTCCACTGGACCGCAGCCTCCTTCCGCACGACTCGGTGAAGGGCTCGCAGGTGCTGGAGCCGCTGTTCGAGTTCTCCGGCGCATGCGCCGGCTGCGGCGAGACGCCCTACCTGAAGCTGGTCACCCAGCTCTTCGGCGACCGCATGATCGTCGCCAACGCCACCGGCTGCTCGTCGATCTACGGAGCCAACCTGCCGACCACGCCGTGGACGGTGAACAGCGCCGGCCGGGGGCCGGCGTGGAACAACTCGCTGTTCGAGGACAACGCCGAGTTCGGCCTGGGCATGCGCCTGGCGCTCGACACCCTCGGCTCCCACGCCCGCGGGCTACTGACCAGGCTGGCGCCGGCCCTGGGCGCCGACGTCGTCGACGGGCTGCTGGCGCCCGCCGCCGACGAGCGAGGGATCGAGCAGCAGCGCCGGCTGATCGAGCGCCTGCGAACCGGGCTGGCCGGCGTTGACTCGCCGGAGGCCCGCCAGCTGCTGGCCGTGGCCAACAACCTGGTCCGCCAGGGCGTCTGGATCATCGGCGGCGACGGCTGGGCCTACGACATCGGCTTCGGCGGGCTCGACCACGTGTTGTCCACGGGGCGCAACGTCAACATCCTGGTCCTCGACACCGAGGTGTACTCCAACACCGGCGGGCAGTCGTCCAAGGCCACGCCGCGGGGGGCGGTGGCCAAGTTCGCCGCCGCCGGCAAGAGCACGGGCAAGAAGGACCTGGGCGCCATCGCCCGGGCCTACGGCAACGTCTACGTCGCCCAGGTGGCGATGGGCGCCAACGACCTGCAGACGACCAAGGCCCTGCTGGAAGCCGACGCCTGGCCGGGGCCGTCCCTGGTCATCGCCTACAGCACCTGCATCGCCCATGGCATCGACATGTCGAAGTCGATGACCCACCAGAAGGACGCGGTCAAGAGCGGGTACTGGCCGCTCTACCGGTTCCACCCCAGCGAGACCGACGACGGCCGCCCGTTCAAGCTCGACTCGCACAAGCCGTCGATCCCGGTGAGCGATTTCGTGGCCACCGAGACCCGTTTCGCCGTGCTCCAACGCACCCATCCCGAGCGGGCGGCCCAGCTGGCCGAGCTGGCCCAAGCCGACGCCGATGAGCGCTGGCGCTACTACGAGCAGCTGGCCGGCGTGCTGCGCACCGTGCCCCATCTCTCACCACCGATCGTGCCCTCGCCCGACGTGCAGCCCGAGGTCGACAACGACGCCGGGGACGTGTCATGAGCACGCCGGCCGTCGACCTCACCACCCGCTACCTCGGCCTCGAGCTGCGCTCGCCGCTGGTGGCCTCGGCCTCGCCACTGAACGGGGAGGTGAGCACCGCCCGCATGGTGGAGGAAGGCGGGGCGTCGGCCATCGTCATGCCGTCGCTCTTCGAGGAGGAGATCCTCCACGAGGAGGTCCAGCTCAACCGGGCCCTGGAAGCCGGCTCCGAGCACTTCGCCGAGGCCCTCGACTACTTCCCCGCCGTCCCCGAGCTGGCCGACGCCGGCGACCGCTATCTCACCGCCCTCGAGCGGATCAAGGCCCAGTCGTCGGTGCCGGTCATCGCCAGCCTCAACGCCACTTCCAAGGGCGGCTGGGTGCGTTACGCCAAGCGCATGCAGGACGCCGGCGCCGACGCCCTGGAGCTGAACCTGTACCACCTCGCCCTCGACCCGAACATGACGGCGACCGACATGGAGAACCGCGACCTGGAGCTGATCGCCGCCGTCCGCTTGGCGATCGGTATCCCGCTGGCGGTGAAGCTCAGCCCGTTCTACTCGGCGATGGCGAACTTCGCCCGGCGGGTGGTCGACGTCGGCGCCGACGGCCTGGTCCTGTTCAACCGCTTCTACCAGCCCGACATCGACCTGGAGAACCTCGACGTGGTCGTCCGCCTGGAGTTGAGCCAGCCGGCCGAGCTGCGCCTGCCCCTGCGGTGGATCGCCATCCTGCGGCCCCAGCTCGGCCGTGACGTGTCGATCGGCGCCACGTCCGGCATCCGGAGCGCCACCGACGTGGTGAAGGCGCTCATGGTCGGCGCCGACGTGGCCATGATGACCTCGGCGGTGTTGCGCAACGGGCCCGCCCACTTCGCCGCGGTGGAGGCCGACCTGCGGCTGTGGATGGAACGGCACGAGTACACCTCGGTCACCGAGCTGCGGGGCAGCGCCAGCCAGGGCCACACCGACGATCCGTCCGCCTTCGAGCGGGCCAACTACATGAAGACGCTGCACTCCTGGGCCGCCCCGATCGAGCTCACGCCCAGCTCGCCGTCGGCGTGACCGCCCCGCCGGCCCACTGGGACAGCGACGTCGTCCTCGCCGACGGCGCGACGGTGCGGGTCCGTCCCATACAGCCGGCCGACGGGCCGGCCCTGGTCGCCTTCCATTCGGGCCTGTCCGACGACGCCATCTACCACCGCTACTTCGCGGCCAAGCCCAGGCTGAGCGACGCCGACGTGGCTCATCTGACGACGGTGGACCAGGTCGACCGTGTCGCCCTGGTGGCCGAACTCGGCGACGAGCTGCTGGCCGTGGCCCGCTACGAACGGCTGCCGGCGCCGCCGACCGACGCCGAGGTGGCCTTCGTCGTCAGCGACAAGCACCAGGGACGGGGCATCGGCACCGTGCTGCTGGAGCACCTGGCCTCCGCGGCGCGGGAACGCGGGATCAACCGGTTCGTGGCCGAGACCCTGGCCGACAACGGCCGGATGCTGCAGGTCTTCCGCAACGCCGGCTTCGACGAGCGCACCAAGATGGGCGACGGCGTGGTGAGCGTGGCCATGACCATCGAGCCCGGCGACCGCGCCGTGGCCGCCATGGAGCAGCGGGAGCACCGGGCCGAGGCGCTGTCGGTGGCCCGGCTGCTCACCCCCCGCTCGATCGCGGTCATCGGCGCCAGCCGCAAGCCGACGACGATCGGCAACCAGGTGTTCCGCAACCTCCTCGCCGGCGGCTTCGTGGGGCCCGTCTACCCCGTCAACCCCGGCGCCGAGCACGTGGCCAGCGTCAAGGCCTACCCGAGCGTGCTCGACGTGCCGGGCGAGGTCGACCTGGCGGTGATCGCGGTGCCGTCGCCGGCGGTGGCCGGCGTGATCCGCCAGTGCGCCGAGAAGGGTGTGGTCGGCCTGGTCGTGCTGTCCGCCGGCTTCGGCGAGGTGGGAGCCGAGGGCGCCGTCGCGCAACGGGAGCTGCGGGAGCTGACCCGCCACAACGGCATGCGCATGGTCGGCCCGAACTGCATCGGCGTGGTGAACACCGCGGTGGGCATGAACGCCACGTTCTCCCCGTACGCGCCCCGGCCCGGGCGCATCGCCATGCAGTCCCAGTCGGGTGCCCTGGGCATCGGCATCCTGGAGCGGTCGACGCGCATCGGCATGGGGGTGTCGAGCTTCGTCTCCGTCGGCAACAAGGCGGACGTGAGCGGCAACGACCTCCTCCAGTATTGGGAGGACGACGCCGGCACCGACGTCATCCTCCTCTACCTCGAGTCCTTCGGGAACCCGCGCAAGTTCAGCCGCATCGCCCGGCGGGTGTCGCGCCGCAAGCCCATCGTGGCCGTGAAGAGCGGGCGCTCGGCGGCCGGCGTGCGGGCCGCTTCGTCGCACACCGCGGCCATGGCCACCCCCGACGTCGCCGTCGACGCCCTGTTCCGCCAGGCCGGCGTCATCCGGGTCGACACCCTCGACGAGCTGTTCGACATGGCCGTCCTGCTGTCGTCCCAGCCCCTGCCGGCGGGGCGCCGGGTGGCCATCGTCGGCAACTCGGGCGGCCCCGGAATCCTGGCCACCGACGCCTGTGACGGCGCCGGCCTGGAGGTCCCCGAGCTGTCGGAGGCGACCCAGGCCGCGCTGCGGGCGGTGATCGATCCCAACGGAGCGACGGCCAACCCGGTCGACCTGGTCGCCGGCGCCACGCCGGCGGGGTACGAGGACGCCATCCGGGTCCTGCTGGCCGACGACGACGTGGACGCGGTGATCGTCGTGAACACGGCCACGTTCGCGGCGCCATCCCGCGAGATCGCCGGCGTGCTCCGTCGGGTGGCGGTTGGCGCGTCCAAGCCCATCGTCGGCAGCTTCCTGGCCTGGCCCGACCTGGAGCCGCTCCTCCAGCCGGACGGTCCGGAGCAAGCCGCGGTGCCGGCGTTCGCGTCCCCGGAGCCGGCGGCGCGGGCCCTGGCCCGGGCGGCGGCCTACGCCGAGTGGCGGCGCCGGCCGCCCGGCTCGGTGCCCGATCTGCCGAGCTTCGACCGCCAGCGGGCCCGCCAGGTGGTCGACGGGTTCCTCGCCGAGGAGCCCGCCGGTGGGTGGCTGCCGGCCGAGCGGATCACCGAGCTCCTCGACGCCATCGGCGTGCCGGTGCTGGAGACCGTTCCGGTGTCCTCCGACACCGAGGCGGCGGCGCAGGCCAGCCGGCTCGGCTTCCCGGTCGTGCTCAAGGCGTCGGGCCCCAACCTGGTGCACAAGAGCGACGTCGGCGGCGTCGCCTTGGACCTGGAGGCGGCGGAGGAGGTCGCCATCGCCTACCGGGAGATGGCCGCCCGAGTCGGCTCGGCCATGACCGGCGCCATCGTCCAGCGCATGGCCAAGGCCGGCGTCGAGACGATCGTTGGCGTGGTGCTCGACCCCCTCTTCGGGCCTCTGGTCATGTTCGGCATGGGCGGGGTCGCCGTCGAGCTTCTACGCGACCGGGCGTTCCGCATCCTCCCGCTCACCGACACCGACGCCGCCGACCTCGTGCGGTCCCTGCGGGCGTCGCCCCTGCTCTTCGGCTACCGGGGCTCACGGCCGGTCGCGGTCGACGCGCTGGAGGACGTGCTGCAGCGGGTGGCCCGGCTGGCCGCCCTCGTGCCCGAGGTGGCCGAGCTCGACTTCAACCCGGTCATCGTGTCGCCGGCCGGCGTGGAGATCGTCGACTGCCGGGTGCGGGTGGCGCCGGCACCGCCGGCGCCCGACGAGCACCTCCGCCGACTGAGTTGATCCGCTTCGCCTCCGCAGGGGGTTCGACCCCGTGAGGCCGTGACGCCACGCCCTCGGCTCGCAGGAGGAGCCGGGCGAGGCCTGCGCAATCCTCCGGCATCCTCTCGGCGCTGTGGTCCGCTGCCGCCTGCGCCCGGGCTGTTCGAGCCACCGTGTCGGGGAGGAGGGTGAGGTCGCGGTGGGCGAGGCCATCGGGTACGAACGCGGTGGTGCGCCGGCCTCGCCACACAATCGGGATCTCGACACCAGCGAGCTCCATCGCGGGCCCTCTCGTACACTTGCCTCCACAAGTGTTCGTTCGCGAGGGTCGAACTTCAGGCGATCGTGAGCTTGCCGGACTGGCCGGCCTGGGTGTGGCCGGCCTCGTCGCAGTAGATCGTGTAGGTGCCGGGCTTGATGCCACGGAGGTCGACGATGATCGACTTCCCGGGCGCGATGGCCGCGGTGCCGACGCCGGCGCCCTGGAGGATCCAGGAGTGGGCGACCGCCCCCACGTTGACGATGTTGACGATGGCGTCAGGCGGGACGGTGAATTCGGCGGGCTTGTACCAGAAGTCGCCCATCTCCACGGTGTTGGCCGGTGCGGCCGCGGGCTTGTCGTCTTCGCCACAGGCCGAGAGGACAGTTGCCGAGATCCCGATGAGAACGGCGACGATGAGGGAGCGGATCGGGCGTGGGTGCATGGTCACAGTTTCCTTTAGGTGGGATGGCGCGCACGCGAAAAGCCCCGGACGCTCGGGCGTCCGGGGCTTTCGGTTTCCCGTCGCCACCCGACGGATCGTTTGGTCAGGCGGCCTTGCGGGCGGGGGCCAGGCGCAGCACCCGCTTGTTGGCAACGGCGAGCTCGGCACGGTGGGCGGCTTCGACCTTGCTGATCACGTGGCCGAACTCGTCGAGGGTGTCACGGGTGGGGTCGGGCATCGCCGTCCGCCAGCCGGTGTCGGGAGTTCCGGCGACGACGCCGGCCAAGGTGAGGGTGGGCCCGTGGCCGACGGGGCGGGGCTCGGCGACCAGGTTGTCAGGGTTGGGGTAGGCGGTCTTCCATGCGGCCTGGTTGGCGCCGGGGGTGGCACCGGCGATGGAGAACACGGGGTTCTGGGCCTCGGCCTGGGGGAGCGGGTTCTGGTTCATCTGGTTTCTCTCTTTCCTGTCGGGGTGGCGTTTGGTGATGACATAAATGTCGTCCTTTGCCGGTCCCGCTCCCAGGGGCGCAGGTCACTGAAACGGGGTGCCGAACGGCTGGAGCCCCGATGGGTACTGCGGCGCCGAAGGGCCTGTCGAGAGAGGGACTTTCGACCCTGGTCAGACGGCGATCGGCGTGCGGTCCTGCGCCGGCGACGGAGGACGTGATGACCAAGGCGAGCGGTGAGGCGTGCTCCGCGAAGGGCGTCTCCGCTCCGTACGGGGCAGCGACCGGCCACAGGACGGAGAACCCGACTTCTCCGCCGCGTCCTTCCTCGACAAGCTCTGAGGGCGGCCTATCGTCGACCCCATGTGCCGGAACATCACCCCCCTCCGCGGCCTCGAGCCCCCCGCCTCCGACGAGGAGGTCACCTCCGCGGCCCGCCAGTACGTGCGCAAGGTCGGCGCCGTCTCCACCGCCGGCCAGATGAACCACCCCGCCATCGAGCGGGCCATCGAGCGCATCGCCGCCGCCACCGCCGAGCTCCTCGCCGAGCTGCCCGCCCGGCGCAACCCGCCGGCGGTCGTCCCGCCGCTGCGCCGGCGCTGACCGGGCGGGCAGAACAGCGGTCGTCAACGTCACAGGCGCAACACAAGGGGTACACTCCGGCGGTGGTGCGGGCGGTACCGCACAACGGTGAGGAGGCAGAGGCGTGAGGAAACTGCTCCTGGTGATGGCGACCCCGTTGGTCCTGCTGTCGCCACTGTTCGTCAGTCCTGCGGGAGCCCAGACCGGGCCGGTGTGCGCCTTTGACCCGGAGGCGCCTCCCGCTCCGGCCACCATCGTCGGCGCCGGCGTCATCATCGGCACCAATGGGCCCGACGTCATCGTCGGCAGTGACGGGCCGGACACGATCCTCGGCCTCGGGGGCGACGACATCATCTGCGGTGAGGGTGGGAACGACCGGATCGACGGCGGCGACGGTGACGACATCCTCGTCGGCGACAGCATCTTCGCCGGTCCCCCCTTCGGTCCCGGAGGCGACGATCTCCTCATCGGCGGGCCGGGTGCCGACGTGCTGCTCGGCCTCGGTGGCAACGACACCATCCTGGGCCTCGACGGGGACGACACGCTGATCGGTTTCGGCGGCAACGACCGCCTGCTGGCCGGCCCCGGCAACGATGTCGTTTTCGGCGGGCCCGGCAACGACTACATCTCCGGCGACGACGGCGACGATCTCCTGTTCGGCAACTTCGGTAGCGACACCATCTTCGGCGGGGCCGGGAACGACGAGATCGACGGCGACAACCCGTTCCTTGGTGGGCCCCCGCCTGGCAGCCCGCCGAACAGCGCCTCCATCGACCTGTGCTTTGGCGGAGCGGGCATCGACGAGGTGTTCAACTGCGAGGCCGGCGACGCCTCGACGCCCCGCACGCCACCTCCGGGCGGGCCGCTGGGCTGATCACCCGGACGGGGATGACGTCCGCGGGCACGGGGAGTGTCCGCCCTTCCTGAACGGCCGATGCAGCTCGCACGTAGGGCGTCCCTCGATGGAGGCTCACAGCCGGCTCACAGGTCGCCGGCCCGCGGCCAGCTATGGACGGATTCGCTATTAACGTCCTGACAATGCGGCATGGGGCAGCGCCTTCGGATCTGCGCACGGCGGCGGTGGCGCCGGCCGACCCGGCGCCGCCGGCTGCCCGGCCCCGCCGGTGGCTGCGGTGGTGGCCGGCGGCACTGGTCCTGACCCTGGTCTGCGCCGGCCTCGTCGCCATCAACCAGCGGGTGACATCGAGGCCGGCGCAGACCAGGGTCAGGACCAGTGCCGCCGGCTGCCCGGCCCCGCCGGTGGCTGCGGTGGTGGCCGGCGGCACTGGTCCTGACCCTGGTCTGCGCCGGCCTCGTCGCCATCAACCAGCGGGTGACATCGAGGCCGGCGACCAGCGAGGCCGACGTCAACGGGATCGTCGACCAGAGGGTGGGCGCCGCCATCGAGGCCCTGCAGGCCCAGCCTCCGGACAGCGTCGCCGTCTACCAGGCCATCGTCCCGCCGCTCGTCGTCATCGAGTCCCAGCGGGGCGGCTTCGGCCGACCGGGCATCGGCTCCGGCGTCGTCGTCAACGCTCAGGGCGACATCCTGACGTCGCTCCACGTGGTGGACGGGGCGGCCAGCATCAGGGTGCGGTTCTCCGACGGCACGGAGTCGCCGGCGGCGGTGCGGTCGGCCGACGCAGCCCACGACATCGCCGTCCTCACTCCCGCCCGGCTGCCCGAGGTGGTCGTGCCCGCCGTGCTCGGTGGCGGGGCCCAGGTGGGCGACGAGGTGTTCGCCGTCGGCCACCCCCTGGGGCTGGTCGGCTCGCTGACCGCCGGGGTGGTCTCCGGCCTCGACCGCTCCTTCCCGCTGGCCAACGGCCGCAGCATCGGGGGCATGATCCAGTTCGACGCAGCGGTGAACCCGGGGAACTCCGGCGGGCCGCTCCTCAACCGCAATGGTCAGGTGATCGGCATCGTGACAGGTCTGGCGAATCCCGCAGGCGACGACGAGTTCATCGGCATCGGCTTCGCCGTGCCCATCGGCACCGCCGGCGGCGCCGCAGGAGCACCGGCCCGGTGAGCGAGCCCATGGCGAGCGAACAATTGAGCACAGTGCCCCGGTCAGCGGGGCAGCCACCGGAGGTGGCGGCCCGATGACCCTCCTGGGCGGTGGCCCGGGCGAACAGTCCAACGCCTCGATCGAGCAGGTGCTGTACCAGGTCAAGCGCATCATCGTCGGCCAGGACATCCTGCTCGAGCGCATGATCGTCGCCCTCCTGGCCAAGGGCCACCTCCTGGTGGAGGGTGTGCCCGGCCTGGCCAAGACGCTGGCCGTCAAGGCCATGGCCGACGCCCTCGGCGTGGAGTTCCAGCGCATCCAGTTCACCCCCGACCTGGTGCCGGCCGACATCGTCGGCACCCGCATCTACAACCAGAAGGCGGGCGAGTTCCAGGTGTCGCTGGGGCCTGTCTTCGCCAACCTGGTCCTGGCCGATGAGATCAACCGGGCGCCGGCCAAGGTGCAGAGCGCCCTGCTGGAGGCCATGCAGGAACGCCAGGTCACCATCGGGCGCGACACCCATGCCCTGCCGGATCCGTTCCTGGTCATGGCCACCCAGAACCCCATCGAGTCCGACGGCACCTACCCGCTGCCCGAGGCCCAGGTCGACCGCTTCATGCTGAAGGTGCTGGTCGACTACCCGACGAGCACCGAGGAGTTCGTCATCGTCGAGCGGATGATCGCCGGCCTCGAGGCCATCCAGAGCGTCATGGACGCCGAACAGCTCTCCGCCCTTCAGAAGACGGCCCGCGACGTCTACGTCGACCCCTCCCTCATCGAGTACGCGGTCCGGGTGTCCAACGCCACCCGGGACCTGCCGTCCGTCGGCCTGGGCGACATGGCGGCCTACGTCACCTACGGCGTGAGCCCTCGGGCGTCGATCTACATGATCCTCGCCGCCCAGGCCATGGCCCTCATCCGGGGCCGTGACTACACCCTCCCCGACGACGTCGTCGCCCTGGCCCGTGACGTGCTGCGCCACCGGATCGTGCTCTCCTACGAGGCGCTGGGCGACAACGTGAGCGCGGATGACGTCCTCGGGGCCATCCTGGGGAGGATCCCCCTGCCGACCGGCGTCCCGGAAGAGCGCCGGGCTCCGGTCGACGAGAAGGCATGGGCACCGCCTCCCCGCTGACCGCCGACCGAGTCCTGCGCCGGCTCGAGTGGCACGTGATCCGCCGCCTCGACGGCCGCCTCCAGGGCGACTACCGGACCCTGCTCCGGGGCCACGGCACGGACTTCCACGACGTGCGGGAGTACGAGCCCGGTGACGACGTCCGCCACATCGACTGGAACGTCACCGCCCGCATGGACGAGACGTTCGTGCGCCAGTACACCGAGGACCGGGACCTCACCGCGTGGCTGCTGCTCGACCACTCGCCGTCGATGGGGTTCGGGCCCGTCGACCGGACCAAGGAGCACGTCCTGCGGGAGGTGGCGACGACGATCGCCCAGCTCCTGGTTCGGGGTGGCAACCGGGTCGCCGCCGTGGTCTACGACAACGAGAGCGTGCGCACCATCCCGCCCCGCCAGGGCCGCCGCCAGGTCTTGGCCCTGACCGAGGAACTGCTGCGGCCGGCCCCGGCCCGGGGGACGGTGACCGACCTCCGCCGGCTCCTCGACACCGCGGCTCGGGTCATCCGCCGGCGGTCTCTCGTCGTGCTCGTCTCCGACTTCATCAGCGAGCCGGGGTGGGAGCGGCCCCTGCTGCGCCTGACCGAGCGCCACGAGGTGGTGGCCGTCCGCCTGGTCGACCCCCGGGAGTTCGAGCTGCCCGACGCCGGCCTCATCGTGGTCCAGGACGCCGAGACCGGCGAGCAGCTGTTCGTCGACTCCAGCGACCCGGAGTTCAGGCGCCGGCTCCGGGCCGCGGGCGAGGAGCGGGAAGCCGTGGTCCGGGCCGCGGCGCAGCGGGCCGGCGTCGACCTCCACGTGATCTCCACCGACGACGACCTGGTGACCGCGTTCGTCCGCATCATCGAGTCCCGCAAGCGGGGCCGGCGGCGATGACGTTCCGCTCGCCGGAGATGCTGGCGCTGTTGCTGCTGGTGCCGGTCATGGTTGCCGCCTACGTGCGGACGAGGCGCCGGCGGGCCCAGCGGGCGGCTGCTCTCGCCGAGGAGGGCCTGGTGGCCACGCCGGCGCCCAGCCGGATGCGCATCCGCCGCCACCTCCCGTTCGCCCTCTTCGTTCTCGCCTTGACCTCCCTCCTCGTCGGCATGGCCCGGCCCCACGCCGAGGTGACGACGCCCCGGCGGGAGGGGACGGTGATCCTGGCCCTCGACGTCTCCAACAGCATGCGGGCCGACGACATCAAGCCCAGCCGGCTGGAGGCGCAGAAGGCGGCGGCCCGGGCCTTCGTGGAGCGCCAGCCTTCCGAGGTGCGGGTGGGCGTGGTGGCCTTCGGTGACGGCGCCGTCGTGGTCCAGGCGCCGACGAACTCCCACCCCGAGATCATCAAGTCGATCGACCGCCTCACCAGCCAGGGCGGCACCTCCCTCGGTCAGGCGCTGGTCACGTCGCTGGGTGCCATCGCCGGAAAGCCGGTCGCCATCGATTTCGAGGCCCTGGCCAGCGACTCGGCCCAGGTCGACATCGGGTACTTCGGGTCGGCCACCGTGGTGCTGTTCTCCGACGGCGAGGAGACCAGCCGGCCGAACCCCGTGGCCGTGGCCGAGGTGGCGTCGGTGGCCGGCGTGCGGGTGCACACCATCGGGGTGGGGACGCCGCAGGGCGCAGTCGTCCAGGTCGACGGGTTCAACGTGGCGACGGCCCTGGACCGCGAGCTGCTCGAGGAGGTGGCCTCGGTGACCGACGGCTCCTACCACGAAGCCGGCGACGCCGAGGGCCTGAGCAGGATCTCCGAGTCCATCGACCTGCGCTTCAAGCTGGTCTCCGAGTACTCCGAGGTGACCGGCCTTTTCGCCGCCGCCGGTTCGGTGCTCATGGTGCTCGGGGCGCTGCTGTCGGTGCTGTGGTTCGGGCGGGTGGTGTGACGTGACGTTCGCGTGGCCCCTCGCCCTCTCGGTTCTGGTGGCCGTGCCCCTCGTGCTCGGCGTCTACCTGGTGGCGATGCGCCGCCGGCGCAAGCAGGCGGTGAGCTATTCGAGCGTGGCCCTGCTCCGCTCCGTGCTGCCCCGCCGGTCCCGCTGGCGCCGCCACCTCCCCCTCGCCACCCTGCTCGCCAGCCTGGGTATGCTGGGGGTGGCGTCGGCCCGTCCCCAGATGGTGCAGAACGTGCCCACGGCGCGCACGTCGATCATCCTCGCCCTCGACGTGTCCCGGTCGATGTGCGCCACCGACGTCGACCCGAACCGGCTCGTCGCCGCCCAGGAGGCGGCCCGGGGCTTCGTCGAGGACCTGCCCGAGGGTGCTCGCCTGGGGCTCGTCGTGTTCTCCGGCTACGCCCAGCTGGCGGTGGCGCCGACGACGGATCGCCAGCTGCTCACCAACGCCATCGACGCTCTTACGACCGGTCGGGGCACGGCCATCGGCGCGGCGATGCTGAAGTCGCTGGACGCCATCGCCGAGGTCAACGCCGAGGTGAAGCCGGTGGGTGACGTGGTCGGCGGCGGCCTCCCCGGCGCCGTGCCCCCGCCGCCGCCGGCGGCCAAGCCGGGCAGCGCCGGCTTCGTCCCCGACATCGTCGTCCTGCTGACCGACGGGGCCAACACCCGTGGGATCAGGCCGCTCGAAGCCGTGCCCTACGCGGTAGAGCGACGGGTCCGCGTCTACACGATCGGGTTCGGCACCACCCGGCCGACTGCCCTGTCGTGCTCGGCCCAGCAGTTGAACGGGGACATCCAGCGCTTCGGCGGCGGTGGCGTCGGCGGCGGTTTCGGCGGCGGTGGAGGCGTCCGCTCGCCCCTGCTGGTCGACAACGACACGCTGCAAGGGGTGGCCGAGCAGACGGGTGGGACGGCCTACAAGGCCGAGGACGCGGCCCAGCTCCGCAAGGTGTTCGCCGACCTGCCGAAGGACGTCACCGTGCAGAAGCGCCCGCGCGAGGTCACGGCGCCGTTCGTGGCCCTCGGCGCCCTGCTGGCGGCCGTCGCCGTCGGTGCCTCCATCCGCTGGAGCGCCTATCCCTGAGGCGCAGACAACTCCGTGGAACCACAACATCCACTACTACCCGCTCGTCCTTCGATCGGTCCCTGAGGGCGCGGCGCGAGCGCTCGACGTCGGCTGCGGCGAGGGGCTGTTGTCCCGGCAACTGCGGACGCTGGTACCCGACGTCCTAGGCATCGACCGCCATCAGGCGAGCATTGATCGAGCGCGGGAGAAGGCCAACGGCGAAAGTGCCTACCTCGCCGGCGACTTCATGGACCATCCCTTCGAGCCGGCGTCGTTCGACTTCATCACCTCCGTCGCCTCGCTTCACCACATGGACGTCGCCGCGGCCCTCCACCGCATGCGGACGCTCCTGCGTCCCGGCGGCGGGCTGGTTGTGATCGGACTCGCCCGCAGCTCGCGACCGGCCGACTGGGCGGCCGACCTTCTCGGCCACATCGCCGACCGCCTTCACAAAGTGACGAAGAACGAGGTGGAAGACGGGGCGCCGAAGGTCTGGCCGCCGCCGCAGACCTACAGCCAAACGAGAAAGCTCTCGCGTCATGCCTTGCCGGGCGCCCAATATCGCCGGCACCTGCTCTGGCGGTATTCCATTGTCTGGACGGCCCCCAGTAATCAATGACGGAGGAGGACCGTCACCAGGGCGTTTCCGCCCGCGGTGGCGAGGTCTCGCGGACGGTGCCGTAGGGATCGGTGACCTCGAACACTCCGTCGGGGCGGAGCTTGGCGTGCCAGCCGGGCTGGTGGAGCAGGTGGTGGTGGCGGGTGCACACCAGGATGAGATTGGCCAGTTCCGTCGTGCCGCCGTGGGTGACCCAGACGACGTGGTGGCCCTCGCACCACACCGAGGGCCGGTCGCAGCCCGGGAAGCGGCAGCACTCGTCCCGGATGACGAGTGAGTTCCACAGCGGCGCGGGGATGGTGCGGGTGGCGATGCCGTAGTCGAGGATCGCCGAGCGCCCGCTCGTCACCACCCGGTGGACCCAGGCGCCCATGGCCCGGCTCACGCCGGCGACGGTGAGGGGGATCAGGTAGGGGACCAGCTCGGCCTCCTGGGCGGCAAAGAGCTCGGTCAGTTCGTCGTCGAGCCGGGCGATGATGGCCTCCACCTGTCCGGTAGAGCAAGCCCTCGGCATAGGCCTGCGCACAGACCGGGAGCGACCGCATGCGGACGGCCAGCGTCCGTAGCCGCTGGGCCGATCGTTTGGTCATGCGGGCATGCGCCCGCAGCCAGGCGATCGTCGACACGGACCCGTCGGCGCCCCACCAGCCGCTGGCCTCGAAGGCCGCCGTGGCCTCGGCGATGCGAGCATCGAGCCTGTCGCGCAGGGCGATGGCCTCTACCAGATCATCACCGCCAGGCCAGATATCGAGCTCTTCAATTGCCGTCGCGAGGTCCACCAACATGTCCACTATCGTACATATGTTCGGGTGACCGTGCAAGCACCAATCTGGTCAGTGTGCCGCTGGGTATTTGCGTGTCTGTACGGCAATGAGTCGAACCTCATTTCCCGAAAATCCCCGCACTCTGTCGTCCGCCATTCGCTGCGGCTTCGCCGGTGTAATGCCCTCGCGTCAGGCAGGCAGCCTGCCGGTCGACGCCCTGAAGGCCGCGCTCAGGTCGCGAAGGGCTCCCACCACGTCGTCGACGCTGATCTCGAGCAGGCCGGGGTCGACGGTGCGCCCGTGCGGGTCGCCGGTCCGCCCCGCCCACAGGGCGACGTGCTGGGGCCGGTCTGGCGGCGGGCCCCACAGCTCGGGCGACACCGGGCCGAACAGGACGATGGACGGTGTGCCGAGGGCGGTGGCCAGGTGGGCGACGCCGGTGTCGCCACAGACGACCCGGCCGGCGCCGGCGACCATGGCGGCCAGGTCCAACACGTTGGTGCTCCCGGCGCACACCGCCGACGGCGGGAGGCCGGCGCCGGCCGCCACCGCCGCCGCCAGCTCCACCTCGGCAGGGCCTCCGGTGACGATGACCGGCCGGCCGGCGCCGGCCTCGGCCCGGGCGACCGCCGCCCACCGGTCCACCGGCCAGCGCCGGGACGGGCTGGCCGCTCCCGGGTGCAGGAGCGTGGCGCCGCGGGCCGGCGCCGGCACCTCCATGCCGGCCGGCGGGTCGATGTCCAGCCTGGTCGGATCGGCTGAGATTCCGCACTCGGTCAGGAGGCGGCACCACCGTTGCACCTCGTGCTCGTCCTCCCGCCAGCCGGGGCCGGTGACGCCGGCGCCGGCGTTGGCGAAGGCGACCAGTCGGCGCGGCGCCGTCGCTTGGAGGATGCGGTGGCTCTGCGGCCCCCGACCATGGAGGTTCACGGCCACATCCGGTGGTGTGCCGGTCCACGGAAGCGCGGCCAGCGGCTCGGTGAGGAGGATCTCCTCGGCGGCGCCGGCGTGCAGGGCGAGCGGGGCCACGCCGGCGGTTGTGGCCAGCACCCGCCGGTGGGCAGGGAACGCGTCACCCAAGGCCCGCAGCGCCGGCAGTCCAGTGAGCAGGTCCCCGAGGCCGAGGGCCCGCAGCGCCAGCAACCTCAAGGCCAGGACGGCTCCGTCGAGGGGGTGATCACCAGCTCGCGGACCTCGCAGCCAGGCGGCTGGCGGAGGGCGAACAGGACGGCGTCGGCCACGTCCTCGGGCCGGTTCAGCTTGGCGTCGGGGCCGGGCTTGTACTGGGGGTCGCGCTTGTCGAAGAATGCGGTCTGCATGCCGCCGGGGATGAGCAGGGTGACGCCCACCCGCCCGGCCAGCTCCAGCGTCAGCGCCCGGGTGAAGCCGACGACGCCGAACTTGCTGGCCGAGTAGGCGGTGGCGTCGGACAGTGCCCGCAGCCCCAGGGTGGAGGCCACGGTGACGACCTTGCCGGCGCTCGACCGCTCAAGGAACGGCAGGGCGGCCCGCACGACCGCGGCGGTGCCCAGCAGGTTGACGGCGATGACCTTCTCCCACACCTCCGCGGGGACGTCCGACAGCACGCCGCAGGCGTCGGTGCCGGCGGCGGTGACGACGGCATCGAGGCCGCCGGACCGCTCGGCCAGTGTCTGCACGGCCTGCTCGGCGGCCCGCCCGTCGGCCAGGTCCACCAGCTCGTGGTCGATGCCCTCGGCCCGCGGGTGGCGCAGGTCGACCACCACGGGCGTGCCGCCGGCGTCGAGCACGGCCCGCACGATGGCGGCGCCGAGGCCGGACGCGCCGCCGGTGACGAGGACGGTACCGAGGGAATCATCGGGCACGGGTGGTGGCCTCCTGGAGTAGACGGGTGGTGGAGCGGCCCTCGAGGTAGGGCAGGACGACGGCCTGGCCGCCCCATGTCGACAGCAGGGCGGCCTCGGGCAGGTTGCCCAGGGCGTAGTCGGCGCCCTTGGCCCAGACGTCGGGCCGGAGCTTGTCGAGGACGGCCTCGGGCGTGTCCTCGTCGAAGACGATCAGGCCGTCGACGCAGCCGAGCGCCCGCACCACGCGCGCCCGGTCCTCCTGGTGCTGGAGCGGCCGGCCGGGGCCCTTCAGCCGGCGAACCGAGTCGTCGGAGTTGAGGCACACGATCAGGCAGTCGCCCAGGGCGCGGGCCGCTTCGAGGACGCTCACGTGTCCGGCGTGCACCAGGTCGAAGCACCCACCGGTGGCGACCACCGTGCCGCCGGCAGCGCGGACCCGCTCGGCCAGGGCGTAAGGATCCTCGCTGGGCCGCTGGGGGCGGTCGACGAGCTCCCGCAACCCGCCGGCGGCGCCGGCGGCGACGAACGCCGACGCCGCGGCCACGCCGGCGGTCACCGCCTCGGAGGGCAGGGCGCCGTCGGCCAGCAGGGCGGCGGTGGTGGAGGCGAAGCGATCGCCGGCGCCGCAGGGGTCGCCCCGACCCGCCGGCGGGGCGGGGACGGCTAGCGGCGGGCCGTCGCCCTCGACCAGCACCGCACCTCGGGCGCCCAGGGTGACCGCCACGCCGGCCGCCGACCACTTGGCGACGAGATGCCGGGCCCGCTCGGTGACCGCGGCGAGGCCGGCGTTCTCGGGCAGGCCGGCCTCGGAGCGGTTGGGGGTCACGACCCGGGCGCCCGGGATCGGGTCGGCGCCTCGGGGGTGCGGGTCCCACACCACCGGCCGGCGCTTGGGCAGGTCAGACAGGGCGGCGCGCACCCCCGGCTCGGACGTGACGCCCCGGCCGTAGTCGGCGACGAGGACGGCGGAAGCGATGGCGATAGCGCGGGCACCGGCCTCGGACAGCGGCCCGATTGCTGCCGGAGGGCCGCCGTAGTCGAGCCGCAGCAGGGGCTGGTCGCCGGCCTTGGCCCGCACCTTCTCCGGCGTCCGCCCGTGCAGGCCCACGTTGATCACCTCCACGCCGGCGCCGGCCAGCAGATCGGCCACCTCCTCGCCGGCGGCGTCGGCACCGAGGGCGGTCACCAGGGTCACCGGGCGGCCGTCGCGGGCCGCCAGCAGGGCGGCGAGGCCGGCGCCGCCGGGTCGGCTCGTGCCCGAGCAGACGTCGACGACCGGCACCGGAGCGTCGGGCGCCATCCGGCTGACCGTGCCGACGAGGTCGCGGTCCAACAGGGCGTCGCCGATCACGACGAGGCGGTTCACTTGGCGTCCCCGCAGCCGACGATCTCGTCCAGGAACGAGCAGAGCAGGTGCACCACCACCAGGTGGACCTCCTGGACGGTGGCCGTCGTGCCGGCCTGGATGCACAGCGCCTCGTGGGCACACTCGGTGAGCGGGTTGGGCCCCGGGCCGGTGAGGGCCCACACCCTGAGGCCGGCGGTCACGGCCACCTCCGCCGCGGTCACCACGTTGGGGCTGTGGCCGGAGGTGGACAGGGCGATCAGGACGTCGCCGCGCCGGCCGTGGGCCAGGACCTGGCGGGCGAAGATGGCGTCGACGCCGAAGTCGTTGCTGATGGCGGTCACGCTCGACGTGTCCGCGTGCAGCGAGATGGCGCTGAAGGGGTGGCGGTCGTGGCAGTAGCGGCCCACCAGTTCGCTGGTGAGGTGCTGGGCCTGGGCCGCGCTCCCGCCGTTGCCGACGGCCAGCAGCCGGTTCCCGGCCTGCAGCACGTCGGCCAGAGCCAGCGCCCACCCCCAGATGCGGTCGATGTCGGGCTCCAGGGCCCGCAGGGCACGGTTGAGCGCCACCAGGTGCTCCCCGCCCGTCAGCGGCGGGACGGTCCACGCCGCGGTCACTGACCTCCCCCCTTTTGAGGGCAGCCGGACCGGCCTCCCGGGCCGGTCACTGGCCTCCCCCCTTTCGAGGGCAGTCCAGTGAGTGCCGTCTGGACCGGCCTCCCGGGCCGGTCACTGGCCTACCCCCTTTCGAGGGCAGTCCAGTGAGTGCCGTCTGGACCGGCCTCCCGGGCCGGTCACGCGAGGCTCCCGCTGACCAATCGGCTGCTGCGGTCGAGCAGCGACGCGTAGGTGTCGAGGGTGGCGGCGGCGACCGTGGCCCAGCCGTAGTGGGCCCGGGCCCGGCGGGCGCCGGCGGCGCCCATCGTCCGCCGGCGGTCGGGTTCGTCGAGCAGGCGGGCCAGCACCGGGCCGAGGAGGTCGGGCCGGCGAGGAGGGACGTGGACGCCGGTGCGGCCGTCGACGACGGTGTCCAGCAGCCCGCCCACCGCCGAGGCCACGACGGGCACGCCACAGGCCATGGCCTCGAGGGGGACGATCCCGAACGGCTCGTACCAGGGCACGCAGACCACGGCGTCGGCCGAGCGCAGCAGCGCCGGCAGGTCGTTGCGCCCCACCTGGCCCCGGAGCGTGACCCGGTCGCCCACGCCGTGGAGCTCGGCCAGGCTCCGGAGGCGGCGGACCTCGGGGTCGGACTCGAACTCCTGTGCCGGCGACCCGCCGGCGATGATCAGGTCGGTGCCGGGCACCGCGGGAAGGGCCTCGATGACGTTGCCGATGCCCTTGCGCTCGACCAGCCGGCTGACCACGACGAGCCGGCGCCGGCTGCTCCGGCGCTCCTCGCCCGGATCGTCGGGGCGGAACAGGGCCAGGTCGACCCCGCAGGGGATCACCGACACCTTGGCGGGGTCGGTGCCGATGTTCACCAGCTCGCGCACCTCGTCGGTGCACGTGGCCACCAGCCGGACGGCCCGGCGGGCGATCATGGCCTCGGCGCCGGTGCGGGGCCGGGGGCTGGTGTCCTTGGCGCCCTGGTGCCGGCGCTTGACGACGCCGAGGGCGTGGAAGGTCTGGACCACCGGGATGTCGAGCGAGGCGGCCGCATCGAGGGCGGCCAGCCCCGACATCCAGAAATGGGCGTGGACGACGTCGGGCCGGTCCGCCTCCCATGCCCGGCGCAGGCCCTCGGCGAACTCGCTCATGTGCGGGAACAGGTCGTCCTTGGGGAGCGGCCGAGGAGGGCCGCCGGGAACGTGGTCGACGACGACGCCAGGGGCCAGCGCCACCCGGCGGGGCAGACGGGGGTCGTCCCTGCGGGTGTGGATCACGACGTCGACGCCGTGGTCGGCCAGCGCGGTGCCCAGCGATGCCACGTGGACGTTCTGGCCGCCGGCGTCGACCCCGCCCAGGACGGCCAGGGGGCTGGCGTGCTCGGACACCATGGCGACTCTCATCGCCCCAGCACCTCGTTCAGCACGGCGTCCCACTCCGCCAGGAACCCCGCCAGCCCGAACCGCTCGAGGGCGACGGCGCGGGCTGCCTTGCCCATGACCGCCGCTTGCTCGGGATCGTCGACCATCCGCCGCAACGCCCCGGCCAGCACCGTCGGATCGTTCGATACCACGCCGGCCTCGGGCGGCACCGCCGCCGGCACCTCGGTCGTGGCCAAGGCGACGACCGGCATGCCCAGGTGCATGGCCTCGATCAGGGTGAGGCCGAGGGACGTCCAGCGGACGGGGTGCACGTAGACCCGCCGGCGGGCCATCTCGGCGTGCAGCACCTCCTGGGCCACGTCGGCGCCGCCGATCTCCTCCGACTGCATGCCGAACAGGTCGATGGGCACGCCGGACGTGTTGGCCAGCGGCAGGAGGAGGTCGGTGCCGGTGACCCGTCCACGCCGGACCGGCTCGTTCACGACGGCGACCGCCCGCTCCAGTTCCCCGGTGTAGCGGTGCCCGGGATCGACCACACCGTGGTCGACGACGACGGCCGGCGTCGAGCCGGTGTCCCAGAACAGCTGGTTGAACCTGGTGACGTGCACGACGGTCAGCTCCGGCCGGTCGGCGGCCGGGTGGCGCATCTCGTTGACCCGCCCCTGGGGCGCGTTGTGCTCGAGGTAGATCGCCGGCACGTCGCGACCGGGCCGGCGCCCTCCGAGCCAGGATTCGGCAAGGTGGTCGAGCTCCCCCGGGCGCTGGAGGATCACCACGTCGACGTGGGTGCCCGCCGCCTCTTCGGGGGTGACCTCGATGGCTGACGCCGGCCAGTCCCACGTCTCGGCCCGGCCCCGCCCGTCGGGGCCCCGATCGGGAAGCACCGGCAGCAGGTACTCGTGCGCGCCCTGCACCAGGCTGGTGGTGTAGGAGCCGTGGACGTGCCACAGGAGGACACGCATCAGGCCACTCCCACGGTGGCTTCGGTCAAGCTGGTCACGGCGGCGACCACGTCGTCGACTTCGAGGGAGGCGAGGCAGGGCTGGCCGGGGATCGGGCACACCCGGCTCCGGCAGCCGGCGCAGCCGATGTCCTGGTTGCCGAGGATCACGTGCGGGACCCGCCACGGGTGCCACCGCGCCGCCGGCACCGTTGGGGCGTAGATGGAGACGACGGGGGTGCCCACGGCGGCGGCCAGGTGCGCCGGCCCCGTGTTGCCGACCACGACGGCATCGGCGCCGGCCAGCACCTCGGCCAGGCCGGCGAGGTCGGAAGCCCCGCTGAGGTCGACCACGCCCGGAGCGACGCCGGCGACGGCCGCGCACAGGTCGCGCTCCGACGGAGCGCCCGTCACGACCACCCGGTGACCGAGCTCGGTCAGCCGGGCGACGAGGCCGGCGTTGGCCTCGGGCGTCCACGCCCGGGCGGGCACCGAGGCGCCGGGGTGGACGACCACGTAGCGGCCGGCGGGGAGGCCGGCCGGTACCCGCCCGGGCTGGCGGCGCACCCGGAGGCGCCGGTCGTCGCCGGCGGGCAGGACGTGGCCGAGGGTGGCCACCAGTGACAGGTTGCGCTCCACCTCGTGCAGGTCCTCGGGGACGAGGTGGCGGACATCGAGGAGCGACCCCGGGTAGTCGACGCTGATGGCGGCCACCTGTGGCACCCGGGCCATGCGCAGCAGGAGGGCCAGCGGCAGGGGGGACTGGTGGAACGAGCTGAGGACGACGGCCTGGTCGAGCCCCACGGAGGACAGCCGGCCCACGAGCCCCAGGACCTCCGACGGATCGAGGGGCGGAGGGTCGGCGGCGATCCACGGCGCCTCGAAGGTGATGATCCCGTCGACGCCCGGCAGCAGCTCGGCCGCCGCTCGGGCTCGCGAGCTGCAGAGGAACGTGACCAGACGGGCGTTGGCGGCCACGGCCCGCACCGCCGGCCCGGCCAGCAGCACGTCGCCGTCGTTGTCGAGGCGGGCCACGAGCACGTGGGGCCGGAAGGGCGCCCTCATCGGTTGCTCCCGATCAGCAGGTCCACTGCGGCGGTGAGGTCACCGGCCACCTCGGGGGCGGCGGCGACCTCTTCGGGCCGGGTGGCGGGGTTGGGGACCAGTACACCCCGGGCGCCGGCGGCCCGTGCCGCCTCGATGTCGGCGCCGATGTCGCCGACGACCGCCACCCGCCGCGGGTCGACGCCGAGCGCCTGGGCGGCCTGGAGCACGAGGCCGGCGGCCGGCTTGCGGCAGGCGCACCCGTCGTCCACACCGTGGGGGCACACCGCCCACGGCCCCACCGGCCCGAGCAGCTCCTCCACCTTGCGGTTGACCGCGTCGACCTGTTCGGGCGTCAGCAGGCGGCGGGCGATGCCGCTCTGGTTCGACACGACCGCTGTCGGGATGCCGGCGTGGCGGAGCCGGTCGAGGGCCTGGCGGGCCCCGGGCATGGCCACGACCTTGTCGGGGTCCCCGTTGTAGGGGACGTCGACCACCAGCGTGCCGTCACGGTCGAAGAGCACGGCCGCCGGTGTCTCGGGCGCCGGCGCCGCCGGCGGCCGGTTGCGCAGTCGCTGGGGCAGGGTGAGCCAGCCCCGCATCCAGTGCCAGGTGGCGGTCGGCGGGATGGCGGCCGACGTGAGGGCCATGGTCGTCACTTCTTCGGCGGTGCGCGGCCCCGGCGCGATCCGGGCCCACGCGAACTGAGCGGTGCCGGCTGCCCACGCGGCGGCGCCGGCGATCGCCACACGCCGGCGCCGGCCCACGAGGCCGGCGACAGCCGCGACGCCGGCGGCGGTGACGGCGAGGTGGCGTGCCCGCCGGCCGGGGGCCACGCCGGTGACTTCACGCCAGCGGCGGCCGTGCAAAGCCCGCAGGAGCACGTCGTCGGCGTTCCCGGCCTGCAGGCGCACGCTGACCCAACGGTCTGCGGGGCGCACGGGATGGGTGCAGTGGCGGTCTCCGGTGACGATCTTCCAGCCGGCGGCGACGACCCGTGCGCCGAGGTCGGCGTCTTCCCGGTAGGCCCGGCCGAAGCGCTCGTCGAAGCCGCCGACGGCGGCGAGGGCCACCCGTCGATAGGCCATGTCGGCCGTGGCCCACCGGGCCGACTCCAGGCCGGCCACGTTGCGCTCCCAGTCCGTCGGTCGCCGGTGCTCGGCCAGGGGCACGACCAGGCGGCCCTGGCTGGCGGCGACGTGGTCGGGCAGTCGATCGAGGTCGGCGGCCAGCGCCTCCCGCCATCCGGGCGGCGGGACGACATCGTCGTCGAGGAAGGCGACCCACTCGGCCGAGCCGGTGCGCCAGCCGAGGTTGCGGGCCGCCGCCGGCCCCCGGCCTCCTGAGGCCAGCACGACCACGCCCTTGGGCAGCGGTCCGTCGATCAGCGGTGTGTGGGGGTCCACCCGGTCGTCGACCAGCGCGACCCGCGCCGGGGGCCCCTCCAGCAGAGCATCCAGCAGGCGGGTCAACGACTCCCGGCCCACGGTGGGGATGACGACGTCGAAGCTCACCACGGCCGGCGGCGCACGAAGAACGGTCCAATGGCCAGCGCGTCGACGGGCGCCGACCCGAAGCACTCCAGGGCGTCGCGGGGGTCGTCGACCATGGGCCGGCCGGCGGTGTTCAGGCTGGTGTTGACGACGACGGGCAGGCCCGTCCGGCGCTCGAACCCCTCGAGCATGCGGGCCACCAGCGGCTCGTCGGCCGGGTCGACGGTCTGGATCCGAGCGGTGCCGTCGACGTGAACGACCGCCGGGATGCGGTCGATCCACTCCGGCGCCACCCGGTGGGTGAAGAGCATGTAGGGACTGGGGACGAGGCCGTCGAAGATCTCCGACGCCCGGCGGGCCAGCACCATGGGGGCGACGGGACGGAACTGCTCGCGGCCCTTGACGTCGTTCAGCCGCTCCAGGTTGCGCTTGTGCCCGGGGTGGGCCAGCACGCTGCGGTGGCCGAGCGCCCGGGGGCCGTACTCGCTGCGGCCTTGGAACCAGGCGACGATCCCGTCGCCCGCCAGCACCTCGGCGGCGGCGCCGGCGATGTCGGCCGGCCGCTCGTACGGGACCTTCGCCGTCACCAGCCAGCTCTCGATGTCCTCCTCGGAGAACCCGCGGCCCAGGTCGGCGCCGTGCATGGGCTGCACCCGGTCACCCATGGCCTGGGCCACATGCAGGGCGCCGCCGAGGGCCGTCCCCGAATCGCCGGCCGCCGGCTGCACCCACACGTGCTCGAACGGCCCCTCCTCCAGCAGGCGGGCGTTGGCCACGCAGTTCAGGGCCACGCCGCCGGCCATGGTCAGCACCTTGTCGCCGGTCTGGTCGTGCAGCCACCGGGCCAGGTCCAGGATGACCTCCTCCAGCCGGCGCTGGACGCTGGCGGCGAGGTCCGCGTGCTCGGGCTGCCAGTCGCCGCCCTTGGCCAGGGCCTTGGCGAAGGAGCCCCACTCGATGGGCTCGACGACGAACCCGCCGTCGCCGGTGGCGCGTACCAGCTCACGCAGCTCGGGCAGGAAGGCCGGCCGGCCGTAGGAGGCCATGGCCATGACCTTGTACTCGTCGTTCGAGCGCATGAACCCGAGGTGCTCGGTGACCTCCTCGTACATGAGGCCGAGCGAATGGGGCAGCTCCTGGGCGGCGAGGATCTCCAGGTTCCCGTCCACCGACCGGCCGGCAAGGTGTGACGCCCGCTCTCCCCGGCCGTCGAGCACGAGCACGCTGGAGTCGGCGAACGGTGCCGCCAGGTGGGCGGACGCGGCGTGGGCGACGTGGTGGGGCACGAAGCGCATGCCGGCGGGGTCGATGCCCGGCAGGGCGGTCTGGAGGAAGCGCGGCGCCCGCGCCGCGTACAGGGTCCGCAGCCCCTCCCAGTTGTCGACGGTCAGGTCGGGCCCCGGCGGCGGCATGAGGTCGGGGTCGTAGGAGTAGGCGACCGCGTCGATGTCGGACGCATCCAGGCCGGCCTCGGCCAGGCACCACGCCGCCGCCTGTTCCGGCAGCTCCCACGTGGCGAACGGGACGGGCCGCTTGCCGTGCTTGCGCCGGCTGAAGCGCTCCTCCTCGGCGGCGGCGACGATCTGGCCGTCGACCACCAAGGCAGCCGCCGGATCGTGAAAGACGCCGTTGAGCCCGAGAACGCGCACGAATGCCCCCACGCGCCGAGAACGCGCAGTCCCCCCTCGTCCTGAAGGGCCTGCCGGGCACCCCTTCCCCGGACCAGTGGGTGAATAACCTCAAGAGAATTCTCTATAGGTGGTTCGCCGTTTGCCGCTCGGCGGTGATGGGCAGCACGCGGGGATGGACGACCGCAGCGGCCGGGACGGCGTGGTCGTGGTCACCCGCGACCGGTGCCCGACCACCGTGGAGAGCCTGGGAAAGCTCTCGGAGACCGACCCGGGGGTGGCGGTCACCGTGGTGGACAACGCTTCGGCAGACGGTACGGCGGCGGCGGCCTCGGATCGGTACCCGCAGGTCGTGATTGTCCGCCTGCCCGCGAACATGGGGGCGGCGGGGCGCAACAGCGGCGTGGTGCTGACGCCTTGCCCCTACATCGCCTTCAGCGACGACGACTCGGACCCGGTCTGCGATGTGCTCGAACTGGATCTTCGCCGGCTGTGAGCGGTCGAGAGCCGGAGGAGGAGGTCCAGAGCCCGGCCGCGCAGCAACGCTGGGACACCATGACGTTCCTCCACTGGCGCTACGGCGTCGACGACCTCCAGCCGATGCTGCCGGCGGGGCTCGACGTCGACACCCACGACGGCACGGCCTGGGTCAGCATCACCCCGTTCCTGATGAAGGACTTCCGCATCGGCCCGCTTCCCGCCCTACCCGGGATTTCGACGTTCCCGGAGACCAACGTGCGGACCTACGTCCGCGCCCCCGACGGGCGCGACGGGCTGTGGTTCTTCTCCCTCGAGGCCGACAGCGTCCCCACGGTCGTGGGGGCGTCGAGCCTGTACGGCGTGCCGTACCAGTTCGCCGACATGGAGGTCGACGAGTCCGACGTCGTCCGTTACCGCAGCCGGCGGCGGGAGAAGCCCGAGATCGCCCACGACATCTCCGTGCGGCCCAAGGGCGTGTGCGAGTCGCCATCCGAGCTCGACCACTGGCTCACCGGCCGCTGGCGCGCCTACTCCGTCATCGCCGGCCGCCTGGCGCGAGTGCCGGTCCAGCACCAGCCGTGGCCCCTATGGGATGCCGAGCTCGTGCACCTCGAGCAGACGCTGCTCGCCGCCGCCGGCCTCCCCGAGCCGGCGGCGGAGCCGCTGGTCCAGTACTCGCCGGGCGTCGATGTCAGGCTCGGCGTGCCGGTCCCTCTATGACGCCCGGCGTGCGCCCAGCGACCTGAGGCGCTTGCCGGCCGCGTAGGCGGCGGCGCCGAAGAGTGACGACCGTGTCGCCCTCGGTGATGTCGCCCAGCTGGGCCTCGCGGTAGACCATGGCCTTCACGACGACCTCCTCGGCCGGCGGCTCGCGGAGAGCCGTCCCATCGGGCCTGTTCTGTCCCAAGCCCGGGCGTCTCAACCACGGGGGTAGCCCTAGAATTCGACGTATGCCCCACGCGTCCGACGAGGTCGTCCAGGTGGCGGAGATCTTTGCCACCGTGGCCGGCACGCTCGCCGAGCATCAGGACAACATGAGCGAGGCGCTGGAGAAGATCGTCCAGTTGGCCGTCGAACACCTCGACGCCTGCGAGTTCGCCGGAATCTCTTTCGTGGAGAGCCGCAAGATCACCTCACCTGCCTCCAGCAACGACGTCCCCAGGGTCCTGGACAAGATCCAGTCCGACACCGGTGAAGGACCCTGCATCGACGCCATCAAGGAGCACGAGGTCTTCCAGACCGGTGACCTCAGCAAAGAGGACCGCTGGCCGAACTTCTCCACAAGGGGCCACGAGGAGACGGGGGTCACCAGCATCCTCTCGATCCGCCTGTTCGTGGAGGAGGACACTATGGGTGCCCTGAACCTCTACTCCAGCGCGCCCGATGCCTTCGACGACAGCGACGTCGCCCTGGCCACGGTGTTCGCCGTCCACGCCTCGGTGGCCATGTCCGCCGCCCGGAGGCAGGAAAGCCTGGAGCAGAAGGCGGAGAGCCGTGACGTCATCGGTCGGGCCAAGGGCATCCTCAGCGCCCGGTCCGGCGTCAGCGACGACGAGGCGTTCGCCATGCTGAAGGCAGCCTCCCAGCGGATGAACGTCAAGCTCCGCGACATCGCCCAGACCATCACCGAGCAGAAGCCCATGCCGGCGCCGGGATCGTCGGAGTAGACCGCCGAGTCCTTTTCTTGGGCTTCGGGTAGAATAAGCAACGAGTCGGCCGTCATCTTTGACGATCCAGGGACCTGCGACTGACTCCCCTTAGAGGGAGTTGCGCGTGTCAGAGTTCCCCCAGGCCGGCCTCGACGCCGGCCGCGAGGCCCTTCGGCGGTTCCTCGCCGGCGAGGACGACCTCGCCGCAATGCACACCAAGATCGCCTTGATCGCCACCGAGACCGTTCCCGGCTGCGACATCGCCAGCGTCACGATGCTGCGGGCGGGCAAGCCGGGTACGCCGGCATTCACCGCCAAGACGGCCAAGCTTTTGGACGAGAAGCAATATGAGCTCGGCGACGGGCCGTGCCTGGCCGCCATCCGGCACCGGGGTCTGGAGCACGTCAGCACGGCGTCCGACGACCGCTGGCCGGAGTTCTCCTCGGCGGCCGTGGAACAGGGAGTGCTGGCCACCATGTCGATCCCGTTGGGAAACCACGAAGCGGTCGTCGGCGCCCTGAACCTCTACTCGGAGAGCGTGCCCGCGTTCAACGAGGCGTCCAGGGACGCAGCGTGTGCCTTCGGCGACCAGCTCGGTATGGCCGTGGCCAGTGCCACGGTGTACGCCGAGAGCTTCGAGCTGGCGCATCAGTTGCAGCAGGCGATGGAATCGCGCGCGGTCATCGAGCAGGCCAAGGGCATTCTGATGGCTGCGCAACGGTGCAGTCCCGACGCCGCTTTCGACATCCTCGTCAGGGCGTCGCAGAACCAGAACCGCAAGCTCCGGGCGATCGCGGCGGAGATCGTCGAGCGGTACAACGGGAGCGATACGACAGCACCCGTGAAGTGAGCTCGGTGTTTTCCCCTTGACGCGCCTCGGGTAGGGCGCAACGACGGCGCTGATCCCTCGGGGGAGCGATGTCCGCACAACTTCCCGAATTCGACGAAAAGGTGAACATGGACAACGAGCAGCTCATCGAGAGAATCCACGCCCTGGAAACCGCGCAGGCGACCCAGACGGCGACCACTGCCGGCATGGAGGCGACCCAGGGTGCGGTCCAGGCGGGAAACATGGCGACCACCACCGCCATGACCACCGGGACCATGACCACGATGGCGGCCGGAAGCGCAGGACTGATCGCCGGGATCTTCCTCGGCCTGGCCCTCCGCCGCTGACGTGCGCCGGCGTCGCCGCCTGACGGTTCGCTAGCTGTCGGCGGCGGCGCCCGGTGTCCGTTGCTGCACCCGCTGGACCAGGTCAGTCGCCACGTCGCGAAGCTTGCGGTTCTCACGCTGCGACGCCCGCACCAGCATCTCGAAGGCCTGCTCCGGCGTGATGCCCCCTCCGGCCATGAGGATGCCCTTGGCCTGCTCAATGGTCGCCCGGCTGGCCATGGCGATGCGGAGGTTGTCGGCCATCTCCGCGGTGCTGGCGAAGGTGTTGGCGTTCGCCACCGCCACTGCGGCGTACGCGGCGAAAGTCTGACCGGCTCGGACGTCGTCCTCGCCGAAGGCGCGGGCGCTCTGGGAGTAGACGTTGAGCGCCCCGATCAGGTCCTCTTGGATGGGCAGGGGCACGGAGAGCGAGCTGAGGACGCCGATGCGGGCGGCCTGGGGTGCGTAGTCGGGCCAGCGGTCCTCCGTGCGCATGTCGTCGATGATGAGGACCACCCCGCCCCGTCCCGCATCGAGGCAGGGGCCCCCGTCGAGGCCGTACTGGCGCTCGTCGGCCTGCATAGCCAGCACACCGGTGTAGGCCGCGGTCTCGGCCCGACCCTTGCGGACCAGGGTCAGCGAAACCTCGTCTGCCGAGGCGATGACCCGCTTCGTCAGCTCTGCGACCCTGGACAGCACGCTGTCCAGGGTCTCGTCGGCCAGCACGATCGTGGCCAGCTCGGCCAGGACGTCGGCCGGCAAGGTGTCCGCCACGCGGAGCTCTCGCTCCCCCGCTGCCTCTTCGCGAACCTCCACGGGCACCAGCCTACGGTCCCGGTCAGCTGTCTGTGCCGCCGGCGGCGGGTGCCCGCCAGCAGCACCAGGCGCTTCACTGCTTTCGATCAGGCGGCAGCGAAATCCGCCAGCACCTCGGCGCTGCAGGCGAAGCCCTGCTCGATGGCCTGGTCCTGGTTGATGTAGAGGTAGTTGGCAAGCCGCCCGCAGAAGTAGACGGGCCGCTCGAGCCCGGCGCGAACCTCGTCCTTGTACTGCTCGTTGAGGGTCTCGTACCGCCGGTCGACGGTTGGCACCGGGTAGTGCCGGTAAGGGGCTCCCGGGAACTCCTCGCTCACGACCGTGCCGCGGATGCGCTGGCCGGTGGCGTGCTTGGTCTCCACCGTGCGGGTGAAGGGATACCGGGCGTCGGGCCAGTTCACGACGTAGGCGGCGGTGAGCGTGTCTTCCGGGCCCTCGACGGGCACGTACCGCGACCGCAGGTGAATGCCCCGCCACTCGAGATCGCCGTCGCGGCCGAGAAGCCGGTCGAGGGGCGCCGTCACCACGATGGCGTCGAAGTCACCCTGCATGCCGGCAAGGTCCTTGAGCGACATCTCGGCCCCGCAGGTGACCGACGACCGGGCCAGCACGGCCTCGATCACGCTGTTCATCCCCTCGGCCGGGAAGAACTCCCAGCGGTCCCGGAAGAGCCGCCGGTAACCGTCGTCGCGCAGCTCCACCCGCTTGGGGGCGAAGCTGCTGGAGAGCTCGGTGGCCGGCCGCCCCCACTGCTTGGCCGTGTAGTCGCGGATGAACAGGTTGTAGAGCGTCGTGCCCATCAGCGACTTCACGAAGGTCTCGAAGTCCTCGCCCGCCGGCTCGGCCGGCAGGTCGGCGAGCTCCTTCTCGACCGCCGCCCAGACAGGCAGCTCTTTGAGTTCTTCGAGCTGGGGCGGCCACGAAAGGAGCCTCAAGGTGTCGTCGTCGCCGATATGGACCTGCACCTTCACCGCGTGCTCGTAGGGTCGTGACAGCCCGAAGCGCTGGACGTAGGCGGTGACGTCCTCGTTGGAGGTGTGGAAGATGTGGGCGCCGTTCGGTTCGTACACGACGCCGTTCAGGGTCTCGGCGCGGGAATGGCCGCCGACGTTCGGTGCCCGCTCGAAGACCTCGACGTCGACGCCGCCGGCGCTCAACCGTTCCGCCGTGACCGCCCCGGACCACCCTGCGCCGATGACGGCGACCCGCCTTTTCTCTTGTGACATGGGTGACGAGTGTGCCCGCCATGTGGTGATCGCACCAAAACGAGCCGGCGCGTGCCGAGAAGCACGGCTGGGTGACGAGCAGGAAACCATTGGCAGAGCACAAGCAGGCGAGGCGCACCTTCCGTAATGGACGCGATGGCGTGTGTTGACATAGCAAACTTCGGGTAGGGCCGGCGCACCTGGTTCAGAAGCAGCCACGAAAGATGCCGTTCCGACTTCAAGAGGCGCGGCGGGACGGCATAGGGAGTGGCAAGAGATGGATTCCGCACCGACGGGATCGTCATTCGCCGGGGGTCAAAACACACTCCCCGGCCAGTTGGTCGTGCTTTCGCACCTGCGATGGACTTTCGTGTGGCAGCGTCCGCAGCACCTGATTTCCCGGTTGGCGAGAGGACGCGAGACCTGGTTCGTCGAGGAGCCCCTCGCGGTCGAAGGCCTGGCCGAGCCGAGGCTGTCACTCGAGCAGCACGGCGACCTGCAACGGGTCTGGCTCGAGGTCCCCGGTGCCGCCGGCGGCCACGTGTGCTTCTCCGACCCTCGGGCGGAGGCCTACGAGACCATGCTCGTCGACCTGCTCGGCGGGAAGGCCGACCGGATGGCGTGGCTCTACACCCCGATGGCCTTGCCTCTGGCCCAGGCGCTCGACCCGGAGCTGCTGGTCTACGACGTGATGGACGACCTGGCTGCCTTCAAAGGTGCGTCACCTGAGCTCGTGCTCCGCCAGCGCCAAGCCCTGAAGCGGGCCGACGTGGTCTTCACCGGCGGCCGGTCCCTCCACCGTTCCATCGCCTCCCGCCGCTCGCCGGGCACTCATTGCTTTCCAAGCGGGGTCGACCCGGCCCACTATGCGCCTGCCGTCGAGATGCGGCGGGCCAAGGCCCGGCGCGTCGCCGGCTACGTGGGCGTGATCGACGAGCGCCTCGACCTCGAGCTGATCGCCGACCTGGCCACGGCGCTGCCCGACTGGGAGATCAGGATGGTGGGCCCAGTGGTCAAGATCGATCCCGCCTCCCTTCCCAAGGCCTGCAACATCACCTATCCGGGCCCCGCCCTGTACACCGACCTCCCCGAAGTCATGGCCGGGTTCGACGTCGCCCTCATGCCTTTCGCATTGAACGAAGCCACCAAGGCGATCAGCCCCACCAAGACCCTGGAGTACCTGGCCGCCGGCCTGCCTGTGGTGTCCACCCGGGTGCCCGACGTGGTCACCGACTTTGGCGAGCTCGTGGATCTCCAGCACGACGGGGCATCCTTCGCCGATGCCTGCCGGCGGGTCGAGCGGCATTGCCCTCAGTCACGGGCGTCCAAAGCCGAACCCTCGCTTCACTGGCACCACTGGGACACCATCGCCGCACGCATGGAGGAGCTGATCGTGCGTTGCCGCGACCATGCAACCGGCGACGCCGGAGCACCGCGTGCGACCGGCGACGCGGAAGGCATCGCGTGACCGCTACCGCGACGACGCTTCCTGTCACCTACCACGGGGACCTGTACCAGTCCCGACGGTACCCCGACGTCAAGGATCCCTCTCCGGTGTTCGACGGCACGCAGTGGCACCTCTTCGGCACGGGCTGTGGATTGCCAGGGGGAGCGGAGATCTTCCACTGCACCGCGCCCACGCTCAGCGGGCCATGGCAGGAGGAGCCGCCCCCCACCTTGTACGGGGCGGACCGGATCCGGCACCGGTGCGCCCCCGGGGTGGTGGCCGAGGGCACGCTCATCCACCTGTTCCTCCAACACGAGTTCAACCTTCTCGGGGGCCACATCGAGCACCTGGTGTCCGAGGACGGCGGGTTCACCTTCGTGAGGACGCGCACCGCTCTGCGTTCCAACGCCCGGCGCTCTGAGGCCGGTGTGTACGACCCGGATGGGGCGGAGATCGGCGGCGTGCGCTACCTGACGTATGCGGCCATGTCCGTCGTCGGTCAGCCGGATCTGTACCTGGCCACGACGCCCAGCGGATCGTGGAACGGGCCGTTCACCCGCCTGGGATGCATCCTCGACCACGCCCGGGTGCCGTGCCACAACCAGCGAGGCACCAGGGGCTACGAATGGGGTCTCGAGGGCCCGCAGCTACTCGAGCTTCCCGACGGCGGCGTGTTGCTCACCGCCGTCTGCTTCCTCCCCGGCCTGCCCGCCGGCCACCGCCAGCGCCTCCTGATCGCCGTCGCTGAGGCGGCGATCGGCCCCTATGTCGTCCTGGGCGCCGCGGTGGCCCCATCCGGACCCGGGGGTGAGGGCGAGAACGGCCATGGCGGCGCGGTTCTCGGCACCGACGGCCTCGTCCATTTCATCTACCAGGAGCGGGCCGGCGACGGGCTGCCCTGGCGGATCATGCGGGCCACCACCGAGCCGGCGGCGATCACCGCCGCCGTGGCCGCAGCGAAGCCGTCCGAGCGGGGCACCGTGAAGGCGGACCTGGACTCGTTGGCCCTTCCCGCCTGACGCCCGCGGTCAGACCTCGAGAAGCCGAGCCCCGGAACCCCGCCACTCCACGACCACGATGGTCGCATCGTCCTGCAGCTCGCCCTCCTGGTGGTCAAGGATGGCGTGGAGCAGGCGCCGCATCGTCTCCGGTGCGGGGGTTTCGGAAGCCCAGGTGCGGGCGACCATGTCGATGAGGCGGTCGACCCCGAAGAACGTCCCGTCGGCCGACCGAGCCTCAATCACGCCGTCGGTGAAGAACAGCACGTGATCGCCGGGTTCGAGCATCTCCTCGGCGACCGTTACCGTCCCGCCGATCCCAAGCGGTAGCCCGATCTCGCCGAGCAGGGTCTTCACCATCCGGCCGTTGCGTAACAGGAGAGGTGGGTGGTGGCCTGACAGCACCCACTGCAGCCTCCCCGACGCAAGATCGAGCTCGGCCTGGATGGCGGTGACGAAGCGATCCAGCCCGAACTGGTCGGCGATGGCGCTGTCGATGGCCTTGGTTGTGCCGGCGAGGTCGTCACCGGCTCGGCGGCTGCTGCGCGACGTGGCCATGGCGACGCTGGCCAACAGGCCCGCTTCCAGGCCGTGGCCCATGGCGTCGAAGACGGCGATCCGGGCGTGGTCGGCGTCGACCGAGTAGTCGAAGGAGTCGCCTCCCACGTCGTAGGCAGGGGCCAGAACCCCGCTGATCACCAAGCGGTCGGTCCCGAAGGTGAGCGGCGGGAGGAGGTTCCAGGCCAGTTCGGCTGCCACCGACATCTGCCTGCGGCGGCGAACCCGCTCGAACAGGTCGCCGTATGCCTGCTTGGCCATGACGATCTCGGCCACGAGGCCGGCGAAGGCGGCGAGGCCATCCAGATCGCGGGGCCCCCGCTCGTCGAAGTCGAACTCGAGCACTCCTAGGCGCTCGACACCATCGAGTACTGGCACCCACACACGGACCCGGCCGTCCTCACCGATGCTCTGCTGCACGTCGAGCGTGCGGTAGCAGCGCCCGGCCAAGGTGGTGTCGATCAAGACGCTATCTCGGGCCGGACCCTCTGGGTAGGGCACGGGCATGAGACTGCGCTGCTCGTAATCGACGAGGTAGAGGGCGGTGTCGGCGGCACCCACCCGTTTGGCATGCTTCACGATCAGAGCCGGCACGTCGTCGGGGACCACCAGGTGCGAGGCCGTCAGCAGATCGATGATCTGGTGGGCGACTGAGTCCTCGACTGTCATGCCCGAGCCTACCCAGGGGTCCGGATCTACCCCGGCGGCGCGACCCCCGACCCTTCTTGGGCGCCGGTCGACGCCGGCGTCTCCGTGACGACGAAGAGCTCTGTCAGGCCAGTGAGCTCCAGGACCTTCATCGTGCTCAGCGTCGGGCGGTGCAGTGTGATCCTCCCGCCCTCCTCGGCCATTCGCTTCAGGACCGTCACCAGTACCCGCAGACCGGTGGAGTCGATGAAGTCGAGCTCGGCCAGATCGATGGCGACGTGACGGACGCCCTGGTCGACGAGCCCGACCACCTGCGTATGCAGGTCGGGCCCCGTGGCCAGGTCCAGTTCACCGCTGACCCGGACCACCGCAGCCCGGTCACGTCTCGTGACTGCGAGTTCGAAGTCCGGTGGTCTCAAGGCTGCCTCCTCCACGAGCATGAGCGAACGACAACGCACTGCCGGCTGGAGGCTTAACCGCGCTACGTCCCGGATCCTAGCGACAAGGTCACCACCGGCGCGGTCGGGCCCCGTGCACTTGGGCCATGCTGGAGGCATGGAAGCGCTTGGCGACGATGCGGCCTCGATCAGCTTCCGCTACGTCTTGCTTCCGCTCGACGGGTCGGCGTTTGCGCTCGCCGCCCTGCCCACCGCTCGGGCGCTCTCGGCCCGGTTCGGGGCCGACTTGGTGACGATCTCCGTCGCGGGCGAGGAGCGTGAGGCAGCGCGCTTACGCCAGCACGCCGTCGACTCGCTCGGCGACGGCGGCGGCGGCGCCGATCCGCCCCAGGTCGTCATTGGGGCGGATCCGGCTTCGATCATCACGGCTCTCGCCGGCGAGTTGGGCTCCTGCCTCGTGTGTATGTCGACACGGGGCCGCGGTCGCGTGAAGGGAACGGTGATCGGATCGGTGGCGCGTGCTGTGCTGCAGTCTTCGAGTGGCCCGATGGTCGCCGTGGGGCCCAACGCCGACCGGCCGGGCGGGCTGGTCGGCCGGCCGCCTCGCCGGCCCGCCACCTGGCCCAAGCCACTCTCGGTTCGGAGGCTCGTTGCCTGCGTCGACGGGTCGTCCGCGTCCGAGGCGGTCCTCCCTGTCGCGGCACGATGGGCGAGAGCTCTTGACATGCGGTTGGCCATCCTCACCGTCGCCGAGGACGTGGTGACTACCCACGGTGACGACCCGGCGTCAAACAGGTTCGGTCCTCAGCACCCGAAGAGCTACGTGGAGCAGCTTGCCGATCGATGGCAGGACCAGGTTCCCGGCACCACCGGGGAGGTTGTGTTCGACCCGATCGGCGTCGTGTCCGGACTCGGAGCGCACCTGCACGCGCAACCAGCCGGCCTGGTAGCCGTCACGACTCACGCCCGAGCGGGTTTCGCCCGGCTCCGCCTCGGTGCCGTTGCGGCCGACATCGTGAGGACGTCGACCGCACCCGCGCTTGTCGTCACCCCAGGGGGCCCGTAGCCACGGGGTTCGCTCTCTCCTCTGTTGGTGGTGGACGCTGACTGATCTCCCGCTCCGGCTGGCCATCGGGACGGTCGGCGCGCTCGCGATATTCGACGATGCGGGGGCGGCGCCATGAGCGACCCTGCTGGGCTGATGGCCGCCGCTTCGGTCCTCGTCCTGTTCGGCGTGGTGGCCAGCAAGGTGTCGGCGCGCCTCGGCGTCCCCGCCCTGCTGCTGTTTCTCCTGGTCGGGATGGCGGCCGGCAGCGAAGGTGTCGGTGGCATCGAGTTCGACGACTACGGAGTGGCCCAGGCGATCGGCGTGGTCGCCCTGGCCTTCATCCTGTTCGCAGGCGGCTTCGACACCGACTGGAGGAGCGCCCGGCCGGTCGTCGGGCCAAGCCTGCTGCTGGCCACCGCCGGCGTACTGGTCACAGCGTTTATCTCGGGGGCGTTCGCTTCCTGGATCCTCGGCATCTCGCTGACGGCGGGTCTCTTGCTGGGCGCGGTCATCTCCTCAACCGACGCAGCGGCCGTGTTCTCAGTCCTTCGCTCGCGCAGCGTGGGCCTGAGAGGCCGCCTGCGCCCGCTTCTGGAGCTCGAGTCGGGCAGCAACGACCCGATGGCCGTCTTCCTGACGCTGGGCTTCCTCGAACTGCTGACCCATGACGGCGCGACCGTGGCCGGGCTCATACCCCTCTTCCTGACCCAGATGATCGTCGGCGGCGTCGCCGGCGTCCTTGCCGGGAAAGGGGCGGTACGGGCGATCAACCGGGTTCGATTGGAGTATGAGGGTCTGTACCCGGTGGTGATGATAGGGGTGGTCCTGCTCACCTACGGGGTCACTGCCAGCCTCGGAGGCAGCGGGTTCCTGGCCGTGTACGTCGCCGGCTTGGTCATGGGTCATGAGCGGTTCGTTCACAAGAAGAGCCTGGTTCGCTTCGCCGACGGTCTCGCCTGGCTCATGCAGATCGCCATGTTCCTCGTGTTGGGCCTGCTCGTCTTCCCTTCCGACCTCGTCCCTGTCGCCGGGAGAGCGCTCTTGGTCTCGCTGGTGTTGATCTTCGTGGCGCGGCCGCTGGCCGCCGGGCCCCTGCTGCTCCTCGCCGGGTTCCGGCCACGCGAGACGCTGATGGTCTCATGGGTGGGGCTCCGGGGCGCCGTGCCGATCGTCCTGGCGACGTTTCCGTTGGTCGAAGGGCTGGCCCAGGCCGAGCTCGTGTTCAACGTCGTCTTCTTCATCGTCCTGACCTCCGTCCTGCTGCAAGGCACGACCATTCCCCTGGTGGCTCGCTGGCTCGGCGTCGACGCACCGCTGGAACGACGCCGCTGGCAACTCGTCGATGTGGCGGAGGCGGGCGGCGCGATGACCGACCTGCACGAGGTGATGGTGGCGGCGGAGTCACCGGCTGCCGGGCGGCAGCTCGTGGATCTCCAGCTGCCGCAGGGGGTGCTGGTCGTGCTCGTCAGCCGCGACGGTGTTTTCGTCATCCCCCAAGGCTCGACCGTGTTGATGCCCGGTGACGCTGTCTTGCTGCTGGCCGATGACGGAGCGCTGGCTCGGGCACGATCATTGATGGAAGGAGCGGGTCCCAGCCAGTGACGACCGCTTTCACCGTCGCTCTGTCACAAATGCACGCCGGCGAACGGCGCCGAGGAGAGGAGAGCATCGAGATGGACGTTCGAGTGCGAGAGCAGCGGCTTCCAGGCATCGGCCATCGCTACGACATTCAGCTCGACGATGGCCGGCACCTGTTCGTCGTCGTGCAAGGCGACGGCCGGCGTGCGGTCGGCATTGGGGAACCCGGAGCGGAGCAGCCTGACGTCACCGCCAGCCTGAGCCAGGACCAAGCCGTCGCCGTCGCCGCCATCCTCACCGGTGCCCGGTTCTCCATCGACACGAGCGAGGACGACCGCGTAGCGGGCGATGAGATCGCGGTGGAGACGATCTTCCTCGGCGCGGCTTCGCCCGCGGTCGGGCGGATCCCTCGAGATGTTGCGGACTCGGCCGGCCCCGACGTTGCCATCCTCGCCGTCATCCGGGACGAGACTCCCGACATGGTCGAGGACGCACTCACAGAACCGATCCGTCCAGGTGATCGGATCGTCGTCGCAGCACGCCGGGAACAGGTCGACACGCTCGTCCGCCGGCTCACCGCTGATCGGTAGCCGGCGCCGGCCCGCGTCTGCACCGCCCGTGTGCGCGCCGTGTCGATGCGGAGCACGCGCTTCCTCGACGAAGTGCAGGCTCTCGCCGACGTCAGGCCCTCAGAGGCCCAGCACGGCTCGGGCGATGAGGAAGTAGAGAACGAGCCCGGTGGCGTCGACCAGGGTGGTGATGATGGGCGCCGAGACGACGGCGGGATCGACGCCGAGCCGGTTGGCCAGCATCGGCAGCGTCGATCCGAGCAGGGTCGCCCACGTACAGACGAGGACCAACGTGGTCGAGACGATGACACCGATGTCGGCCCCGAACAGCAAGGTGACCGGAAGGAATCCGGCCGCGGCGAGCATCGTGCCCAGCAGCAGCCCCACCCGTGCCTCGCGCCACACGACCCGGGGGAGGTCGCCGAACCGGAGCTCGCCGACAGCCATGGCCCGGACCACGACGGTCGACGCCTGTGCCCCCGAGTTGCCGCCGGTGTCGATGAGCAGAGGGATGAACAAGGCGAGGGTGACGACGCTCTCCAGGGTGTCCTCGAAGTACTGGAGTACGTTGATGGTGAGGGCGGCGGCGAGGATCAAGACCAGCAGCCACAGTGCTCGGCTGCGGGCCAGGCCGAAAACGGACACGGCCAGGTAATGCCGGCCGAGGGGTCGGCTGGCCCCGTGCAGGACGAGGTCTTCGGTGTCCTCCGCCTCCAGCACCTCCATGGCGTCGTCGACGGTGATCACGCCGACCAGTCGCTCCTCGCTGTCGAGTACCGGGAGGGCCAGGGCGTCGGCCTCCTGCATCAGCCGGGCGGCCGCCTCCTGGTCGTCGGTGACGTGGACGTGGTGTATGTCGGTGGTCATGAGGTTTCCGACCCGAGCGTCGGCTGGGCTGAGGACGAGCTGCCGGAGCGAGACGACGCCCACCAACTGGCGCTGGTTGTCGGTGACCGGGAGCATGTAGACCGTCTCGGCGTCCGAACCCACGCGGCGGATCCGCTCCAGCGCCTCGGCCACAGTCATCGAGTCCGGAAGGCTGACGAACTCCGGCGTCATGATCCGGCCCGCCGACTCCTCCGGGTACCCGAGCAGCGCCGCGGTCATCGCCCGCTCCCGGTTGCTCAGTCCGGCGAGGACGCGGGTGGCGACCGAGGCCGGAAGCTCCCCGACGAGGCGGGCCCGGTCGTCGGGGTCCATGTCCTCCACCAGCTGGCGGAACCGGTCGTCGCGCAACCCCTCGAGCGCCTCCTGCTGGGCATAGGGGTCGAACGCCTCGAACACGGCGAGGGCCCGGTCCCGCGGCAGGAGCCGGAACGGGACGGCCCTGTCTGCGGGGGCGAGCCGGGCCAGCTCATCGGCGATGGCCCGGATGGGGGTTTCCTCCAGCCAGCGCTCGAGGCCGGCGAGGTCGGCTCGACGGGCGAGATCAGCCAGGTCGGTCATCGGCAGCAGTCGCGAACGCAGTCGTCGCCGTCGGTTCGAACGACGTGCGTGATGTCTTGCCGCGGTCGCCGGGGCATCCGGTCGGGTGGCACGGTGCCGGACAGGCCGGTGGGCAACTCCGCTTCGAGGCCGCCCCTGGCACCAGGGCTTCTGAAGGTCCAGGACCCGGTGCGGGCCCGGGAGCGGATGTTGCGCCGGCCGATCGGGCTGGTGACCGAGCGAGCGCGTTCGCCGATCCCCTCCTCCGCTTCGCAGAGGACGAGGAGGTGGTCTCCGAGGAACCCGTCGAGCTCGGTCAACGCCACCGGTCTCCCGGGGGTCGACACCGACCACACGGGCGGCATGGTCTCTGGATGGCCGAGATCCTGTGACCGATCACCGCAGTTGGGCGCCAGCCAGCTCCCGTCGTCTGCCATGTCCGTGTCTCCTCAGTCGGTGCTCCGCCGGCAGCGGAGAAGCAGGTGGGCTCCCTGCCCTCCGGTTGCCGGTCGTCGGAGGTACGACGCCCTTCCTACCCCGGCGACGACCGGTTCCTTCATGACGTCAGGTCGCAACGAACGGTGCCGTCCTCGACGCCGGCGAAAAACGGTGGGCGGCCTTCGTCGTCAGGGTTGTGCTCTTCCTCTGCCGAGTGACGAAGGTGCGCCGGGGTCCCGTACCGGTAACCCCGTGCAACTGCCCTGCAGGAGCCTCGGAGACGCCATTCGTAACGCGCAGGAGGAACTCCACAAACCCGATGCGGTTCATTGGTTACGGGTGGGGACTTCACGTGGCCACGGACAGCGCGGCCTCTGCGCTTGTGCCGGTTGTTGTTACCAGCGGCGTTGAAAGGGGTCACATCTGGGGCGCGATGCCGATCGAAGCGGCATGGATCGTTTCGCGTGACAGCGGCCACTCTGGCACGGTGCTGACCAACGGTTTGCGGTGGAGACGATGGGACTCGAACCCACGACCCCCTGCTTGCAAATTCGGCCGAGCAACTTCGCCTACCTGGGGTAGATCCGTAAAAGTCCTGGTCAGAGGCCATTTTCGGTTCGCCGATGAAGTCCGGCGTTGGCCACTGTTACGCGTTGCTTGGGGCACGTTTGGGGCACGAAACGGACACGGCTACTCGCCGCAAGGAGTCTTGGGCCGGCCTTGCGCTCTGCGCCCGGCGACAGCAGCCCGAGTCTTCGATCGGGCGCCGTTGCGGGCCAGTCCACAATGTTCGAGCGGCGCCGGAACCGGCGATACGGTCGCCCCGTTCGAGCCGGCACCTCACGGGGATAGGGGGCTGGTTGACGCTAGTTAGCTAACCTAGCTATAGTAGGGTTCGTGCGAGTGAACATGCACGAAGCGAAGACCAACCTGTCCCGGCTTGTAGCAGCCGTCGAGTCCGGCGAAGCGGAGGAGGTCGAGATCGCCCGCGCTGGGCAGGTGGTCGCCCGCATTGTTCCGCCCCGCCCACGGTCACCCCGCCGCCCCGGCTACTGGTCGGGCCGCGTCGCCATCCGTGCCGACTTCGACACCCTTCCCCCGGAGGTCGAGGCGGCGTTTGCCGGCGAGGAGGAGTGAAGGTCCTTCTCGATACCCACCTCCTGCTGTGGTGGCTGGCCGACGACGAGCATCTGCCGGCGCGGGCGGCCGCCACCATCGCCGATCCCAGCACCGAAGTCATCGTGTCCGCCGCCAGCGCATGGGAGATCTCTATCAAGCAGGCGGCCGGGCGACTGGACGCCCCGGAGGACCTGCTGGATGCCATAGCCGCCAACGACTTCGGGACGATCCCCATCACCGTCGACCACGCCATGGCGGCCGGGGCGCTGCCGCCGCACCACGCCGACCCGTTCGACCGCATGCTCATCGCCCAGGCGCAGCTTGAAGGCTTCACCCTGGTTAGCGTCGACAGCCGCTTCTCCGACTACGACGTGGAACTCCTCCCATTGGGATGATCCCAACGCCGGCGGTAGGTGGCGCGCACGCCGCAGGAGATTCGGGGTGATAGGGGATACCAGGCATGACCCCCGCGTCTCGGCGAGGTCCCCTCATGGTGAGACCGGGCTCCGGGCGGCTACCCAGCTCGCCCGCGTGAGCCGTATGTCCATTCCAGCGCCCTCGGAAGCTCACCGTCCCACATGACGGGGTCGTGACCACTGACCCAGCTCCGCTCCACGACCTCCGCCCCTGCCGCCCCTGCGATCTGGGCCCAGTGGCGGGTGCCACGCTCGAAGCCCTCCTCCAGCGAACCGGCGCACAGGTAGTGGCGAGGAGCTTCACCCGGCTCCCAGGTCGGCGCCGCGCCCGTGATGGCGAGGGAGAACGCAATGACAGTCCCGAAGTGCTCGGGATGGCGCACGCCCATGGCTGCGGCGAATGCCGCGCCGTTGGAGACGCCGAAGACGCTCCGGAACCTGCGGCCGGCAGCGACCCCCAGCTCGACCTCCGCCCACTCCGACACCTCTTCGACGAAGAACCGGCGGTGGGCCTCGAAGTGCTCCGGATGGAAACCGGGCAGATACTCCTGGGCTCGCCGGTCGGCGCCACGGTCTTCTCCGAAGGGCACACCGACCGACACGATCGGGGGGATGCGGCCGGCGAGGATCTGGGGCTCGATGAGCTCGGCGCTCACCCGGCCGTCGGTGGCATAGAGCACTCCGACCGGATTCCGGCGATCGTGGTCCGGGGGCAGGTACACGTGGAGGCGCCGGCGCTCGCCGAGGGCCGCACTGTCGAGCTCCACGGTCCGTAGCTCTCCGACCAGTGTCTGAGCGACCACTGGCGCCGGCGGTGCATCGGGGCCCCGCCACGTGCCGGACGGTTCTCCCCCTGGCCACCCCTGGTTCTCGTCGGGCAGGAAGCGATAGCTGAAGGCGGCACGGTCGAGGTCGCGGATACGCACCACGAGGACCCACAGGTCGGTGCCGTCGAGACGGTCCATGGCCATGACGATGCCGAACCACACGCTCACCGCCGACGCGGAGCCCCGCCAGCAGAACACAATGTCGTCGCCATCCCGCCAGAGGCCCTCGCTGCGCTCAGTGAGCTGCTCGGCGAGCTCCGCCGCTCGGAGCGGGCGGTACACCCGGCGCAGGTTCGCGCCCTCGGGTAGGCCGTATTCAGCGACGCGGCGGGCCGCATCCCTGTTGGCCTGCTCCATCTCCTTGAGCATCTGGGCCGCAGGCGGCAGGCCCAGCTCGGCGCGCTCGGCATCGGTGACACCGGGGTCGAGGGAGGGCAGGCGGGTCTCTCCGGCGATCGTGGGCCGCACGGTGCCGTAGCGCTGCGGCTTGTGCTCGGAGTAGAGGAGGCGGTCGACACAGCGCGCGACCAGCAACCCGGCCTCCGGGTGTCCGTCTCGATGGGCCCGGCGGGCGAGATCGACGGCCGATTCGAGCGGGGAGAGATCGCCCGGCCCGGCCCGGCTGAGAATCAGCGCCAGCCGGTAGGCCTCCTCTGTCGTCGGCTCGGTGCTCCGCAGCAGCGCCTCGAGGTCCCGCTGCGCCCGTTGGCGACGCTGTCGCTTCTCGGTCCGGTCCGCGTCGCTGTCGTCGATATCGACCACACAGCTGTGAAGCACGCGCTCTAAGTCCGCAAAGTCCACGCCAGCCGCTCTCCCACGCCGTCTACTTCATCGTGCCACGTTGTCAGCGCTCCGTAGCGGGGTGAGTGGCGGCCCGAGATCGGCGGGATGCAGCAGGGTCACCGAACCCGAGGTGATCATGCGGGCCCAGGCGGCGCCGACTGGGGGCAGTGGCACGTCAGGCAAATCATCGGTGCGGTCCTGAACCCGTGGACATGGACGCAGCGGAAGCCATCAGCAACACGCATGACTGGTTTTAGGAAAACAGCGGATGGGCGCCTCCAGATGACGACGACCTGGCCGAGTGGCTCGGCGATGGCGTTCGCAGATGCCCGGACGACTGTCTGGTCGAACCGGGGGGCGGGTCGCACGGACTCGTTTCGTGGTGGCTGATCCTCCGCGCATGCTTCCAAGGCGGGGTGAGATGTACGCGGGTGACAGATGGATCACCCGTGTATTAGGCGTTACGTGACAGGTCGGCCGGCTTCGATCAGCGTGGTATGGGGATACACGGGCGGGCACGTTCGTCGCTAGCGCAATCTGTCGGCTCTGGTCCCCTTGGCGAAGACGGCAACGCGATCGAGGACGGTGCCGCCCGAGGCCTCCATCTGGCGCAGATGCTCCAGCATCTCTGCCTCCATTTCGGGGCGTCGGTTTGTCGCGACGGCGTCGAACAGACTCCGGTAGCCGTGCGCCAGTTCACCGCGGAGAAAGGTCTCGCCATCGGCGACGGGTACATGTATCTCACAAACGCCGACCTCGATATCGACGAGCCCGGCGGCGGCAAGCACTTCGTGGGGCTCGCCGAACGGAACGAGCGGTGGCATCCGCGGCTCTCCCTGGGAGTACACGGCGTACCGGTTCAGGATCTCGTTGTAGAAGCTCCACTGGGGTGTCGAGGTCCGTCCACCGAAGACGACACCGAAGGTGCCGCCCGGCCGCAGGACCCTGGCCGCCTCCGCGACGGCTGCCCGAGGGTCCTCGCACAGGTGGATCGAGAACGCTCCAGCGGCGATGTCGACGAAGCCGGTGCGAACGGCGAGCCGCTGAGCATCCATCAGTGCTGCTGGATATGGGCTCTGGGCCAGCATGGCGATCGACACGTCAACGCCGACTACCTCAGCGCCGACCTCCTCCGCCACCCGGGCCACAGCTCCGCGGCCGACGCCGATGTCAAGGAAGCGGTCGCCTCGCCGAACGTCCAGCCACGGCACGAATCGCCGGGCGTAGGCCGTGAAGAACGGGACATGCTGGTCGTACTCATCCGCGACGAGGTCGAACAACTCCGCCATCCGTCGCACGTGACCGTCCGCCATGCGGCCGGTCCTAGCACGAGACCGTCCGCCATGCGGCCGGTCCTAGCACGAGACCGTCCGCCATGCGGCCGGTCCTAGCACGAGCCCGCTTCCGAGCGCGGGCATTTGGGCGTTCACGCGTAGCGTGATGTCGTGGCTGGTGGCTCGGAGACGTGCGTCGTACTCCTTCTCGGATACCCCGGTGTCGGGAAGCGGACGGTTGGGTGGCACCTGGCGGAGCTTCTCGACGCCGTGCTGGTGGACAACCAGCTCATCAATATTCCTCTTCTGACGTTGTTCAAGTGGGATGGGAAGTTCCTGCTCCCGACGGAGATCTGGGACCGCGTAACCCCATTCGCGACGCCGTTCTCGGGACCATCGAGGACCTGGCGCCGAAGTTGAACAGCTACGTCTTCACCAACGTCCTCAAGGACGACGAGGACAGCGTGACCCAGTACAGCCGCATCCGTTCCCTTGCTCAGCGTCGCGGTTCTCTGTTCTTGTCAGTCATGCTGAGCTGCGAGGTCGATGAGCAGGTGCGTCGCATCGACGCCCCCGACCGGATCGCCCGGCTCAAGGGCTCCGACCCGGAGCGGTACCGACGGGAGCGGTACCGACGGGAGCGGGACCACACCAAGCTCTTCCAACCTCCCCCTGGGGAGGCCGTGCGGATCGACACGACCACAATCGGCGCTCGGCAGAACGCCGAGACGATCCACGAGGTCCTGCTGGGTCAAGGACTTGAGCGGCGCAGTAGGGCCGTTGCGGCCCGCCGGCTAACCGACGAGGCCATGGCTGGCGAGGTCCAGTACGCATGGCGGGGAACATTGACGGATGGTGAGATGGTTGACCTCGTCGAGTCGCACGGCGGCCGGCCGGCTGTCGGTTGGTGGGATCGCGTTCGTCAGTACAGCCTCGGTTGGGTCACGGCCAGGACCGAAAATGGGGTATTGGTTGGGTTCGTCAACGTGGCATGGGACGGCGGAGATCATGCCTTCCTCCTCGACCCGAAGACCCGCAGCACCCGCCAGCACGAAGGCATCGGAACGGCGGTCGTCGCCCTCGCCGTGAAGCACGCGAGGGCGGCGGGCTGCGAGTGGCTGCACGTCGACTTTAACCCTGAACTCGCCTCCTTCTACTTGGGAGCGTGCGGTTTCGAGCGCACCGACGCCGGCCTGATCCATCTCCTTTCGGAGAAGTGATCGAACCACATCGACCTTCCCACCTCGAGGCAAGTCCCACGATCTCCTGCGCGGTGGTCCCACGGCCGGCGTTACGTGACGGTGCTGGCAGCCGGGGGCGCAGGTGTTAGGGGGCACGCTGTCGGCGCCCGTGGACCCGTTCCGCGCGCTGCGCAGCGGTTACACGTGGGTGCCGAGCTGCAGCGTCGCCAGCCACTGGGGGGAGGGGCTGGGACGCGGCAGCACGCCGTCCAAGGTCCATGCCGTCGGAGCGATGACCTCCTCGAGCTCCTCGGGGGTGCAGAGCAGGTAGTCCCACCATGGCGTGGCGGTCCGCTCGTGACGAACGCGAAGGCGCAGCTGTCCCGGGAGCCGTCCAGACTTTCGGTTCTGCTCGTGGTAGTCGAGGTGGAGTGGTCTGGTCGTCGTGTACGGGTCGGCCGTCTCGCCCACTATCCGGGCTCCGGCAGCGGCCATGGCTCCGAGCGCACCCAGGACCAAACGGGGCCTGCGCCGGCCCACCCAACAGCCCCAGATTGTTGCCCAGCATGAGGAAGGTATCGAACGGCTCCGGCTGCGACTCAGCCAGTTCGAAGACGGATCCGGTGAACGTGGTCGGTACACCGCGATCGCGGCACACCGCAGTAGCGCCCTGCGAGATGTCGAGGGCGACAACGTCCTGCCCGCGATCGTGCAGGGCGACGCTCGCCCTACCCGCGCCGGCGCCAATGTCGAGCACGCGACCTGAGGCAAGGTCGAAGGCAGCGTCGAGATCGGTGGAGAAGTACCTAGCCGCGTCCACCACGTCGAGGAAGCCGTCCGATCGCTCAATCAGTTCGTGCGCGACGCCGAAGACTCCCCCGGCCTGCTGGCAGGCGAGGAGGATCTCGCCGAAGGCATCTCCGATCGCCAGCTGCTCATCGTGGACGCGCCCGTTCTTCATCGTGAGACGATGACCGCCAGTTCCCACAGCGGCAAGCGAATTCGGAAGGCGCGGCGGCCTGGGAGCAAGGAACGCCGGCCGCTCGCTTCACCCGCTTCGCCGTTGCGGTCGGGCGGGAGGGCGACTGTCTACCGCAATGTGATCTGCCCCGGCGCCCAAGGCCGGCGATAGGGGCGCCTTCACAGCGAAGTCGGCACCGTCGTTCAGGGACACCTGACCCTTTCGTTGCGGCGGGCTCGTCGGACGATCCGACACGTGCCCACGAAGCAAGAGGGGCGCCGCGGGCGCGGTCGTGCAAGCTGGAGGAATATCAGACCACCCGTGCGACAAGTCTGGGAGGCTGGTCGTCGTATGCGGCTTACCTGGCTCGGGGAAGAACGACCTTCGGCGCCCATTTGGAGTCCGCATACGGTGCGATCCGGCTGTCGCCCGACGAGTGGATGGAGGTGTTGGGCGTCGACCTCTTCGATGAGGGCACCAGGGCGAAGATTGAGCGGCTCCAGTGGCAGCTCGCATGTCGCCTCTTGGAGCTCCGCCAGATTGTCGTGATCGAGTGGGGAACCTGGGGGCGCGACGAGCGGGATGTCCTGCGGGAGGGTGCTCGAGCTCTCGGCGCCAATGTGGAGCTCCACTTCCTGGATGAACCGCTGGAGGTGCTCTGGGATCGAGTTCAACAGCGTGACATGGAGCGACGGCTCGGGGGGCAACCACTCACTCGTGCCCACCTTGAGCTCTACGCAGGAACCTTCCAGCGGCCCGACGCTCGGGAGCTCGCTCTCTACGATCCGCCCCTCGTCTGAGCGGTAATAAGCCGGCGTTGTGGGCGACCGTGTCGGACCCCCAACGTCGCGATTAGGGGAGCTTCGGGGTCCTCGGCCCTCAGGCGTCCTCGATGACCAGGCACTCGGTTGGCATCGTGCCGTGCTGGAGCAGGTCCTTGATGACAGACTCGATAGCCGCCCGGGACAGATCGGCAACGAACAGGTCGGGCGGCAGCAGGTAGCGCCCGGCGACGTCGGGCGATGCCGTCTCCTCTCCGTGGCGACGAGCGACCTCGAAGAACGCGAACGTCCATACGTTCAGCGCATACGCCTCACCGGTCTGGAGCGTCACGAGGACATTGCAGAAGTCGTCGATGTGTTCGTCGACATGCTCGGTCTCAATCCACAGGTCGAAGTCCATGCCCCAAGTCTCCATGGTCTCGCCGGGCGGTCGGCGAGCGACCTCCGATCGCCGCCTTGCCGGCGGTAGGTGCTACCCCCGTCTCATCGAGCGGCCGCGATTCTGGGACACCCCGCTGGCTCGACCGACGACGCACCTATCGCCGATTTTGGATGCGCTCTGGCGGCACGCTAGATCCGTTCTGGCGCTCTATTCGTGAACGCGTACATGAAACGGAGGAGCCCAGTGATGTCCGGCGAGCGTGAGTTCACTATCGACATGAGCAAGGTCGACCCTGAGCGGATGGAGGAGGTGATGGTTCGTGCCCTGGCCGACTTGGCCGTCGTCGCCAATACCCCCCTCAAGGTTCTCGGGCGACGCTTGGGCCTGTGGGAGGCACTGGCGGGCGCGGGACCGTTGACGACCGCGGAGGTCGCCGAGCGGACGGGACTGGTCGAGCGCTACGTACGCGAGTGGCTGTTCTCGCAGGCGGCCTCGGGTTGGCTCACCTACGACGATGCCTCCGACACGTTCACGCTCGACGACGCTGCTGCTGCGGTGATCGCGGTGGAGGAAAGCCCGGCCTACATGCCGCTGCTGACGAGCGAGACCGTGGCGACGACGTTCTTCGAGGAGCTCGACCGCCTCGCCGATGTCTTCAAGCGGGGTGGCGGGTTCAACTGGGGCGACCACGCGCATGCGTTCCTCGACGACCAGGCTGCCTTCACGGGGCCGTTCTACGAGCAGTTCCTGGTGAACGTGTGGATTCCCGCGCTCGACGGCGTCGCCGGCCGGCTGGCGATCGGCGGGCAGGTTGCTGACATAGGCTGCGGGTACGGCAAGGCCGCCATCCTCCTCGGCCAGGCGTTCCCCAATTCCCACGTGATTGGGTTCGACCCCGACGACCACTCGATCGCCCAGGCCCGCAAGGCGGCTATGGGCGCCGGCGTGGAGGATCGGGTCAGCTTCGAGGTGGCGGAGGCGGTCGAGGTCACGGGCCGATATGACCTTGTCTCGATCACCGATGCCCTCCATGACATGGGCGACCCGGTGGCGGCCGCCCGTCACGCCCGCAGTTTGCTCACCGACGGTGGCACCCTCATGGTGCTCGACGTCGCGGTGACGGGTCGGTTCGCCGAAGACAAGCACAATCCCTACACCCCGATCGGCTACGCCATCTCCACCCAGGTGTGCTTGCCCTCGTCGCTCGGGCAACCCGGGGCCGCGGGGCTCGGCACGATGGCCGGCGTCGATCGTCTCACCGGAGTGCTGCACGAAGCCGGCTTTTCGAAGGTGCGGCGGGTCGCCGAGGAAAGCCCGATGGTCGTGGTCCTCGAGGCCAAGCCCTGACTTGTCGGTGACGCCCGGCGGGGCGGTGACGGGCCCGATGCACGACAATGTGGCCGTGCTGCGCGCCGACGCTCCGCGCCTGGTTGGGAGGACGTCCGCCCTGGCCACACTTCGGTCGGCGGCCGCGGCTGCCGCCGCCGGCCGGGGGTCGCTGGTACTGGTGGCCGGCGAGCCGGGCATCGGCAAGACGGCGCTGCTGACCGATGTGTTTCGCAGCGCCGACGCGGACGGTGCGCTCGTGCTGTGGGGGCAGTGCTGGGACGGCGAGGGGGCACCCGCCTACTGGCCGTGGGTACAGGTGCTCCGCGGTGCCATCGTCGCAGGAGGCGACCCCGGAGCCTCCGGATCGCTGCTGCCGGAGCGAGCGCCCATGGCCGCCGTCGGCGAGGACGCCGTCGTTCGATTCGGGGTGTTCGACGCGGTCGCCTCGATGCTCGCCCGGTTGGCGGACGAGCGTCCTCTACTCGTCGTCCTCGATGATCTGCACTGGGCCGACGAGGACTCGCTGCAGCTCCTCGACTTCTGCGCACGCCACAGCGCGGTCCGACGGATCCTGCTCTTCGGCGGATACCGCGACGACGAAGCCACCCCGGGGCTGCGGGAACTCGCCAGCCGCCATCAGCAGGTCAGCCTGACCGGCCTCGCCCAGGCTGACGTCGCCGAGCTCATGACCGCGGTCAACGGAGAACGTCCCGCGCCACCGGCCGCCCGCGACGTGTGGCGTCGCACCGGCGGCAACCCCTTCCTCGTCCTGGAGCTGACCAGGCTGCTTGTCGCCCAGGGCGGCCGTCCGATGGGACCGTCATCCCGTGAGGTGCTCGACCGAGTCCGTGACATCGTCGAGCGCCGCCTGGCTCGACTCTCCCAGCACTGCACCGACCTTCTCACCGTCGCTGCCGTTGTCGGCCAGGAGCTGAGCCTGGACCTGCTCGCTGCCTTGGCCGACAACGGCGCCGACGTCCCCGCCCTCGTCGACGAGGCGCTGAAGGCCCGGGTGCTCGTCGAGGCGTCGGCGGGCTACCGGTTTGCCCACGACCTGTTCCGCGAGACCATCGTCGACGCCCTTCCCGCCAATGCCCGTCGCCGCCTCCACCTCACCGTCGGCCGCACCCTCGAGGCGATGCAAGCACGAGGCACGCCGGTACCACCCGCGCAGCTCGCCGCCCACTTCAGCGCTGCGGGTGGCGACATGAGCGACCGTGCTGTCCGCTACAGCCTGCTGGCCGCCCACGACGCGACCACGCGCCTGGCCTTCGACGAGGCGGCCGAGTGGCGCCAGCGGGCGGTCATAGCCGCCGACCATGACGCCGCGTCCGATCCCGCGACGCGTCTTGAGTTGCACCTGGGCCTCGCGGACGCCCGCAACCGGGCCGGGCGCACCACGTCTGCACTCGAGGCCTACCGGCACGCCGCCGATCTAGCCCGATCGTTGGGCGATGCCGACGCCCTTGCACGAGTCGCCATCGGCGTGCACGCCTCGGCTGGCGCAAGCGCCACGCCGACTCGATCGCGCTCCTCGACGAGGCTGCCGACGCTCTCCCGGAATCGCCGGCGTCGACGCTGCGCGCCCGCGTGCTCGCCTGTCTCGCGCGCGCCCTCCACCACTCGGTGGACGAGCAGGACTGGGAGCGCTCGCAGCAGTTGGCCGACGAGGCGGTGATCCTGGCGCGACGCCTTCACGACCCTGAGACGCATGCCTTCTGCCTGCTCGCCCAGCACGACAGCAAATGGCGGCCCGGCACCGCCGACCAACGACTGCCAGTCATCGACGAGATGCTCGCAGCCGCCCTCGACGCCAGTGATCGGGATCTTGAAGCGCAGGCGAGGCTGTTGCGCGCCACGGCGCTCATCGAGCTCGGCGATCCGGCCGGGATCCTCGAACTCGACGCATCGTGTCGCGTCTACGAGGCGCTCGGCCACCCGCGAGCGCGGTACGCGGCCCTGTCGCGTCGAGCAACGCTCGCCCTGCTCGGGGGACGGGGCACCGACGCCCAGGACCTTGCCGTCCAAGCATCGTCGCTGGGACAGCTCATAGGTGAGCCCGATACCGACGGCGTCCGCGAGACGCTTCTCTGGTCCGTCGGACGACTCTCCGATCGCCTCGTCCACGAGCCAGTTGTCACCGGCCCCGGCGACGAACCGTGGCCAGGCGTGCCGATCCTCGCCGCGGCGCTACACGCCGCTCGCGGAGATGTCGATAGCGCCCGCCACCTCCTCGCACAGATCGACGTCGACGATCTCCCAAGGGTGCAAGACCTCGAGACGTTGTCCTTCGTCGCGGACGCCGTCGCCGCCGCCGGTCAACCGGAGCAGCAGCAACGCCTCTTCGAGCTGCTGTCCTCGTACGCCGGAGCCCACATCGTCATCGGCGGCTGCGCGTCCTACAGCGGAGCCGTCGACCACTATCTCGGCACACTCGCCCAAGCCCTCGGCTGGCGTGACGTCGCTCGAGGTCACTTCAAGGACGCCGTCGCACTCTACGCGCAGCTCGGCGTCCCCGCCTGGGGGGCACGCAGCGAGGCCGCAGCAGTGGCCCTCGCCGCCGATGAAAACGCACAGGCGATCCTCGAACGGGCCGGCGGGGTGTGGACCATCAGCTTCGGCGGGCGCGAGGCGCATCTCCGCGACGCGAAGGGCCTGCACGACCTTGCCGTGCTCGTCTCTCGACCGGGCGTGGCGATCCACGCTGTCGAGCTCCACACCGGGCGGCCACCGGACGTTGGCAGTGACGCTGTGCTTGACGAGCACGCCAAGTCCGCTTACCGGCGACGCCTCGCCGAGCTCGACGCCGAGATTGACGACGCCGCGGCCGACCACGACGCCCACCGCGCCGAAGTGGCCCAGCACGAGCGCGAGGCCCTCATTGCGGAGTTGAAGTCTGCGATCGGGCTCGGGGGCAACGACCGCCGACTCGGCGATATCAACGAACGCGCCCGCAAGGCGGTCACTGCCCGGATCCGCGACGCCATCGGGAGGATCGAGCGCGCAGTTCCCGAGCTCGGTGAACACCTTGCTCAGAGCATCCAGACCGGGACGTGGTGCACCTACGATCCGGTCGACCCAGTCCGGTGGAAACTCTGAACCACTGAGGTGATCGTTGCTGCGGGTGCGTGGGCCGGTCCTGGTCCTCAACAACCCCGCGTACAGATCGACGGATACGCGAGGCACGCGGCCGTCCGAGAACGCGCGCCCCAGTACCCCGGCATCGGGCATCTCGGCATCGCCCCAAGGTGCCGTACGGGGCGTAGGACCGGGTAGGTGTTTCACTCCGGTTGACTCTCGTGTCAAGCGAGGCAACGCCAGCGCGACCTCGGGTCGGCGGTCAGTGGCAGTCCGGGGGGCACCCGACGCTCACCGAGTGCAGGTGCCGGAGCCTCCGGGAATGCCCAGATAGCAGCTACAACCGCCCGGCCGCAGCTCTCGCCAGCCTGAGCAGTGCATCACGGGTAACTGATTGCCCGTTGATGACGATGAAGAACCTCGCCGGACCCTTGACGAAAGTGACCTCTGCAACTCCATCGCCCAGGCGCAGTGCCGCCTCGTTCCCGAGGCCCTCCAGTTGCTCGGCGTCGGGGTTCAGGCTTCGGTAGGCATCAAGCGCTCCGCTGAATCCGGGGCGATCGACCGTGATCTCAGCTTCGTCCCCACCCTCAGTGACGTAACGACAGCGATCAGCATCCCGCACGTTCTCGCCGGAGACAGCCTCCCCGAGCGCCGCCTCAGCGTCAGTTCGCGTCACAAGCTGGCACGCGCCGGGCAAAGGCGGCCCTGGGATCGTCTCCGAGCCGCCGGTCGCACGCGACGCGTCTGAACCGCTGCTACAGGCGCAGAGCGTGAGGACGGCCACCAGCACCACGGCCGCGCCGGCCAACTGGGGATAAGATGGCGCAGATAATGCCCGAGAGCTCATGGCCTCCCTGCCAGCACCTCGTTGGAGTTGGGCGACTCGACCCCGTTCACCACTGCCCGCACGACCACGTAGAAGTCGCCGGTGAGGCTGTAGAGGGTGGCCGAGTTGCCCGTGAAGCCGCTGGCCCACAGGAAGTAGCCCGAGCCCGAGGTGCTCGACACATACGCCCGGTACTCGCTGGCGCCGGCCACCGGGCCCCAGGTCAGCCCGGCGGTGGAGGCGGTCCGGCCGGTGAGGGTGAGGTTGGTGGGCGCGGCGGAGGAGGTGGCCGTTGAGGCCAGCACCTCGTTGGAGTTGGGCGACTCGACCCCGTTCACCACTGCCCGCACGACCACGTAGAAGTCGCCGGTGAGGCTGTAGAGGGTGGCCGAGTTGCCCGTGAAGCCGCTGGCCCACAGGAAGT
>Ga0247713_1000069_pt1 | contig 70834 bp, 80 predicted proteins | sample 21E_NmetaG_FD_189936 | JGI IMG/M metagenome (GOLD analysis project Ga0247713, IMG submission 189936) | Soil microbial communities from hillslope of Landscape Evolution Observatory, University of Arizona, Oracle, AZ, United States - 2-1-E_N | ecosystem: Engineered > Artificial ecosystem >... | reverse complement strand
GCCGCGCGCTGGCGCTGCTGCGCGCGGGGCTGCTCGGCCAGCGCAACGGGCCGATCGGCCGCGACCCGCAGACGGTGCGGATCTTCTTCGACCTGCTGGCGCGCAACGTGCGCGGCGAGGAGGTGCCGCACGGCACGACGATCCAGTGGGACTTCGCCGACATGGACCCGTGGTACCTCGTGATCGAGGGCCGCGAGAAGGCCGCGGTGCAGGGGCGCGTCGCCAAGCCGACGGTGCGGCTGCGGATGGCCTACGAGGACTTCGGCGACCTCGTCGCCGAGCGCGCGCGGCCACACCGGCTCGTCATGCGCGGGCGGCTGCGGCCATGGGGAGACCCGCGCGTGCTGCGCAAGCTGCAGCGTCTGTTTCACTGACGACCCGGGTATGGTGCTCGCCCAGCGTGATGCGCCAGGGACCCATCCCCCGCTACCTGCACGGCATGATCGAATACGGCGCCGGCGTCCTGTTCATCGCCGCGCCGTTCGTCTTCGGCTTCGAGGCCGATGCCGCGACCGCCGTGTCGATCGTCGCGGGCATCGTCGTGCTCGCCGTCGCCGCGAGCACCGACGGGCCGACGTCGCTCATCAACTCGATCCCGATCCCGGCGCACCTGCTGCTCGATCTCGCGCTGGCCGCGCTGCTCGTCGCCGCGCCGTTCCTGTTCGGATTCAGCGACGAGAGCTCGCCGACGGCGTTCTTCATCGTCCTCGGCGTCGCGCACCTGCTGATCACGATCGGCACGCGCTTCGAGCCGGCGTCCGAGCGCTAGCTTCCCGCGCGCGATGAACAGCACGCTCGTCCTCCAGGCGCGCTACGGCGGCGCGCGGCTGGAGCTCACGCCGGTGCGCCATCCGCACGATCCGCAGAGCGCGCAGCGCCCGACGTGGCGCGCGCGCGTGACCGGTCGCAGCTTCGAGGGCGCCGCCGTCGCCGGCCAGCCCCTGCAGAGCGACGCCGCGGCGGCCATCGGCATGCAGGCGGAGATGATCTGCCCGGAGTCGCCGTGGGAGGACCAGTCGCTGCACGAGTTCTTCGACGAGCTGTACGCCCACCACCGCGGCTGGGACGGCGAGCGCAGCTGGCGCTCGCAGCTGGAGCACCTGACGCTCGTCGCCGTGCACGACCAGATCAACACCGTCCACCTGCGCGTCGAGCTGCGCGGCATCGCCGACCCGCCGTGGCTCGCGGCCGTGACGCTGCCGCTCGACCCCGGCGTCTTTCACCGCATCGCCGCCAACGCGAAGCTGTTCGGCGACGCGGTCCTGGGCGGCGGCTCGGAGTCCTAGGCGGAACGCCTCACATCGCGTCGTCGAGCAGCGCGCGCACGCACGTCACGCCGGCGGCGATCGTCGGCGCGAAGTCGCGCTCCTCGGCGAGCATCCGCATCCAGATGCCGTCGGCGAGCGAGAACAGCACGTCGACGACGGCCTCGGGCTCGGCGGCGAGGTTCAGCACGCCGTCGGACTCCTTCTCGCGCAGCAGCGCGGCGACCTGGTCGCGCGGGCGGCGCAGCAGCTCGGCGAACTCGCAGGCGATCTCCTCGTGGCGGCGCGCGAGCACGAACAGCTCGAACAGCAAGGTGACGAACCCCGGGTCGCTGCGCACGACGTCCTCGAGGCTCGCGACGAGCACGGCGATGAAGTCGTCGGCGCTGCGCGCCTGCGCGAGCTGCTCGTCGAGCAGCGCCATCCGCACGTCGCAGTCGCGTCGCACGACCTCGACGAGCAGGCGCTCCTTCGTGCCGAAGTAGTAGTGCAGCAGCCCGCGCGACACGCCCGCCGCACGCGCGACGTGGTCGAACGTCGAGCCGGCCGTCCCGCGCTCGGCCACCGAGGCGCGCATCGCGTCGACGATCCGCGCTGCCTTGTCGCCCGCCAGCGGGCGCTCACCCGTCGTCGCCTGCATCGAAGACGGAAGCCTAGCTCTCGGCTGGCCGGCTGGCCAATACGAAGGGCGCCCCGCGGGGCGCCCTTGGCGAGACCGGTGTGCGCCTGCGCGCGCGTCAGGCGACCGGCGCGGTGTCCGACGGCGGCGCGGCGGGCGCCGTGTTGGAGGTGTAGTCGAACTCCTCCTCCGCGCCGAAGAGCGCGTCGAGCAGCTTGCTGCGCAGCCCCTCGTTGACCGCCACGGCGACGGCGCCGCCGATGAGCGCGACGATGAGCAGCCGTCCGAGGCCGCCCTTGCGCTTCGGCTTCGGCTTGGAGCGCTTGGGAGCTTCGCGCAGCGCCATCGTGGCCTCACGCAGCGCGTCGGCGGAGCGCTTGAGGTCCTTGTGGAGCTTCTTGTCCTCCATCAGGCGCTTCGTCGGTGCCTTGCCCTTCGTCAGGCGCGCGTACGCGTCGCGCGCGGCCTCGTAGGCCACGACCACGTTGTCGCGCAGCTCCTCGTCCTGGACGATCCGCTGCACGTAGGGGTTGCCGCGCGCGTTGCGCGCGGCAGATGCGGCGGCGCCGGCTTTGTCCTTCGCTGCCATGTCATTCACCTCGGATCGCTTGCGTACGGGCGAGCATATACCCGGTCATCCGTGCGGCCAGACCGCGAACGTCGGCGCCGGCGCCCGGGGGGCGCGCCGTTCGACGGCTCCAGCGCGGCGTCGAGGACCTCGTCGATCCGCCCGACGAAGGTGAACGTCATCTTCGAGCGCAGGTGCTCGGGGATCTCCTCGACGTCGAGCTCGTTGAGCTCCGGGGCGATGATGCAGGAGATCCCGTTGCGCTGGGCGGCGAGCGCCTTCTCCTTCAGCCCCCCGATCGGCAGCACCTGCCCCGTCAGCGTGATCTCGCCGGTCATCGCGACGTCGTCGCGCACGTGGCGTCCGCTCAGCAGCGAGGCCAGCGCCGTCGCCATCGTGATCCCGGCGCTCGGCCCGTCCTTGGGGATCGCACCGGCCGGCACGTGGATGTGGATGTCGTGCTTCTGAAACCAGTCCGACGGCAGGTCGGGGGCGATCTCGGCCAGGTGGCCGCGCACGAAGGACAGCGCCGCGGCCGCCGACTCCTTCATGACGTCGCCGAGCTGGCCGGTGATCTGCAGCTTGCCCTCGCCGTCGAAGGCCTGCGCCTCGATGAACAGCACGTCGCCGCCGACCGGCGTCCAGGCCAGCCCGGTGGCGACGCCCGGCACGCGCGTGCGCCGCTTGGACTCGGAGTGATAGCGCTGGCGGCCGAGCAGCTCGCGGGCGCGCTGCTCGCCGATCGAGCCCTTCGGCTGGCCGCCCTCGGCGACCTCGCGGGCGACCTTGCGGGCGATCGCGCCGATCTGGCGCTCGAGCTCGCGCACCCCGGCCTCGCGCGTGTAGTCGGCGATGACCGCGCGCAGCGCGGCGTCGGTGATTCGCAGCTGGCTGCGCTTCAGGCCGTTGCGGTCCGCCTGGCGCGGGACGAGGTAGCGCTTGGCGATCTGCAGCTTCTCGTCGGCGGTGTAGCCGGCGATCTGGATGATCTCCATGCGGTCGCGCAGCGGCCCGGGGATCGTGTCCAGCGTGTTCGCGGTCGTGATGAACATGACCTTCGACAGGTCGAAGGGCAGGTCGAGGTAGTGATCGCGGAAGTTCTGGTTCTGCTCGGGGTCGAGGACCTCGAGCATCGCGCTCGCCGGGTCGCCGCGGAAGTCCGAGCCCATCTTGTCGATCTCGTCGATCATGAACAGCGGGTTGTTCGAGCCCGCGTCGCGCAGCGCGCGGATGATCGTCCCCGGCATCGCGCCGATGTACGTGCGCCGGTGGCCGCGGATCTCGGCCTCGTCGCGCACGCCGCCCGCGCTGATGCGCTCGAACCTGCGCCCGAGCGCACGTGCGATCGAGCGGCCCAGCGAGGTCTTGCCGACGCCCGGCGGCCCGACGAAGCACAGGATCGAGCCGCGCGCGTCGGGCTTCAGCCGGCGCACCGCGAGGAACTCGAGGATCCGCTCCTTGACCTGCTCGAGGCCGTAGTGGTCCTCGTCGAGGACCTCGCGCGCGTGCGCGAGGTCGAGGTCGTCCTCGGTGCCCCTGTCCCACGGCAGCGACGCGATCCACTCCAGGTAGGTGCGGATCACGCCGTGCTCGGCGGCCGCCGTCGGCAGGTTCTCGAGGCGCCCCAGCTCGCGCTCGACCTGCCTGCGCGCCTCCTCCGGAAGGTCGATCGCAGCCAGCTGCTCGCGCAGCTCCTTCGCCTCGGCGGCGGACTCGTCGAACTCGCCGAGCTCCTCCTGGATCGCCTTGAGTTGCTGGCGCAGGATGAACTCCCGCTGCGTGCGGTCCATGTCGGACTGCACCTGGCTCTGGATCTGCGTGCCGATCGAGATGACCTCGAGCTCGCGCGCGAGCAGCTCGGTCAGCCGGCGCAGGCGGCGCCCGACGTCGGTCTCCTCGAGCAGCGCCTGCTTCTCCTCGGTCGGCAGCCGCAGCGAGCCGCTGATGAGATGCGTCAGCGCGACCGGATCGTCGACGTTGGCGACCGCCACCTGCAGCTCCTCGGGCAGGTACGGCACCGCCTCGACGATCCTCGAGAAGCTCTGCTGCACGTTGCGCATGAGCGCGGTCAGCTCAGGCGACGGCTCGACGGCGTCGGGGACCTCGGAGATCTCGGCGACGAGGTACGGGCTCTGTGCCGTCCAGCGCTCGATGCGCACGCGCTGCGCGCTCTGCACGAGCAGGCGCAGCGTCCCGTCGGGCACCCGCAGCATCCGCGCGATGACGCCGACGACGCCGACCTCGTAGAGCTCGTCGGGCCCCGGCTCGTCGAGCTCGGGCTGGCGGCTGGCGAGCATCACCAGCATGCGGTTGCCGGCGAGGACGTCGTTGACGAGCGTCACCGAGCGCTCCTGGCCGATCGCCAGCGGCGTGAGCGTGTCGGGGAACGGCACCGTCTCGCGCAGCGGCAGCACCGGCAGCGCCTCGGGCAGCGGCTGGCGCATCCCGACCTCGACCTCGCGCGCCGCGGTGCCGTCGGTGACGACGTCGATCACGCCTGACCGCCCTCTGTGATGCCGCCGGCGCGCGGGTGCTCGATCGGCACGGTGCGCGTGCGCGTGCCGGCCTCGGCGAGCGGCAGCTCGACGCGCAGGATGCCGTCCTGGTACGTCGCACGCGCCTGGTCGGCGACGACCTCCGCGCCGAGCGCGATCGCGCGCCGGAACGGGCCGTGCTCGATCTCGAGCTGCTGGTAGACGCGGCCCTCGGCGTCGGCCTCGCGGCGGTGGCCGGTGAGCGTCAGCTCGCGGCCCTGGATCTCCAGGCCGAGGTCGCGGGCGTCGATGCCGGCGAGCTCGGCATGGACGATCGCGCGCGGAGGGTCGTCGGCGTAGAAGACGTCGACGGCGGGCGAGAAGCCGGTCCGCCGCGATGTCAGCCCGACGGTGCCGAACACGTCGCCGAAGAGCTCGTCCATCTCCCGGCGCATCCGCTCGAAGTTCGCAAAGAGGTCACGCTCGCGCGCCATGCGAGCCACTGTACCCCTGCGGGCGCGGCGTTCACACGGTGTACACGGCGCCCGTCCGCGCCACCTCGACGGGCCCGGCGAACGTCGCCGCAGCCTCCGCGACGGCCCACTCGGCGTCGAGCTCGTCGGAGATGTGCGTGAGCACGAGCCGGGCCGCCGCGCAGCGCGCGGCGTGCTCGCCGGCCTCGGCCGGCGTGAGGTGGCCGCGCGGGCCCGCGCGCTCCGGCCGCGGCAGCGTCGCCTCGAGCATCAGCAGGTCGGTGTCGTCGGCGAAGCCGCACAGCGCGTCGGTCGGGCGGTGGTCGGCACCGTACGTGAAGCGCCCGCTGCCGCCTTCGGAGCTCACCTCGACGGCGTGCGTCGGCACGTAGTGCGGCACGGGCTGGAAGCGCAGCCGCAGGCTGCCGACCCGCTCCTGCGCCTGCACGTCGTACTCTCGGGCGCGAAACGCCCCCTCGACGAGGCCGGGCTGCCCGCCGGCGCCGGACATCGTGCGCAGGACGTCGAGGCCGCCGGGCGGCAGCAGCAGCTCAGGGCGCGCCGGGTGATCTGTGCCCGGCCAGCGGTCGACCGGCACGGGTTGCTGGCGCGGCGCGTACGTCAGCGCAGAGGCGTACGGGATGAGGTCGAGGAAGTGGTCGGCGTGCATGTGCGAGACGATGACGGCGTCGACCTCGACGTAGTCGCGCACGCAGCGCAGCTGTCCGAGCACGCCGCTGCCGCAGTCCAGGAGCATGCAGGTGTCGTCGTCCTCGACGAGATACCCGCTGCATGCGCCGCCTGCGTCCTGCCACGACGGCGACTTGCCGAGCACCGTGATGCGCACCCCGCGGACTCTATGCGCGCTCGCAGCGGCGCTGTCAGGAAGCGTGCAGCGCGGCCTGCTCCTGCGCCGTCGGGAAGGCCCACGCCGCCTGCGTGCGCCGCTCCTGGCGGAACGCGAAGCGCAGCTGCTGCGGCGGCCGCAGCCCCTCCGCGCTGTAGGGGCGAAACGTCGGGCACGGCCCGCCGAGATCGAGCGCGCACAGCACGTTGCGACCGAAGTAGCACTCCTCGCACGCAGCCTTCGTCGCCGGCCGACCCTTCGCCATGTTCCCCCGCCGCTCCCTCGTTCGACTGCTCGGACCGCGTCGCATCCCAGCAGGCGGCGACGCGCCGCTCAAGGGCCGGCGTCGGGCGTTTCTCGCTTCTGACGGTCTTTTGCGATCGGGCAGTCCGCAAATGGCGGATGAATTCGACGTTGCCCGGATCGAGCCCCCGGGGATGCACCTCTCGCCCCCGGCACGGCAAGCCGTCCTCGCAAATTAGGGAGACTTTCGCGCCCATGGCCGCCGACAGCTACGACACGATCGTCGTCGGTGCGGGGATCCTCGGGCTCGCGGTCGCCCGCGAGATCCTCGCGCGCCGCCCGCGCGAGCGCGTGCTCGTCGTCGAGCGCGAGCGCGAGCCCGGGCTGCACCAGACCGGGCACAACAGCGGCGTCATCCACGCCGGCGTGTACTACGCCCCGGGCTCGCTGAAGGCGCGGCTGTGCGTCGACGGCGCCGAGCGCATGTACGAGTACTGCCGGCGCCGCGGCATCGCCGTCGAGCGGACCGGCAAGCTCATCGTCGCGGTCGCGCGCGACGAGCTGCCGGCGCTCGAGGAGCTCGAGCGGCGCGCGAACGCCAACGGCGTCGCCGGCGTGCGGCGGCTGGACGGCGCCGGCCTGCGCGAGATCGAGCCGCACGCGACGGGGCTCGCGGCGCTGCACTCGCCGAACACCGGGATCGTCGACTTCCGCGCGGTCTGCGCACGCCTGGCCGAGGACGTCCGCGCGGCGGACGGCGAGCTGCGCTTCGCCTGGCAGGTCGTGGCCGTCGCCGCGACCGACCGTGCGATCCGCCTGCGCTCGGCCGCCGGCGACGAGTGCGTGGCCGGCCGCGCCGTCTTCTGCGCCGGCCTGTGGTCCGACCGCCTCGCGGTCCTCGCGGGCGCCGGCCCCGACCCGCGCATCGTCCCCTTCCGCGGCGGCTACCTGAAGCTGCGCCCGGAGCGCCGGGAGCTCGTGCGCGGCCTCATCTACCCGGTGCCCGACGCGGGCCTGCCGTTTCTCGGCGTGCACCTCACGCGGCGCATCGACGGCGACGTCCTGGTAGGTCCGTCGGCGCTGCTCGTCGGCGCGCGCGACGGCTACCGCCTGAGCCGGCTGCGCGCAGCCGACATCCGCGACACCGCGACGTGGCCGGGCACCTGGCGGATGGTGCGCCGCTGGTGGCGCACCGGCCTCGCCGAGCTGCGCCTGGCTGCCGGACGCGGTGCGTTCGCCGCCGCGGCGGCCCGCTACGTCCCGGGTCTGCGCCGCGAGGACCTCGTGCCGGCGGGCGGCGGCGTGCGCGCGCAGGCGGTCGCGCGCGACGGGCGCCTCGTCGACGACTTCGTGCTGTCGGCGACGCCGCGCGCGGTCCACGTCCGCAACGCGCCGTCGCCGGCGGCGACGTCGGCGCTCGCGCTCGCCGCGCGGATCGCCGACGCCGCCGACGAGCTGTGAGCGCTCGCGCCGCGCGCGGGCGAGGCCGGCGCCTGCGGTCAGCGACGATGTAGCCGATGCGCATCCTGCTCACGGGCGTCAGCGGCGCGATCGGCGCAGCGCTCGTCCCGGCGCTCGCCCGCGACGGCCACGAGCTGCGCGGCTTCGCGCGCGACCCCGCGCGCGTGGCCGTCGACGTCCCCGTCGTGCGCGGCGACGCGGTCAGCGGTGAAGGCCTCGACGAGGCCCTCGCCGGCATCGACGTCGCCTACTTCCTCATCCACTCGATGGAGGGCTCGGGCGCGAGCTTCGAGGCGCGCGAGCGCGCGGCCGCGCGCAACTTCGCCGCGGCCGCCGAGCGCGCGGGCGTACGCCGCGCCGTCTACCTCGGCGGCATCGTGCCGCGGGACCGCCCGCTGTCGCGCCACCTCGGCAGCCGGCTGGAGGTCGAGCGCATCCTGCTCGAGAGCCTGCCCGAGGCGGTCGCGCTGCGCGCATCGATCGTCATCGGCTCGAGCTCACGGTCCTTCCGGTTCCTCGTGCGCCTCGTCGAGCGGATGTCGGTGCTGCCGCTGCCGGCCTGGCGCGAGCACCGCACCCAGCCGATCGACGTGCGCGACGTGCGCGCCTTCCTGCTGGCGGCCGCGACGACGCCGCACGCCGCCGGCGGGCTGTCGCTCGACGTCGCCGGCCCCGAGGTCATGACCTACGAGGAGATGATCGGGCGGATCGCCGACCTCATGCTCGTGCGGCGCCCGGCCCTGCGCATCGGCCTCGAGGCGACGCCGCTCGTGGCGCCGGTGGCTGCAGCTATCGCGGGCGAGGACCCCGGCTTCGTCGGCCCGCTGATGGAGAGCCTGTCCGGCGATCTGCTCGCGCGCGACGACCGCGCTCCTGCGCTGCTCGGCGTCCGGCTGCACCGCTTCGATCGCGCAGTGGAGCGCGCGCTGCGCGAGTGGGACTCCAGCGAGCCGCTGGGCGCGCGCTAGGGTCCGCAGGTGTCCGTCGTCATCGCCAGCATCGAGATCGCCGCGCCGATCGAGGAGGTGTGGGACTCGATCATGGACCCGGCCGGCATGTGCGAGTGGGTGACGATCGTCGACAGCATCGACTACGTCGACCCCGGCCCGCTGCGCCCGGGCTACCGGATGGATCAGACGCTGCAGCTGCGCGGCGTCCGCTTCAAGGTCCGCTGGCGACTCGACGAGGTGCGCGCGCCGACCTACGCGCGCTGGGAGGGGAGCGGGCCGGCGCGCTCGAAGGCCGTCATCGAGGATCGGCTCAGCGCCCGCAACGGCCTCACCCGTGTCGACTACCACAACGAGTTCCGCACGCCGCTCGGGCCGCTGCTGGCGGCGGCTTCGCGCGTGCTCGTCGGCGGGATCCCGGACAAGGAGGCGAACGCCTCGCTGCGCCGGCTGAAGGAGATTCTGGAGGTCGCGCGCTGACCGCGCGCAACGCGCCCCGCCGCCCGAGGGTCCCGGTCGGCTACGCTGGTTTCTGTTAACCGACGACTTGCCATCAACGGGGAGACGTACATGGCCGATTTCCTGGATGAGAAGCGACGTGAGATCGGCGCGCGGCTGAAGGAGCTCAAGCCGCTCGTCGACGAATATCGGAGGCTCGAGGCGGCCGCCTCGGCGCTCGACGGCGTACCCGTCGGCGCGCCCGAGGGCAACGGCCAGTCGACGAGGCGGCGCGCCACCGCGCGCGTGAAGTCCGCCGGGCGCCAGCGCCCCGCCGCGGCGCGCACGACGACCGGCCGGCGCGGGCGACCCAAGGGCAGCGGCACGCGCGGCGCGGAGGCGCTCTCGCTCGTCAAGGAGAACCCGGGAATCACCATCCCGGAGATCGCCGAGAAGATGGGCATCAAGCAGAACTACCTGTACCGCGTGCTGCCGGCGCTGGCCGAGGACGGCCTCGTCGCGAAGCAGGGGCGCGGCTGGCATCCCAAGGACGCGGCCTGACGCAGCGCGGGGCCAGGCCGCGCGGCCTGGCCCCGGTCGCCGCCGCGCTCAGATCAGGCCGAGCCGGCTGACCGCGTCGCGCTCCTCGGTCAGCTCCTTCACCGTCGCGTCGATCTTCGCCTGCGCGAAGTCACCGACCTCGAGGCCCTGCGCGATCTCGTAGGAGCCGTCCGCGCAGCGCACCGGAAAGCTCGAGACGATGCCCTCCGCGACGCCGTACGAGCCGTCCGACGCGACCGCCATCGACAGCAGGCCGTCGGCCCCGGCCAGCCAGTCGCGCACGTGGTCGATCGCCGCGTTGGCCGCCGAGGCGGCCGACGACGCGCCGCGCGCCTCGATGACCTCCGCCCCGCGCTTGCCGACGCGCGGTATGTACTCGTTCTCATACCAGTCCATGTCCACCCGGTCGACGGCGCGGTCACCGTTGACCTTGGCGTTGAACAGGTCCGGGAACATAGTGGGAGAGTGGTTGCCCCAGACGGCGAGGTCGGCGACGTCGGTGACGCCCACGTCGAGCTTCTGCGCGAGCAGCGCGACCGCGCGGTTCTGGTCCAGGCGCGTCATGGCGGTGATCCGCTCGCGCGGGATGTCGGGCGCGTTGCTGGCGAGGATCAGCGCGTTCGTGTTGGCGGGGTTGCCGACGACGAGCACCCGGACGTCGTCGGCGGCGTTGGCGTTGAGCGCCGCGCCCTGCGGCTTGAAGATCGCGCCGTTGGCCTCGAGCAGGTCCGCGCGCTCCATGCCCTTCGTGCGCGGCCGCGCGCCGACCAGCAGCGCGACGTTCACCCCGTCGAAGGCCTGCGCCGGGTCGTCGTAGATGTCGACGGAGGCGAGCAGCGGAAAGGCGCAGTCGACGAGCTCGAGCGTCGTGCCCTCGGCCGCCTTGATCGCCTGCGGGATCTCGAGCAGCTTGAGCGCGATCGGCGTGTCGGGGCCGAGCATCTGCCCGGAGGCGACCCGGAACAGCAGCGCGTAGCCGATCTGGCCCGCGGCGCCGGTGACTGCGACGTTCACGGGGGAACCGTCTGTCATGCGCTCATCTCCTCGATCACCGCGTCGGCGAACTCGCTCGTGCCGACCGCGGTGGGGTCGTCACGGCTGGGCTTCAGATCGTATGTGACCTTCTCGCCGCGGCGGATGACGGCCGCGAGCGCGCGCTCCATGCGCAGCGCGGCCTCGCGCTCCTCGAGGTACTCGAGCATGTAGATCCCCGAGAGCATGAGGGCCGTCGGGTTCATGCGGTTCTTGCCGGCGTGCTTCGGCGCCGACCCGTGGGTGGCCTCGAAGACGGCGGCCTGCGTGCCGATGTTCGCGCCGCCGGCGAGGCCGAGGCCGCCGATCATGCCTGCGCCGAGGTCTGAGACGATGTCGCCGTAGAGGTTCGGCATGACGATGACCTCGTACTCCTCCGGGCGCGAGACGAGCTGGTTGCAGAGGTTGTCGATGATCCGGTCCTCGAACTCGATCTGCGGATAGTCCTCGGCCACGCGCCGTGCGACGTCCAGGAACAGGCCGTCGGAGAACTTCATGATGTTCGCCTTGTGGGCGGCGGTGACCTTGCCGCGCCCCTGCGCGATCGCGTAGTCGAAGGCGGCGCGGACGATGCGCTCGGAGCCGAACTCGCTGATCGGCTTGATCGAGATGCCGGCGTCGTCGCGAACGGTCGCGCCGAGCTCGGCGAGCTTGGCGCGCAGCGCCGCGTTGTCCTCGGTGCCGCGCTCGAACTCGATGCCGGCGTAGAGGTCCTCCGTGTTCTCGCGCACGATGACGATGTCGGTCTCCGGATAGCGCGTGCGCACGCCCTCGTAGGCCTTGCACGGGCGGATGCACGCGTAGAGGTCGAGCTCCTTGCGCAGCAGCACGTTGACCGAGCGGAAGCCCGAGCCGACGGGCGTCGTCGTCGGGCCCTTGATGCCGACGCCCGTGCGCTTCAGCGACGCCAGCGTCTCCTCCGGAAACGGGTTGCCGTGCTTGTGGTACTCGTCGATGCCGGCCTCGCGGCGGTCCCAGTTGAACCCGACGCCGGTCGCGTCGAGCACTCGGCGCGTGGCCTCGGCCAGCTCGGGGCCGGTGCCGTCTCCCGGGATGAACGTCACGTCATAGGCCATGGTGTCCTCTGTTTCGGTTCGAAGCGAGCGGCGAGGTTACCGGTCGCGGTTGCGCCAAGGGGTGAACGGTGATTCACTTCTTGGCCGGCATGCCGTACCGCCACACCGAGCGCACGCAGGCCCGCCGCGCCGAGGTGCGCGCCCGGATCGTCCGCGCCGCCCACGAGCTGATCGCGCGCGGCGGCTACCGCGAGGCCCCCGTCGCCGCCGTCGCGCAGCGGGCCGGCGTCGCGACCGGCACGGTGTATCGCCACTTCCCGTCGAAGGTCGAGCTCTTCGCGGAGGTCTTTCGCAGCGCGTCCCAGCGCGAGGTCGACGCGGTCGCGGCGGCAGCGACGCCGGCGTCGGCGGCGGGCGCGGGCGCGCGGATCGCCGCGGCGGTCGAGACCTTCGCCCGCCGCGCGCTGCGCGGCCGCCGGCTGGCGTGGGCGCTGCTGGCCGAGCCCGTCGATCCGGCGGTCGAGGCCGAGCGGCTGGTCTTTCGCGCCGCCTACCGCGACGTCTTCGCCGGCGTGCTGCGCGAGGGAATCGACGCCGGCGAGCTGCCGGCGCAGGACGCCGAGCTGGCCGCCGGCGCGCTCGTCGGCGCGATCGGCGAGGCGCTCGTCGGGTCGACCGCGCCGAGCGGCGGGCGCCCGCGCGACGGCGACGCGCTCGTCGCAGCGCTCGTCGCGTTCTGCCTGCGCTCGGTCGGTGCCGCGTCGGCCGAGCGCGCGGAGGCCGGCCATGCCGTCTGACGCGCCGTTCGCCACGCACGCCGTCACGAACCAGCCGCCGCCGCTCGAGGGCCGCAACCTCTTCGACGACAACGCGCCGCTGGTCGAGGCGCTCGAGCGCGAGGGCGGTGGCTGGGCGCTCGCGCGGGCGCGCGAGGTCGGCGCCGCCTGGGGCGGGGACCCGGTCGGCTGGGGGTTCGAGGCCAACGAGAGCCCGCCGCGGCTGCGCGCGTTCGACCGCTACGGCAACCGCATCGACGAGGTCGAGTATCACCGCGCCTGGCACGACCTCATGCGGCTCGCGGTCGAGCACGAGCTGCACAGCCTTCCCTGGACGTGCGCGCGTCCCGGCGCGCACGCCGCGCGCACCGCCCTGTACCTCACCGCCGCGCAGCCGGAGGGCGGCTTCGCGTGTCCGATCACGATGACGTTCGCCGCGGTGCCGGCGCTGCGCGCCGCGCCCCGGCTCGCCGCGTTCTGGGAGCCGCGGCTGACGGCGAGCAGCTACGACCCGGTTCTGCGGCCGGCCGGCGAGAAGCGCAGCGCGCTGTGCGGCATGGCGATGACCGAGAAGCAGGGCGGCTCCGACGTGCGCGCGAACACGACGGTCGCGCGGCCGCTCGGCAGCGACGGCGCGTACGCGCTGACCGGCCACAAGTGGTTCTGCTCGGCGCCGATGTCCGACCTCTTCCTCGTGCTCGCGCAGACGGACGCCGGCCTGACCTGCTTCGCGCTGCCGCGCGTGCTGCCCGACGGCACGCGCAACACGATGCAGCTGCAGCGCCTGAAGGACAAGCTCGGCAACCGCTCCAACGCGTCGAGCGAGATCGAGCTGCACGGCGCGTGGGCGCAGATCGTCGGCGAACGCGGGCGCGGCGTGCCGACGATCATCGAGATGGTCGGCCACACGCGGCTGGACTGCATCATCGGCACCGCGGCCGGGATGCGCTGGGGCGTCGCGAACGCGACCTGGCACGCCGCGCACCGCTCGGCGTTCGGCCGGCGCCTGGCCGACCAGCCGCTCATGCGCAACGTGCTCGCCGACCTGTGCATCGAGTCAGAGGCGGCGACCGCGCTCGCGATGCGGCTCGCACGCGCCTACGACGAGGCGGGCGGCGAGCACCACGCGCGGCTGCTCAAGCGCCTCGGCACGGCGATCGGCAAGTACTGGGTCTGCAAGCGCGGGCCCGGACACGCCTCCGAGGCGCTCGAGTGCCTCGGCGGCAACGGCTACGTCGAGGAGTCAGGGATGCCGCGGCTGTACCGCGAGATGCCGCTGTTGTCGATCTGGGAGGGCTCCGGCAACGTCATGGCGCTCGACGTCCTGCGCGCGCTCGCGCGCGAGCCGGCGGCGCTCGACGCGCTCTTCGACGAGGTCGCCGAGGCCGCCGGCGCCGACGCCCGGCTGGACGCCTTCACGGCGGCGCTGCGCGCCGAGCTCTCCGACCGCGAGGCGCTCGAGCCGCGTGCGCGCCGGATCGTCGAGCACATGGCGCTCGCGCTGCAGGGCTCGCTGCTCGTGCGCCATGCGCCGGCCGCGGTCGCCGACGCCTTCTGCGCCTCGCGGCTGGCCGGCGACGGCGGGCTGCAGTACGGCACGCTGCCCGCGGGCGCGGACTTCGCCGCGATCCTGGCGCGGCACACGCCCGGGCTGTAGGGCGCGGGCGCGAAACGGCACAGGCGCACGCTCGCAGGCCTCCCCAGCGGTGCAGCTCGGCCCGCCGCGGGCGCCGGCGGCGACGGTCTAGAGCTCTTCGAGCGCCGCGAGCGCGGCGCGGCGCTGCTCGGCCGCCCGAGCGGCGTCGATGCGGGCGTCCTCGAGCGCCGCCTCGGCGTCCGCCAACGCCTGTGCGGCCTGGTCGCGGCGCTCCCCGGCGGCGCGCAGCGCGTCGCCGGCGCGCTGCTCGCGCCGCTCGGCCTTCCTCACGGCGTCGCGCGCCCGCCTGCGGGCGGCCTCGCGCTCGGCGGCGGCGCGCGCCCGCTCGCGGGCGGCCTCCTCATCGGCGGCGCCGGCCGTGCGCTCGTCGTCGGGGCGCCGCCCGTCATCTCCCGCGGCGCGCTTCTTCTCGCCGCCACGGCCGCGCTTCGCCGTCGCCGGCGCGGTCTGCATCGCCGCCTCGCCGAGGCCGAGGCCGACGTGGCGCAGCTCGCGCTCGAGGCAGCCGCGAACGACGTGCTGGCGCGCCTCGTCGTCGCGGGCAGCGGCGCGCAGCGTGTCGGCGACGCGCTCGAGCGTCGTATCGCTGAGCTCGTGGCCGTCGGCGGTGAGCAGTCCGCGCGCCGTCGCGACGAGCGCATCGACCGCGGCGCGCTCGCGCGCGGCCGCCTCGCGCAGCTGCTGCGGGTCGCCGCGGCCGGCCAGCAGGTCGGCCTGCGCTTCGCGCAGCGCGTCGGCGGCGGACAGCAGCTCGGACACCGCGCGGCCCTGGGTGCGCACGAGCTGGTTGACCGCCCACGCGGCGGCGGACGGCTTGCGCAGCTTGCCGACGCGCGCGGCCTCGTCACGTCGCCCTTCGGCGCGCAGCGCCTTCGCGAGCGCGCCGCGCTCGGCGACGAAGCGGTCCAGCGGCAGGCCGTAGAGGTCGTCGGGCTGCACGCTGCGATGGTCGCACGGCGGACGCGGTCGCCTGCGACGATGTCGCCCGATGATCGGAACCGGCCCGTCGATCCAGCTCGCGCGCGTCTTCGGCATCCGCATCGGCGCGAGCCCGAGCTGGTTCGTCGTCCTGTTCGTCTTCATCTACGTCGTCTCGGACTGGTTTCACTCCGAGCTCGGCGGGTCCGTGACCGAGGCCTACATCGTCGCCGTCTGCGCGGTGATGCTGTTCTTCGTCTCGCTCGTCCTGCACGAGCTCGGCCATGCGCTGATGGCGCGGCGGCTCGGGATCGGCATCAGCGGCATCGACCTGTGGTTCTTCGGCGGCGTCGCGAAGATGACCCGCGACACGGACTCCGCCGCGACCGAGTTCAAGGTCGCGGCGGCCGGCCCGGCGGTGACGCTCGTCATCGTCGGCATCTGCATCGCGCTGAGCGCGCTCGTCTCCCAGGGAGCGGCGCTGGACGCGATGCGCTTCGCGCGCGACACCGAGGTGTCGCCGACGCTCGCGCTGCTGGGCTTCCTGGGCTCGATCAACGTCTTCCTGTTCGTCTTCAACCTCGTGCCCGCGTTCCCGCTCGACGGTGGCCGGCTCGCACGCGCCCTCATCTGGAAGATCACCGGCGACCGCCACCGCGCGACGCGGATCTCGGGGCGCATCGGCGAGTGGTTCGGCTACGTCCTGATCGGCTTCGGCGTCTTCCTCATCGCCCGCGACAGCCTCGTCAACGGGCTGTGGATCGCCGTCCTCGGCTGGTTCATCGCGCAGGCCGCGCGCGCCGCCGTGGTCTCGACCGCGTTCACCGAGCGCCTCGACGGCGTCACGGTCGCCGACATCATGGACGACGAGCCGGTGTCGATGCCGGCCACCACGACCGTCGCGCAGGCCCAGGACGAGTACTTCCTGCGCTATCGCTGGGACTGGTTCGCGGTCGTCGACGAGCACGGCCGCTTCGTCGGCGTCGTGCGCGACGGGCGCGTCGACGAGGAGATGGTCGCCGGCCGCCCGGCGCTCGCGGTCGCCGAGATCGTCGAGGCCGACGACGCCGAGCGCTGGCGCGTGCGCGACGACCGGCCGCTCGAGTCGCTGCTCGGCGACGAGCGGCTGCGCGACCGCGGGGCGCTCATGGCGGTCGACTCCGACGGCGTGCTGCGGGGAATCGTCACGATCGAGCAGGTCCGGCGGGCGCTGACCGCCGCGCTGCCCCAGCGGCTGGCGTGACGGCTCGCGCGACGGCGCCCCGGCCGACGATGCCTACCGAATAGAGTCCGCCGCCTTGCCCGCTCACGACGTTCTCATCATCGGTGCCGGCCTCGCCGGACAGCGCGCCGCGCTCGCAGCCGCAGAGGCCGAGGCGTCCGTGGCGATCATGAGCAAGGTGCATCCGGTGCGCTCGCACTCCGTCGCGGCGGCGGGCGGGATCAACGCCGCGATCGCGATCGACGACGACTGGACCGAGCACGCCGCCGACACGGTGAAGGGCTCGGACTACCTCGGCGACCAGGACGCGATCGAGATCATGTGCAGCGAGGCGCCGGGCGAGGCGATGCACCTCGAGCACATCGGCGTGACGTTCCACCGCAACGACAAGGGCGAGCTCGACCTGCGGGCCTTCGGCGGGGCGAACAAGAAGCGCACCGCCTACGTCGCCGACATCACCGGGCAGGCGATCCTGCACGTCCTCTACGAGCAGCTCATGCGCTTTCACGACAGCGTCGACCGCTACGAGGAGTGGTTCGCGACCTCGCTGATCGTCGACGACAACGGCCACTGCGCCGGCGCAGTCGCGCGCGACGTGCGCAGCGGCACGATGGAGGTCTTCAACGCCAAGTCGGTCATCCTGGCGTCCGGCGGCAACGGCCAGTGCTACCGGCCGACGACGAACGCGCTGATCTGCACCGGCGACGGGATCGCGCAGGCCTACCGGATCGGCGCGCCGATCATGGACATGGAGATGGTCCAGTACCACCCGACGACGCTCGCCGAGAACGGGTTCCTCATCACGGAGGGCGCCCGCGGCGAGGGCGCGCACCTGCTCAACTCCGAGGGCCGGCGCTTCATGGAGGACTACGCGCCCAACAAGATGGAGCTCGCCTCGCGCGACATCGTCTCGCGCGCCGAGCAGACGGAGATCAACGAGGGCCGCGGCGTCGGCGCCGACGGGCAGGGCATCTACCTCGACATCACCGTCGTGCCGCGCAAGCGCGTGCACGAGGCGCTGCGCGAGATCGTCAACATCGGCCGCGACTTCGCCGGCACGGACATCACGCGAGAGCCGATCGTCATCCGCCCCGGCCAGCACTACATCATGGGCGGCGTCAAGACCGACTCGGACGGCCAGACGCCGGTCACCGGCCTCTACGCGGCCGGCGAGGTCGCATGCGTGTCGGTGCACGGCGGCAACCGCCTGGGCGCCAACTCGCTGCTCGACACGCTCGTCTTCGGGCGCCGCTCGGGCGAGCACGCGGCGGCCCGCAGCCGGGACCTGCCGATGCCGCAGGCGCCGGCCTCGCGCCTGCGCTACGACGCCGAGCTCATCGAGGAGATCATCGGCCGCGAGCGCGGCGGTCGGCGGATCTCGGAGATCAAGGCCGAGCTCGGCACGACGATGAACGAGCACGTCGCCGTCTTCCGCGACGAGAAGGGGCTGCAACGCGCGTACGAGACCGTGCGACGGCTCAAGGAGGAGGCCGCCTCGGCCTACATCGACGACCGCGGCACCGTCTTCAACCAGGACGTTCTGGGAGCGATCGAACTCGGGTACATGCTCGACTGCGCCGAGGCGACGGTCATCGCCTCGATCGAGCGCACGGAGTCGCGCGGAGCGCAGTTCCGCACCGACTTCCCCGACCGCGACGACGACGAGTGGCTCAAGCACATCGACATCACACGCGGGGCCGACGGCGAGCCGGAGGTCTCATACTCACCGGTGACGATCACGAGATGGCAGCCCGAAGTGAGGAAGTACTGATGGTTCGCGCCGATGGCTGAGTTCACCCTGAGACTGCGCCGCTACGACCCGGAGTCCGGCGACGCGCCGTACTGGGAGGAGCACACGGTCGAGCTCGAGCCGCACCGCTCGGTGCTCGAGGGCATCCTGCAGGCCAAGGACCGCTTCGACGGCTCGATCGGCATCCGCTGCTCGTGCAAGGCGGCGATCTGCGGCTCCTGCGGCGTGCGGATCAACGGCATGCCCGACCTCGCCTGCCACGCGCATCTCGACAAGGCCGAGCGCGATGCGCCCGACGGCGTCATCCAGGTCGAGCCGATGGGCAACATGCCGGTCATCAAGGACCTCATCGTCGACATGGAGGAGGTGCACTGGAAGAAGATCCGGCGCGTCACCCCGTGGCTCATCGCCAAGCAGCCCGTGCCCGAGCGCGAGTACATCGTGCCGCGCGAGTCGATGGTCGACGTCACCCAGTCGATGGCCTGCATCCAGTGCGGGGCATGCGTCTCGGACTGCCTGTCGATGGAGGTCGATCCCGACTTCATCGGTCCCGCCGCGCTGGCGAAGGCCTACCGCTTCGTCGGCGATCCGCGCGACGCCCAGCACTACGAGCGCCTGAAGGACCTCGCCGAGGACCCCGCGGGCATCTACGACTGCACGCACTGCTTCATGTGCATCGAGGCCTGCCCGAAGGACGTCGCGCCGATGAGCCAGATCATGCGCCTGCGCCGGCGCGCCACCGCCGACTACGACATCGAGGACCGCAACAACGGCGAGCGCCACGAGCGCGCGTTCGTGACGCTCGTGCGCAAGTACGGGTTGCTCAACGAAGCGGAGCTGCTGCCGCGCAGCTACGGCGGCGACACGCCGCTGGCGAAGTTCAAGCCGTCCGCGCAGAAGGAGCTGGCCAGCTCGTTGCCGTCGATCGCCAAGGCCCTCCTGCGCCGCAAGATCACGCCCGCCACCGTGCTGCGACCGCACAAGCTGGCCAAGCGCGACCTGCAGGCGATCGGCCGCATCTACGACGAGGTCGACAGCCACTCCGAGCGCCTCGAGCTCAACGTCTACATCGCCGGCTACGACGAGGATCAGGAGCTGACCGCATGACGACGAGTCGTTGCCCGACGACGGCCGGCTGCGCCCCGCGACGCGCGGGCTCGCGATGAAGGTCGCATACTGGCCCGGCTGCGTGTCGCGCGGCTTCACGCCCGAGCTGCACGGATCGATGGCGAAGATCGCGCCGCTGCTGGACATCGAGCTCGTGGAGCTCGACCGCGCCTCGTGCTGCGGCGCCGGCGTCATCGCCGAGCACAGCCAGGAGCTCGCCGACACGCTGAACGCGCGCACCTTCGCGCTCGCCCAGCAGGCCGAGGGCACCGCGCTGATGATGAACATCTGCTCGACGTGCCAGGGATCGCAGTCGGAATGCCAGGAGCGCCTGGACGCCAACGCCGACTACCGCGCGCACGTCAACAAGGCGCTCTCCGACGAGGGCCTGACCTACGAGAAGGGCCTGACGAACAAGAACCTGCTGTGGCTGCTCGTCGAGGACCTCGGCCTCGAGGAGCTGCGCTCGCGCGTGCGCCGGCCGCTGACCGACCTGCGCGTCGGCCCGTTCTACGGCTGCTACATCGTGCGCCCGAAGGCGCGGCTGCACATCGACGACGAGAACCCGCGCGACAAGTACCTGCACTCGGTGATCGAGGCGCTCGGCGGAACGGTCATCGACTACGCCGGCGCGTACAAGTGCTGCGGCTTTCCGATCATCACGCTCAACAAGGACGCCTCGCTCGCACAGGCCGGACGTCACCTCGGCGACGCCTCGGATGCCGCGGCCGACTGCCTCGTGACGCCCTGCCCGCTGTGCCATCTCAACCTCGACCTGCAGCAGCCGCAGGCCGCGCGCGTCGTGGGCCGCGACCTGAACATGCCCGTCCTGCACCTCCCGCAGCTCGTCGGGCTGGCGCTCGGCCTGTCGCCCGACGAGCTCGGCTTCGGGCGCCATGTCGTCAAGCCGACGGCGGTGGTCGACTGGACGACCTCGGTCGTCGCCGGCGTCGATGCGCCCGCCGCTGGCGGGTAAGCGCGACGCCGCACGCAGGCTCGCCGCCGAGATCCGCGGCCGCCTCGGGCTGGCGCAGCCGGGCGGCGCGCCGCCGCGCGCGCAGGCCGCGCCGGCCGCGCCGGCCGCGCCCGCCGCGGAAGAGAGCGCGGCGGCGCGCATCGACGCCGCGCGTGAGCGGCTGCGCTCGACCGTCGCGCCGCCCGACGACGCCGCCGGCTGAGCGCGGGCGTACGGAGAGAGGGCCCGAGAACCCTCTTTCCGTACCCTGACGCCCTTCGACTCGCCGGCGGTCCCCGATCCCCCTGATCTCTGGTCCCGTTGGCGCCCCCGAGTCGCCATGGTGGCGCAGCGCCGGCCGGCCGTCGTACCCCGTCGCGGGTGATCTTGGGGTGAGCCGCCGTTCACCCCCGGGCGCCGGCCTGCCGATAAGCAGGAGGTGGACGACCGCCGTCCGATCACCGTCCTGCTCTCGCGCTTCGAGGATCTCGTCGCGGCCGGCCTGCGCGCACTCGTCGCCGGCGACCCCAACCTGCGGATCGTCGCCGCCGACGTCACCGCCGACGAGCTCGACGCGGTGATCGCCGAGCACGCTCCGCGGGTGGCGATCGTGAACTTCGGCGCGCTGCGGTCGCCCGCGACGCTGCGCCGCCTGCATGCGGCTCACCCGGCGACCCACGTCATCGTGCTCGGCGACAGGCCCACGGCCTCCGAGTGCAACCAGCTCCTGGCGCTCGGCGCGACGGCGTGCCTCGCCAAGGACGTCGAGGCCCGCGACGTCCTCAACGCGATCCACCTCGCCTCGCGCGGCCTGCACGTGCTGCCGCGCTCGCGCGGCGGGAGCGCGACCGCGGGCGCGGGCGGGCCGCTGCCCGACGTGCTGACGCCGCGCGAGGCCGACGTGCTCGAGGGCCTGCAGCTCGGCCGCTCCAACGGCGAGATCGCCGCGAGCCTGTGCGTGAGCGTCGAGACGGTGCGCACCCACGCCCGCTCGGTGTTCCGCAAGCTCGGCGTGCACAGCCGGCGCGAGCTGACGGACCTGACGCGCGGCCGGTAGGGCGCGAGCGCGCGCGACGCACGCTGCGCGCTTCGTCAGGGTGCTCCTAGTTAGGTCCCTAACTCACGGGGGCGATCCGAAGGAAGCGCCCGCCGAGCCGCGCGCGCCCGGCGGCCCGCCGCACACCGCCCCCCGCTACCCGACCCGGGCGCCGATGAGCCCGCGGGCGTGCAGGACCTCGGCGAGCTGCACGGTGTTCAGCGCCGCGCCCTTCAGCAGGTTGTCGCCGACGACGAAGAAGTCCAGAGAGGATGGGTCGGCCAGGTCGCGGCGCACGCGGCCGACGGCGACCTCGTCGCGGCCGGCGTAGGCCAGCGGCGTCGGGACGTCGTCGACCACGAGGTTCGGGAACGACCGCAGCAGCTCCAGCGCGCGGCCGAGGTCGACGTCGCGTGCGAACGTCGCGCGCACGGCGACGCCGTGGCCGACCATCACCGGCACGCGCACGCACGTCGGCGACACCGCGAGGTCGGGAATCGCCAGGATCTTGCGCGACTCGTCGCGCAGCTTGCGCTCCTCGTCGGTGTGGCCGTCGTCGCCGAGCGACCCCAGCAGCGGCACGACGTTGAACGCGAGCGTCGCCGCATGGACGGTGTGCGGCACCTTCGCCGCGGCGGTGGCGCCGTCGTCGCAGAGCTGCTCGACGTCGGCGGCCAGCGGCTCGATCTGCGCGGCCAGCTCGTCGATGCCCTTCTGCCCCGCGCCGCCGGCCGCCTGGTAGCTCGTCGCGACCATCGCGCGCAGCTCGAAGGCGTCGTGCAGCGCCTTGAGCGGCAGCATCGCGACCATCGTCGTGCAGTTTGGGTTGGCGACGATCCCGCGGTGCCCGTCGAGCGCGTCGGGGTTGACCTCGGCGACGACGAGCGGCACGTCGTCGTGCAGCCGGAAGGCGCTCGAGTTGTCGACGACGACCGCACCCGCGTCGACGAAGCGCTGCGCCCACTCGCGCGACCGCGTCGCGCCCGCGGAGAACAGGGCGACGTCGAAGCCCTGGATCGTCTCCTCGCTCAGCGGCTCGACGACGAGCCCGCCGTCGAGCTCGCGGCCGACGGACCGCTCGGAGGCGAACGGCACGATCTCCCGCGCCGGGAACTCGCGCGCGCGCAGCAGCCGCAGCATGACCGTCCCGACCGCGCCGGTGGCTCCGACGACCGCGACGCGCAGTCCCTCTGCGCTCATACGAACTCCCCGAACGGCCGCTCCGGCCGGATCGTGTCGGTGCCGGACAGGTCGAACGCCGCGTGCAGCGCGCGCACGGCGCCGGGCACCTGCTCGCCGGCGACGACGCAGGAGATCTTGATCGGCGAGGTGGAGATCATCTCGATGTTGATGTGCTCGTCGCCGAGCGTCCGGAAGACCTTCGCCGCGACGCCCGGATGCGACTTCATGCCGGCGCCGATGATCGACACCTTGCCCATCGCCTCGTCGGTGTGGACGTCGAGCCCGAGCTCCTCGGCGAGCGGGGCGAGCGCGGCGCTGGCGTCGAGCATGTCCGCGCGCGGCACGGTGAACGACATGTCCGCGACGGCGCCCTCGGAGATCGGCTCGTTCTGGATGATCATGTCGATGTTGACGTTCGCGTCGGCGAGCGCCGTCGTGATCCGCCCGGCGATCCCGGGCACGTTCGGGATGCCCTTGAGCGTGACCCGGGCCTCCTCGGTCGAGTGCGTGACGGCGGTGATGAGCGGTTGCTCCACGGTCTCCTCTTCTCCGACGACCACGGTACCTGGCTCGTCCGTGAAACTCGACCGGCAGTGGATCCGAACGCCATGGTTGCGCGCGTACTCCACGGAGCGCAGCTGCAGCACGCCGGCGCCCGAGGCCGACATCTCCAGCATCTCCTCGAACGACACCACGGGCAGCTTGCGGGCGTCGGGCACGATGCGCGGATCGGCGCTGAAGACGCCCGCGACGTCGGTGTAGATCTCGCAGACGTCGGCGCCGATCGCGGCCGCCAGCGCGACCGCGGTCGTGTCCGAGCCGCCGCGCCCGAGCGTCGTGACGTCCTTGGCCGTGGACACGCCCTGAAAGCCCGCGACGAGCACGATCGCGTCGTCGTCGAGGGCGTCGCGTATCCGATCGGCGCGCACGTCTAGGATCCGCGCCTTCGTATGCGACGTGTCTGTCACGATGCCCGCCTGTGAGCCGGTCAGTGAGATCGCGCGGTGCCCGAGATCGTTGATCGCCATCGCGCAGAGCGCACACGACTGCCGCTCGCCCGTCGACAGCAGCATGTCCATCTCGCGCGGATCGGGGTGGGGCGAGATCTCCTGCGCCTCGGCGATCAGCGCGTCCGTCGTCTTGCCGCGCGCGCTGAGGACGGCGACGACGCGGTTGCCGGCCTCGCGCTTGGCCACGATGCGCCGCGCCGCGCGCTTCAGGCGCCCGGCGTCCGCGACGGACGTGCCGCCGAACTTCATGACCACGGTCCCCGGCATCACCGGCCCGGAGCGTAGCGAGTGAGCTCGCTCGCCCCGCGCCAGCGCCTGGTGGTGCTGCTGGCAGCCGTCGCGCTCGTGCTCGGCGGCTGCATCTACCTGCTGTTCTTCCGCGACGGCGACGACAGCCCGGTCGTCGAGGCGGGGTCGCGCTTCGGCCGCGAGGACGAGGGCGGCGGCGGCGGCTCGCTGCTGGACACGCTCGCGCCCGTGCTCGGCGCGACGCAGCGCGCGCGCGGCGGCGGCTCGGATGCCCCGCCGCCGAGCGCCGGCGAGATCCTGCGCTCGCCCGGCGCCGCGGTCGCGGGCCTGTTCATGGTCGGCTTTCGTGGAACCGAGCCCAGGGGCGACTTCTTCCGCCGGCTGCGCGCGCGGCCCTTCGGCGGCGCGCTGCTCAGCGAGCACAACTACGACGAGCCGTCGCAGCTGGCGGCGATCACCGCGAGGATCCAGGAGATCGCGCGCGACGCCCGTCACCCCGCGCCGATCGTCGCCGCCCAGCAGCAGGGCGACGAGTTCAGCGCGTTCCGCAACCTCGCGCCCGATGCGCAGGCCGACGTCGGCGCCCGCAGCACGTCCGAGATGCGCGCCAGCGCCCGCGCCGCCGGCGAGCAGCTGCGTGCGCTCGGGATCAGCATGAACTTGGCGCCCAACGCCGACGTCGCGGTCGCCGGCGGTCCGGCCCAGGGCCGCTCGTTCTCCGACTCGCCCAGCCGCGTCGCGCGCGCCGTCAAGGCATCCGTCGCCGGGCTGCGCCGCGCCGGCGTCGTGGCGGCGCCGGGCCCGTTCCCGGGCGAGGGCGCGGCCTCGCAGGATCCGAGCACCGGCCCGGCGCCCGTCGGCGTCGGGCTCGAGGCGCTGCGCGAAGGCGACATGAAGCCGTTCGCCGCCGTCGCCAGCGGGCCGGACGCCGCGCCCGCGATGCAGATGTCGAACGCGATCTACGTCGCCTTCGACAGCGTCACGCCGGCGACGCTGCTGCCCGAGGCCGTCGACGAGCTGCGCGGGCGACTGAAGTTCAAGGGAACGATCGTCTCCGCCGACCTCGTCGCGACGACCGCGACGACGGGCGGCAGCGTCGGCGAGGCCGCCGTCGCGGCGCTGAAGGCGGGCGTCGACATGCTGCTCGTCCCGGGCGGGCGCGCCCAGCAGGACGAGGCCTACCGCGCGGTCGTCGCCGCCGTCGCCAGCCGCGCCCTCTCAGCCGAGCGCGTCTCGGCGGCCTTGAAGCGGATCGCCGAGCTGCGCCGGCTGACGCGCGACGCGCGCGAGCCGATCCAGGTCGAAGCCTGAGCTACAGCCGCCGGCGCCCGGAGAAGGCCTTGCCGAGCGTGACCTCGTCGGCGTACTCGAGGTCGCCGCCGACCGGCAGGCCGCTCGCCAGCCGCGTGACGACGACGTCGGGGGCGCGGTCGCGCAGCGCCGCGGCGATGTGCAGCGCGGTCGCCTCGCCCGTCGTCGTCGGGTTCGTGGCCAGCACGACCTCGCGGATCGCCTGCTCGGGGTCGGCGACGCGCCGGAGCAGCTCGGCGATCTTGAGGTCGTCGGGGTCGACGCCGTCGATCGGCGACAGCGCCCCGCCGAGCACGTGATAGCGCCCGCGGAACTCGTGCGTGCGCTCGATCGGGACGACGTCGCCGGCCTCCTCGACGACGCAGATGACCTGCGGATCGCGCCGCTCGTCCTCGCAGATCCGGCAGCGCGGGCCGTCGGCGAGGTTGAAGCAGATCTCGCACAGGCCGATGCGCTCCTTGACCTCGCGGATGGCGTCCGCCAGCGCGGTGGCGTCATGCGGCGAGGAGCGCAGGATGTGGAAGGCCAGGCGCTGCGCCGTGCGCGCGCCGATGCCCGGCAGCTTGCCGAGCTCGGTGATGAGGCGCTGGACCGGCGGTGCGTACAACAGGCGGTGCGCTACATCCCGAGGCCCGGCAGACCGCCGGGGCCGCCCAGCCCGCCGAGGCCGCCGAGGTCGAGGCCGCCGGTGAGGCCGCCCATCTTCTTGGCGGCCAGTTCCTGCGCCTGGCGGATCGCCTCGTTGACGGCGGCGAGCACCATGTCCTGCAGCAGCTCGGGGTCCTCGGGGTCGATCGCGTCGGGATCGATCGTGATGTCCTTGACGACGAGGTCGCCCGTCACCGTGACGGTCACCATGCCGCCGCCGGCCGAGGACTGCACGGTCTCGTTGGCCAGCTGCTCCTGCGCGGCCATCATGTCCTGCTGCATCTTCTGAACCTGCTTGAGCATCTGGTTCATGTTCGGCGGCTGCGGCATCAGCGGGCCTCGCTCTCGGGGTCGATCTCCTCGGCGTCGAACTCTGTCACGAAGCGGCGCACGAGCTCGTCCTCCGACAGCGCGGGCGCCGGCGCCTGCGCCGTCTCGGCGTCCGTGGCCTCGTCGAGCACGTACGCCACCCGCGCCTTGGCGCCCGTGACGGTCCGCAGCGCGGCGGCCACGCAGGCACGGTAGTCGTCGTCCTCCGCCTTGCGGCGCAGGTAGTCGGCGCCGGGCGGAAAGGCGACCGTCACCTGGCCGTCCTCGACCGCGACCGGCTGCGCGCCCGCGAGCGCGGCCGCGCACAGCGCGTTGCCCGACGCCTTGACGGCCTCCACGACCGCCGGCCAGACCGTGCGCAGGTCGTCGAGCGCGAGCGCCGGGCCGGCGGGCGGCGCGACCGCGACGGCGACCGCATGGCCGGCGCCGTTGGCGTCCGCGGCGGCCGACGGCGGCGGCTCAGGTGGCGGCGGCTCGCTCGGCGGCACCGGCGACTCGGGTCCCGGGACGGGCGACGGCACGGGCGACTCGGGCCCCGGCGCGGGCTCGCTCGGAGGCGACGGCGACTCGGCGCGCACGGCGCCCGCGCCGGCCAGCGCCGCCTCGAGGCGCTCGATGCGCTGCGCCAGCGCCTGCGCCGAGGGATCGACCGCCGGCGCGGCGGCCTTCACGAGCGCGAGCTCGAGCTGCGTGCGGGCATCGGAGCCGTTGCGGGTAGCCTCGAGCGCCGTCGCGAGCAGGTCGAGCAGCCGCGTCACCGCGCCCGCGCCCAGCCGTCCGGACTGCTCGAGCAGGCGCGCGTCGCGCTCGGGCGCGATGCGCAGCTCGGCCGGCACCTCGCCGAGCGCCTGCACGACCATGAGGTCGCGCGCGTGCGCCTCGAGGTCGCGCACGAAGCCGAGCGCGTCGCGACCGGTCCGCGCCAGCCGGGCGACCGTCAGCAGCGCGGCGCGCGCGTCGGCCCCGGCGACCGCGTCGAGTGCCGCGAAGAGCAGGTCGGCGTCGGCGACGCCGAGCACCGCCAGGACGTCGTCGGTCGCGATCTCGCTGCCGGCGTAGGTCACGAGCTGCTCGAGCGTGCCGAGGGCGTCGCGGAACGAGCCGGTGGCGTGGCGCGCGAGGAGCGCGACGGCGTCGGGCGCGATCGCGATCGACTCGGCCTCGGCGACGCGGCGCACGACGGCGGCCAGCTGCTCGACGTTCGGCCGGGCGAAATCGAAGCGGTGACAGCGGTCGACGACCGTCGGCAGCACCTTGGAGGCCTCGGTCGTGGCGAGCACGAAGACCGTGTTCGGCGGCGGCTCCTCGAGCGTCTTGAGGAACGCGTTCCAGGCCTGCGTCGAGAGCATGTGCGCTTCGTCGAGGATGTAGACCTTGTGGTGGCCGGAGACGGGCGCGTAGACGACGCTGTCGCGCAGCTCGCGGATGTCGTCGACGCTGTTGTTCGACGCGGCGTCCATCTCGATGACGTCCAGCGACGTCGCCGAGGCGATCGCGACGCACGACTCGCAGACGCCGCAGGGCTCGACCGTCGGGCCGTGGACGCAGTTCAGGCAGGCGGCGAGGATCTTCGCCATCGACGTCTTGCCCGTGCCGCGCGAGCCGACGAACAGGTAGGCGTGGTGCACCTTGCCCTGCGAGACCGCGTTTCGCAGCGTGCGCACGACGTGCTCCTGGCCGACGACGTCCGCGAACGTGCGCGGGCGGTGGCGGCGGTAGAGCGACGGGGCGTCGGACACGGGATGCGAGGATAGCTCCGCGGGCGGCGCGGGCGAGCGGCTCGCGCCGGCCGTCGCGGCGATCGGCGCATTGGCGCGCGGGCGCGCTCATGGATCGACGCGTGGCGGCCGATGGGCACAGGGTGCCGCCTCTGCGCCCGACGTTCGCGATCCTCGCCGCCGCCCTGCTCGGGGCCGCCCCCGCCGCGGCCGATGGCGACCTTCCGAGCGGCGAGGTGCAGGCGCGCATCGTCAACGGCCACGCGCCGACGCAGGCCTGGCCGGCACAGACGTCGGTGCGGTTCTCGACGTCGTCGGGGTCCTACCTCTGCGGCGGCACGCTCGTCAGCGGGCGCTGGGTCCTCACCGCCGCGCACTGCGCGACGAACGACTCGGGCGCCGCGCTGGCGCCCTCGGCATTTTCGCTGCGCGTCGGCAGCACGAGCCGCACGAGCGGCGGGTTCGCGTCGTCGGTCGACACGGTGGTCCGCCACCCGTCGTACTCCGAGACGGGCGCCCCGAGCAACGACCTCGCGCTGCTGCGCCTCACCGCGGCGGCGCCGCAGGAGCCGATGCGGCTGATCGGCACGACGAGCGCCGAGACCGCCCTGTGGGCCGGCGGCGTCGAGGCGACCGTGATCGGCTGGGGCGTCACGGAGACCGGCAGCCAGTCGTCGACGCTGCTCGAGGCACAGGTGCCGATGGTCTCCGACGGCGCCTGCCTGCGGGCCTGGGGCTCGGGCTTCAGCTCGACGTCGATGGTCTGCGCGGGCGGCGCGAGCAGCGACACCTGCGGCGGCGACTCCGGAGGGCCGCTGATGGTGCCGCGCGGCGGCGCCTTCGCGCTCGTCGGCGTGACGTCGTGGGGCTCGGATCCCTGCGGCCGGCTCGGCATGCCGGGCGTCTACGCGCGGGTCGGCGCCACGGCAATCAACGCCTGGCTGCGCAGCCGCGTCCCGACGGCCGACGTCGCCGCGTCGCCCGCGCTGCCAATCGCGGGCGAGCCGGTCACGCTCTCGGCGACCGTCGCGCCCGGATCGCAGGTCAGCGCGCCGGCGCTCGCGTGGGACCTCGACGACGACGGCGCCTTCGACGACGCGACCGGCGCCACGGCGACGGCGACGTTCGTCACCGCCGGCAGCCACGTCGTGCGCGCGCAGGCGCGCTTCCCCGACGGCGACCGCGCCGTGGCGCGCGAGGCCGTCAAGGTGGCCGCGGCCCCGCCCCCGCCGATCGCGACGCCTGCGCCTGCGCCCGAGCCGGAGTCGACCGCGCCAGTCGTGACGCCGCCCCCGCCCCCGCCGGCTCCCGCGCCGCAGCCGCCGCCGTCGGCTCAGCCGCAGCCCGAGCCCGCCGCTCCGCAGGCCGCCGCCGCGCCGCTCGGGAAGGTGACCGTCCCGGCGCGACTGAGGCTGCGGACGCTGCGTGCCAGCGGCGTGCGCGTCACCTTCCGCTGCGCGCGCGCATGCGGGATCTCCGGGCGGCTCACGCTCGACGCGCGCACCGCGCGGCGCCTGCGGTTGACGACCGGGCGCAGGGCGGTGACGATCGGGCGCGCGAGCGCTTCGCGCAGCTCCGCGGGCAGCGGTCGGTTGACCGTGCGGCTGACGGCGCGCGCCAGGCGCGCGCTGCGCAACCGCTCGCGCGTGACGGTTCGCATGGCGACAGTCCTGCGCTCGGGCGCCGCCAGGCTCGACGGCGCCCGGAGCATCTCCGTGCGCCGCTGAGCCGCCGCGGGCAAGAGGGTGGACCGTGCACCCTCAATCGAGACGAGTTCCCCGGGCGCTTGCGCCGGCGATGGCTCCGGTCCGGGAACCCCCGCTGCGCATATCGGTGACCGCTTAAGGCTGCTTCCTTCCGGACCTGACCTGATTCACGGGCCGACACCGCGCGGGACCCGGGCCATCGACACCACCGCAGGCGGGCCGGCCCCGGAGGCGTCGTCCCTCGAGAGGGGATTCAGCCTCGCTAGAGCGGATTGCGAGTGACAGGGCACCGCTACCTCCCCGCCTAGCACGGTCCGTCCCTGAGTCTAGATGGTCCGGCAGGGCGACGGTCTAAGGTCCGCGGCTCGTGAACCGCACGGTCATCCTCTGGAGCATCGCCCTGTTCTTCGGGTGCTCGCTGCTCTTTCGAGCGGTCGGCGACGCGACGACGGGCGCCAGCCGGGGAGTCGCCTTCCTCATCCAGGTGGGGGTGCTCGTCGTCGTGATCGCGATCGTCGTCGTCGTCGCACGCAAGCGCCTCTGAGGCTTGACACAGAGGGTGAGTGAGTACATACTCACTACCCTACATGGCTCCCTCCTCCCCGCCCACACGCACCCTGTCGACCGCCGACGAGCGGCGCGAGACGGTCCTCGAGGCCGCCGAGCGCGTGTTCTCGGCCCGCGGGCTGCACGGCACTCCGACGATCGAGATCGCCAAGGCCGCCGGCATCTCGCAGGCCTACCTCTTCCGCCTGTTCCCGACGAAGGACGAGCTGTTCATGGCGCTCGTGCGCCGCTGCAACGACCGCGTGTATCGCACGTTCGCGGAGGCCGCCGCCGCTGCCAGGGCCTCGGGCGAGGAGGACGTCATGCGTGCGATGGGCCGCTCGTATCTCGGGCTGCTGGCCGACCGCGAGCTGCTGCTCATCCAGCTGCACGCGCACGCTGCGTGCGACGACGACGCGATCCGCGAGGAGATGCGCCGCGGCTTCGAGCGCCTCGTCGAGCTCGTCGAGCGCGAGTCCGGCGGCGGGCCGGAGCAGGTCCGTGCGTTCTTCGCGCACGGGATGCTGCTCAACGTCCTGGCGGCGATGCGCGCCGAGGAGTCCGACGCCCACTGGGCGCGGCTCCTGCTCGGCCCGCCGAGGATCGACCCCTGAGCCCTTTTTTTGCCGCCTGCCTAGTGAGTGATCAATCACACAGTACGAGAAAGGAGCGCAGGATGACGACCTCCCCGCGCAGTGGCTGGACCCTTGCGATCGTCTCGACCGCGCTGTTCATGGCGGCGCTCGACAACCTCGTCGTCAGCGTCGCGCTGCCGTCCATCCGCGTCGACCTCGGCGGATCGATCGAGTCGCTGGAGTGGACGGTCAACGCCTACACGCTCGCCTTCGCGGTTCTGCTCATCACGGGCGCCGCGCTCGGCGACCGCCTCGGGCGCAAGCGGATGTTCCTCGTCGGCCTGTCGATCTTCACCGCGGCGAGCGCCGCGGCGGCGCTCGCGCCGAGCATCGACGCGCTCGTCGCGGCTCGCGCGGTGCAGGGCCTCGGCGCGGCGATCGTCCTGCCGCTGACGCTGACGCTGCTGTCCGAGGCGTTCCCTGCCGAGCGGCGCGGCATGGCGCTGGGCATCTGGGCCGGCGTCAGCGGCCTCGGCGTCGCGCTCGGGCCGTTCGTCGGCGGGGCCGTCGTCGAGGGGATCGCCTGGCAGTGGATCTTCTGGCTGAACGTCCCGATCGGCATCGTGCTGCTGCCGCTGGCGGGCGCGCTGCTGACGGAGTCGCGCGGCCCGTCGGGCAGGCTCGACCTCCCGGGCCTCGCGCTCGCCGGCGCAGGGCTGTTCGGCGTGACGTTCGGCATCGTGCGGGCGACGGCGCTGGGCTGGACGTCGACGACCGTCCTGGCGTCGGTCGGCGGCGGGCTGGCAGTGCTCGCCGCGTTCGTGTGGTGGGAGCGCCGTGCGCCGGCGCCGATGCTCCCGCTGCACTTCTTCCGCTCGCGGGCGTTCGCGGCGACGAACGGGGCGACGTTCGCGATGTTCTTCGGCGTCTTCGGCTCGGTCTTCCTCCTGTCGCAGTTCTTCCAGACCGCCCAGGGCTACTCGCCGTTCGAGGCCGGCCTGCGCACGCTGCCGTGGACTGGGATGCCGATGCTCGTCGCGCCGATCGCCGGGATGCTGAGCGACCGCATCGGGTCGCGGCCGCTGATGGCCGCCGGCCTTGCGCTGCAGTCGGGCGCGATCGCCTGGCTGTCGCTCGTGTCCTCGCCGGAGGTCGCCTACTCGAGCCTCGTCGTGCCGCTCGTGATGGGCGGCACCGGGATGGCGCTCGTGTTCGCGCCTTCGGCCAACGCGGTGCTGTCCGCCGTCCGTCCGCAGGAGGCCGGCCAGGCGTCCGGCGCGACGAACGCCATCCGCGAGGTCGGCGGCGTCATGGGCGTCGCGGTGCTGGCCTCCGTGTTCAGCGCCAACGGCTCGTACGCCTCGCCGGCGCACTTCAGCGACGGCGTCGTCGCGGCGCTGCCGATCGCAGCGGCCGTGCTCGCCGCGGGAGCGCTCGTGGCGCTGCTCGTGCCGGCCCTGCGCGCGCGGCGGGCGCCGGTGGTCGCGGCGGCGCCCGGCGCGGTGGCGGTCGAGTCCTCCGCCGGCTAGAGGTGTGAGGCTCCCTGGGGCGGCGGCGGCGGGCCGCGGCCGACCAGTGCCGCGAAGCGCTCGGCGTCGATGTTGGCGCCCGACAGCACGACGCCGATGCGCTTGCCGGCGCCCTCGACGGTGCCGGCGAGCAGCGCGGCCAGCGCGCTCGCGCCGCTCGGCTCGGCGACGACCTTCAGGCGCTCAAACAGGAGCACCATCGCCGCGACGATCTGCTCGTCGCTGACCGTCACGACGTCGTCGACGAGCGCGTCGATGACCGGCCACGTGCGCTCGCCCGGCGTCGGCAGCTGCTGGCCGTCGGCGATCGTGGCGCCGACGGCGACGCGCTCGCGCCGGCCGCTGGCCTTCGAGCGCTGCACGTCGTCGCTGGCCTGCGGCTCGACGCCGACGACGCGCATCCCCGGGGCGAGCGCCTTGATCGCGGTCGCGCAGCCCGATATCAGCCCGCCGCCGCCGACGGGCACGAGCACGACGTCGAGCTCGCCGGCGTCCTCGAGCAGCTCGAGCGCCGTCGTGCCGGCGCCGGCCATCACGAGCGGGTCGTCGTAGGGGTGCACGATGCGCAGCCCGCGGTCGGCGGCGAGCTGGGCCTGCAGCTGCTCGCGGTCGTCGATGTAGCGGTCGAAGCCGATCACCTCGGCGCCGTAGCCGATCGTCGCGGCGCGCTTGCTGGCGGGCGCGTCGTGGGGCATGAGGATCGTCGCGCGCGTGCCGCACAGCCGCGCGGCGAGCGACAGCGCCTGCGCGTGGTTGCCCGACGACGCGGCGCAGACACCCTCCAGCGATCCCTCGGCCGCGAGCGTCGCGACGGCGTTGAACGCGCCGCGGAACTTGAACGCGCCGACGCGCTGCAGTCCCTCGGCCTTCAGCGCGACACGCGCGCCGACCTGCTCGTCGAGCGTCCGCGACCGGACGACCGGCGTGCGATGCGCGACGCCGGCGAGGCGGCCCGCCGCGCGGCGGACGTCGGCAAGCGTCGGTGCGAGCGTGACGGCGATCCGCGGACGCTACCGTCGCGACAGCGTCAGGATCTCGGTGGCGGTCCCGCGCGACGTCCGGCGGATGCGCGTGACGTAGGCGGCGTCCGCCGCGAGCGCCGTCGTCCACAGCGTGACCTCGACGCCCGACGGCGCCCGTGCGGGCAGCCGCGGTGGGCGCCGGCCCGGGTAGCCGGCGCGATGGCGGCGGCGCCCGCGCTCGCGCCCGGCATCGCGGCGGACCGTCGCGTGCGTCGAGAACAGCCGCCTGTCGGCGCGGCCGCTGCGCCCGCGGCGCGGGCCCAGCAGGACGTCCTGGCCGTGCGGCGAGGAGCGCACGAACAACAGCCCGTCCTCGTGCTCGGAAGGGTTGAGCAGCAGCGCGCCGTCGCGTGCCTTGCGCAGCACCGCGACGCGGCCCGACGGCACGAAGATCTCCTCGATGCGGCTGCCGGCGCGCGTGGCGACGTGCAGCACCGCGCGGTCGCCGTCGAGCGACGGGCGCCCGAGGCGGTCGGGCGCCGCCACGCGCCGCAGCTCGCGGGCGGGCTGGCCGAGCGCGAGCAGGTCGAGCGCGCGCAGGACGTCGGCCGCGCCTTCGCGCGCTCGCCAGACGAGCCAGCGCGACGAGATCGCGGGCTCCTCGGCGCCCGGCGCGGGGACGCGCGCACGCGGCGTCAGCGTGGCCTGGTCGGCGATGACGAGCGCCTCGCCCTCGCGCCACACGACCGTGTCCGGGCCGAGCGCCGGATCGGATCCGGGCAGCTGCGCGGGCGCGACGCCCGCGCGCTGGATCAGCCCCGCTCCGCCGCCCGGCAGCTGCCACGCGAGCGCGCCGCCCCGCGCGCTGGGGTCCGTCCCCTGCGACGTCAGCAGCGACTGGGCGGCGGCCGTCGCGGGCGCTCCGCCGAGCGCGAGCACGACCGCCGCGACGCCGAGCGCGGCCGCGCCCGCGGCGCGGATCGCGCGCAGGGCTCCCGGGCTGTCGCCCATCGCACCGGCGAGCTCGAGCCCGCGCTCGGTCTCCTGCAGCGGCGCGAGCACGACGACCGGCACGATCCGCCCGGCGGCGAACGCCAGCCCCACCGCCACACCGACGCCGGGCTCGCCGAGCGCCACGCAGGCGGCGGCCAGCGCGTACACCGCAAACGACAGGACGAAGGTCGTGAAGCCGAGCCCGAGCAGGACGCCGTACAGCGCGGCGGCGAGCGGCAGCGGCAGCACGCGCCGCCACGACTCGGGCACCTGTCGGCGCACCTGCGGCACGATCCGCCGGCCGGCGGCGTCGCCCGCCGCCGCGGCCAGCAGCGCGGCGACGGCGACGGCCGCGGCGGCGCCGCCGCCGGTGCCGAGCGCGTCGCCGAGCAGCGCCAGGCCGCCGAACGTGGCGATCCCGCCGATCAGCGCCCCGGCCGCGAAGGCGACGCAGGCGACGGCGGTCACGCGCATGCGCCGCGCGTAGCCGTGCGGTGCGAGCGTGTCGACCATCGAGAAGCCGCACGGCGACCAGGCTCCGGCGACGCCGGCGGCCAGCGCGGCGAGCACGAGCGCGGTCAGCACGGGACGCTCGTCTGGAAGTACATGACGCAGAAGACGCGCCGGTTGGCGTAGCAGTAGCCGCGCAGCGCGCGATCGCCGTTGATGCGCCGCGACGTCGGCGTGCAGCAGTCCGACAGCTTGCGCACGCGCCCGCCACAGCACCGATACCAGGCGCCGTCGGTCCGCGTCGGGATGCTGAAGCGCCGGCCCGTGGCCGTGCAGATGCGCGTGCGCGTCGCCGGCGGCAGCGGACGGCCGTCGGGATCGAGCAGCGGCGCGCCGGACTCGTCGACGGGCGCGCCGCGGTCGTCGATCGGCCGGCCGAGGTCGTCGATCCGGCGCCCGTCGCGGGCTCGCAGCGGGTAGCCGCGGCTGTCGATCCGCGGCAGCCCCGTCGGGTGCGGGCAGCTGTCGGTCGTGAAGATGTGGCCGCAGAAGTGGTAGGCGTCGGCCTCGCCGGGCTCGACGAGCGAGCCGACCGTGCGCACGGCGGCCAGCACGCCGGCGGCGGCGCCGGCCGCCGCGAGGAAGCCGCGGCGCGAGCTGGCGGGCTCGCCGCGCTGCCCGAGGCCGGCGCGCTCGCGGGCGGCCGCGAGAACCGACGTCAGCTGCCGGCGGGTGTTGACGGTGCCCTTGGCGAGGACGGTGCCGTCGGCGGCCAGCGCGACGGCGAACGGCGCGCCCGGCACGCCGGCGGCCGTCCATGCCTCGCGGTCGTCGCGCTCGTCGTGGACGCTCGCCCCCAGCGCGCGCGCCGGACCGATCAGCGCCCGGCACAGGCGGCAGTCCGGCGAGCTGAAGAACGCCAGGCGCACGCTGTCGCCGGCCGCTGCGCCGCCGGCGAGCCGCAGGCGCGCGCCGAGCGGCGGCCCCTCGCCGGCGATCTCGAGCGCGCCGCCGGGGGCGCCGCTGCGTCGCGCGCGCGCGACGACGATCGCGGCTGCGAGCACCGCCGCCGCGGCGGCCGCCGTCCGCAGCGACGGGGCAACCGTGGCGCCGCCCGCCGCCAGCGCCGCCGCGCCGGCGGAGAGCGCGGCCGTGCGCGAGGCAGATCCCCACGAAACGACGCCGCGCGCGCCGAAGCACCCGCACGGCGCGCCGCCGCGGCCGGCGGCGATCGCGCCGGCCTGCGCGACGGCGAAGGCCGCGAGCACGGCGGCCGTCGCCCAGGCGCCTTCCGAGGAGCCGGCGAGCAGCGCCGCCGCCAGCAGCGTCTCGCCGGCGGCGAGCGGCAGCCACGCCCAGCGGGCGGCGCGGCCGCGCAGGCCGAAGGTGCCCGCGGCGACGGCGGTGCTCGTGCGATCCGCGGCCTTCAGCCCTGCCGCGACCAGGAGCGCCGACCCGAGGAGCGCGGCGAGGAGAAGCTCGAGCAGCATGCGCGCCGCGCGACGCTAGCGCAAAGGCGCACCCAGCCGGCGCACTCGCATCGCGCTCAGAGGCCGACGGGGTGGCGCACGCTGAACGCGCGGCGCGGTCCGACGGGCGCCCGCCAGCGCACGCCCCTGCCACCCGTGCGGTCGCCGTACGGGCTCGTGTCGAGGCGCAGGCCGGCGATCTCGGCGTAGACGTGGTCGCGGTTGGCGTAGACCGTCACCCAGCGCCCCGGGCCGGCGGCGGCCCAGCGGGCGAAGCCGCCGCTGACCATCGGCGCGCGCAGGATGCCGACCTTGATGAGCCCGTAGCCGACGGCGCCGGAGCAGTCGTAGCCGCGGTCCTCGACGGCGGCGTGCCCGCCGCCCCAGAGGTACGGCTTGCCGACGATGCGGTTGTACTGGGAGATCAGCCGGCGCACGCGCTTGGGGGCGCCGCGCGGGATCGCCGCCAGCCCGTCCGTGCGCAGCCGCGCGACCTTGCCGGCGACATAGCTCGTCGTGACCGGCGGCAGCTCGAGTCCGGGCGGCGGCAGGACGCCGGGCACCGGCGGCGGCGCGACGACCGGAGCGGTGGCGGCGGGGACCTCGAGGAGCTCGCCGGCGGGCGCGCCGCCGGGAGCCGGGACGGGGGTGTCGTGGCGCGCCTGCGCGGGCGCGGCGAGGACGGCGAGCGCGAGGGCGGGCGCAAGCCAGGCGGCTGGGCGCCGCAGACGGGACGTCGTTCGGGCCATGCCCCCGCAGATCGGCGCGAACGGCGGCATCGTTGAGCGTTGGCGAGGAGGCCTGGACGCCGGCGATAGAATGGCCGCCGATGGTCGCTCCAGCCCACAGCCTCGTCGCCCACGCTGCGGACGCCTGACCCGGCGCCCGGGGCAGCGCCCCGTGCACCCACCGCACCGTGCCGCTCGACGACCCGCTGGAGGACCTCGCGATGACCGCTTCACCCGCCGGCATGGGCCGGCGCCCCGACCTCGACGCCGAGCTCGCGCAGCTCGGCGACGCCGACCTGACGGCAGCCCGCGTGCTGGCCCAGCACCGCGGCCGCTGGCTCGTCGCCGGCGGCGACGAGCCGCCGAAGCTCGTGGCCGCGCGCGGGCGGCTGCGCGCCGCCGGCGAGCGCGCGCCGACGACCGGCGACTGGGTGGCGATCGACGCCGACGGCGTCATCGCGACGGTGCTCGAGCGCCGCGGCACGATCATGCGCCGCGCCGCCGGGTCGCCGGTCTCGGCGCAGGTGCTCGCCGCCAACGTCGAGCTCGTGCTCGTCGTCGAGGCGCTGCCCGAGCCCAACGAGCGCCGGGCGGAGCGGATCGTCGCTCTCGCGCGGGCCGGCGACGTGCCCGCCGCGCTCGTCCTGACGAAGGCCGATCTCGACCCCGACCGCGCGGCCGCAGCCCCGGCGGTGGCGCGCCGGCTCGGTCTCGCCGACGGCGTCGCGGTCAGCGTCCACGACGAGGGATCGCTCGCGCCGATCGTGGCGCTGCTCGAGCCGGGCAGCACGACCGTCCTGCTCGGGCCGTCCGGCGCGGGCAAGTCGACGCTCGTCAACGCGCTGCTGGGCTTCGAGCAGCAGGAGACGGGCGCGCTGAGCAGCGCGGGCGACCGCACGCGCGGCCGCCACACGACCGTGACGCGCGACCTGCTGACGCTGCCGAGCGGCGCCCTGCTCATCGATACGCCGGGGATCCGCGAGGCGGGGTTGTGGGACGGCGGCGTCGGCGAGACGTTCGCCGACGTCGAGGCGCTCGCGCTGCGCTGCCGCTTCGCCGACTGCGCGCATCGCGACGAGCCGGGCTGCGCCGTCCGCGAGGAGGGCGATGCCGAGCGCGTCGAGGCGTGGCGCAAGCTCGAGCGCGAGCAGGCCTGGATCGACGAGCGCCGCGCCGCGGCGCTCGCGCGGGGGTCGCGGCGCCCGAGGAGCCGGCGTTGAGCTAGGCGCCGCCGCCGCCGAGCGAGCGCGCGAGGTCGAGGCAGACGACGCAGTACGGCCACGGCGGGTTCCACGGCCAGCCGGTGACGTCCTTGCCGCAGAGCGCCGTGTCGGGGTCGTCCTCCGTGACGATGTGGCAGATCTCCTCGCCGTCGTTCGTCGGGCCGTCGACGCGGCGCTCCTCGGGGACCGTGCGTGGCATGGCGTACGGGAAGGGTGCCATGCGGGGGGCGTTTGCGCATAGCCTTCCCGCCGGTGTCCGGCGCCCTCCTCGACGAGCTCATCGACTGGCTGCGGATCCCGTCGATCTCGACCGGCGAAGGGGAGCCGGCGGACCTCGAGCGCGCCGCCGAGTGGGCGGCCGCCAAGGTGCGCGAGGCGGGCGGCGAGGCGCGGCTCGTCCGCCTCGGGTCGCACGCGCCGCTCGTGCTCGGCGAGCTGCGCGCCGCCGACGCCGGTGCCCCGACGGTGATGATCTACGGCCACTACGACGTCCAGGGCGCCGGCGACCTCGCGCTGTGGCACTCGCCGCCCTTCGAGCCCGAGGTTCGCGACGGCCGCGTGTTCGCGCGCGGCGCCGCTGACGACAAGGGCAACTTCTGGCCGCTGCTGCATGCGGCGTGCGCGCTCGCGCGCGAGGGGCGGCTGCCCGTCCACGTCCGCGTCTTCGTCGAGGGCGAGGAGGAGGCGGGGTCGACGGCGGCGATCGAGTGGCTGCGCGCCGACGAGCGCGGCGCCGACGCGGCGGTCGTCTTCGACAGCGTCATGGTCGACGCGCGGACGCCGGCGATCACGACCGCGCTGCGCGGGATCGTCATGTGCGAGCTCGCGGTGCGCTGCGGCGAGCGCGACCTGCACTCGGGGCTGTTCGGCGGAACCGTGCGCAACGCGCTGCACGTCCTGCACGGCCTGTTGGCGCAGGTTCTGCCCGACGCGGACGGCGCCCTGCGCGCCGAGCTGCTCGAGGGAGTCGAGGCGCCGGCCGAGGCCGAGCGCGCGTCGTGGGAGCGCCTGCCGCCGGGCGACGCGTCGCTCGCCGAGGTCGGGGCCGTGCCGCTCGGCGACCGCGCGGGTGCGGAGTTTCACGAGCGCACGGGCGCCCGGCCGTCGCTGGACGTCCACTTCGCCGAGGCCGGCGCGCCGCGGACCGTGATCCCCGCCGCGGCGCGGGCGGCGTTCTCCCTGCGCCTCGCGCCGCGCCAGGATCCGGAGCGCCTGCGGGCGACACTGGAGCGGCTGCTGGGCGACGCGCTCCCGGCGGGATGCGAGTTGGAGCTCGAGTGGTTCAGCGCCGCGCCGGCGCTGTTCGACGCCGGCGACCCCGCCATCGTCCTCGCCGCGCAGGCGCTCGCCCGCGCCACCGGGATAGAGCCGGTGCTCGCGCGGCTGGGCGGCTCGATCCCGATCGTCGCCGAGCTCGCGGCCAAGCGGATCCCGGCGATCGTGACGGGCTTCGTCGCGCCCGACGATGCGTTCCACGCGCCGAACGAGTCGTTCTCGCTTCGCGGCCTGCAGCTCGGCGAGCGCTCGGCCCGCGAGCTGCTCCGCGCGTTCGCCGACCTGCCGAGTGGGTAGGGCGTCAGGATGAGCATTCCACCGCACGACCCCCTCGAGCCCGACGTCGCGCCCAGCGAGGAGTCGCTGCTCGACGCGCCGAACGCCGCGGAGGACATCTGCCCGGTCTGCGGCGGCTCCGGCTCGCTTCCGGACAGCGAATGCCCGGAGTGCGCCGGAACCGGCTTCGTGGTCAGGGACGACGACGAGTGACGGCCCCGCCTTCGCGCGGCGCCCCCTAGAATCGGCAGCCTGAGGGCGCGTAGCTCAGTGGGAGAGCGCTCGCTTCACACGCGAGAGGTCGCAGGTTCGAAACCCGCCGCGCCCATCTTCCAGCCGCCGGTCGGACCCGCGCCCGATCCCCGGACGGGCCTCAGTGGCTCTCCCCGCGCCGCAGCCGCTCGACGATCGCGTCGATGCGGCGCTGCGCGTCGTCGCGTCCGGTCATGACGTACGGCGGCTGACCGCGGCTCGCCGCCCACGGGACGAGCACGTCGAAGTCCAGCTCCCGGATGAGCTGCAGGCTGTCGAGGTAGGCCGCGCGGTCGCTCGATCCGAGGACCGCGGCGACCCACTCGCCGTCCTTCAGGTAGATCGTGTCGCCGGTGAACAGCAGGCGGTGCTCGCCGGTGTCCCACAGGTACGCGGTCGCTCCGGGGGTGTGGCCGGGCGTCGGGATTACCTCGAAGTCGTCGTCGAGCGTGTGGCGCCTCGAGAACGTGCCGCGGACGTGGTAGCGGTCGCCGACGGCGGCGCGCTCGGCCGCGTGCACGAACAGCGGCGCGTCGACCCAGTCGGATGCGAACAGCGCCTCGTGGCTGTGGTTCAGGTAGTGGCGAGAGATGCCGCCGAGCGCTGCGATCGCGGGCGCGTCGTCCTCCAGCGTCGTGGTGCTGTAGATCAGCACGTTGCCGCGCTCGCGGCGCAGCACGAACGCGCGGACCTCCAGCGCGCGCCCGAACGGGAGGTCCTGCGGCGTCGAGGCGTGGAGGCCGTCGACCCCGGTGGCCATCGACTCGGCGGCCGGCGCCGGCTGCGAGGCGTCCTGCGGCGACCGGTGGCGCGCCGCGACGCGGTCGTAGTTCAGGCGGATCAGCTCGATGACGTCGCGGACGTCGTCGTCGGTCTCGATCCGGCGCGCCGCGTAGCCCGGCTTCCCCGGGAAGACGGGGTGGTAGTCGATGCGGCCCTGATCGAAGAGCCCCTGCCACACCGCCTTCGGGAAGCTGCCGTGGAAGACGCGGTCGCCGTGGAGGTGGCCGAGCGGCTTGCGGCCCACCGTGAACGCGAACTCGCCGCGGCGCCCGGGGCCGGCCTCGACGCCCGGCCACGACGTGACCTCCTCGGTGATTCGCTGGCTCGCGGTCTGGTGCGTCGTCGCCATCGCTCGGCTCCTCTGTCCGGGAGGCGGTAAGCTACAACTTCAAGTGAGCTTGAAGTCAAGGGCCGGACCGGCCGCGCCATCCGAGACGAGCGAGCTTCTCACGATCGGCGAGGTCTCGCGGCGCAGCGGCGTCGCATCGTCGGCGCTGCGCTTCTATGAGCAGCGCGGCCTGATCGACTCGCGGCGCGCCGGTTCGGGACACCGCCGCTATCCGCGGTCGGTGCTGCGGCGGATCGCCTTCATCGTCTTCGCCCAGCGCGTCGGGCTGACGCTCGACGAGATCGGCGAGGAGCTCTCCAAGCTGCCCCCCGACCGCGCCCCCACGCGCCGGGACTGGTCACGCCTGTCGAGCGGGTGGAGCAGCCGCATCGACGAGCGCATCGCCGAGCTCGAACGCCTCAAGGTCGGGCTGACCGAGTGCATCGGATGCGGCTGCCTGTCGCTCGACCGCTGCCAGCTCGCCAATCCCGGCGACCGCGCGGCGAGCCGCGGCCCCGGGCCGCGGTACTGGATCGACGGCCGGTCGCGCGGCGGCTCGAGCATCTAGCTGCTGGACGCAGAGCGGCTCCTCCCCCGTATCGGGTGCGGAGTACTGTTGTGCGCGTGACACGCTCGACGGCGCAGGCGCGCTTCGAAGCGCACGGGCGGATGCAGACCGCCGCGGCAGGGCGCCGGGCGTGATGGCGACGTTCACCGGCCAGCTCATCACGTGGGCGGTGATCCTCGTGATCGTCGGCGCCGTCGTCATCGGGCTTCTGTTCCTCGCCCTCGAGTGGTGGGAGCGCAACGACTGGTGAGGCCCGTCTCGCGCCGGAATTGCCGTATTTCCGGGCTAGAATGGGACCATGACGCCGACCACCACCGGAATGGTCCCGCTCGGGTACGGGAAGTTCGTCCGCGCTGACGAGATCGTCGCGCTCGTCCCGATCGAGGAGGGCGACCGAGGCGACGGACGGCGCACGTACGTGCACACCGAGGGTCTGCCCGAGCCGCTCGTCGCATCGCGCTCGCAGAAGGCGATCCTGGCCGACATGGAGAAGGCGCTGACCACGCCCGGCGCGCCGCTGCGGCGTCGCTTGTTCGCCCGTCGCGTCCGCGAGGACCGGCGCGGCCAGCCCGCGTAGGTCGGCAGCGCGCAGCAGCGGTTACCGCCCGCGGCGGCGCGGGTACGTGGCCGCCATCCCGAAGGAGGAGGTGAGGGCAGCATGCGCGTGCTACCGACAACCGCCCACGGCATCGTCGACTACCTGACGGCGTTCACGCTGCTGGTCGCGCCGAAGCTCTGGCGACTGGACGAGGTCCCGCCCGCCGCGACGACCTTCTATGCCGCGGGGGGAAGCCTCACCGCGACGAGCCTGCTCACCGACTACGAGCTGAGCCTCGCCAACGTCGTCCCGATGCGCGCCCACCTCGTGCTGGACATGGCGAGCGGCGTGGCACTCGCCGCCTCGCCGTTCCTCCTCGGCTTCCGTGGCGGCGGCCCCCGGTACTGGATTCCGCACGTCGCGATCGGAGCGACGGAGATCCTCACGGCGGCCGTGACGAAGCCCAAGCGCATCTCCAAGCGCAGCCGGGTCGCCGGCGCTCTCAAGAAGATCGGCAGCGGCCTGCGGACGGCGCAGCGCTGACGAGTCGCACCTGGCAGAGTTCGTTCCGCACCGACCGCCGGCGGAGATGCTGACCGCGGTGGCGGAGGGGCGCTCGACGCTGATCCACATGCGAGGACGTCCGTCCTCGGTGGCTCATGTCGACCCCGTGCGCGAAGCGCCGAAGCCGAAGCCGCCGCGCGAGGCCACCGACCGGCGGCCGCTTGCGAACAGCTCCGCCAGCGTCGTGGGTCGCTCGACGCGCCGCTCGCTGCCCCGCTCCTTCAGCCAGGCATTCGCCTCTGCCGTGCTCAGCTCGGAGAACTCGACCTCCGCCCACGTCCGTCCGGGGCGCACCACCGCCGGGTGGACGCGCCGGACCGGCTCGTTCGTCGTGAGCAGCACCACCGTGCGAAGCCCGGCACCGAGCAGGCCGTCGGTGAGATTGAGCAGCCGCGAGAGTCCCTGTCCGGCGACCGCGCGGGCGTCGACGGCGAGCAGCTCGCCGGCGTCCTCGAGGATCACGAGCCGCCACCGCCGCTCGCTGCGAGGACCGTGATCGGAGCGCTGGAGCGCGCTCAGCAGATAGCTCGTGCCTCCCAGGAACGCGTCGGCGTCGGTGATGAAGTGCGTGTCGCACCAGCCGCGCCAGGCGCGCGCGAGCGCGCGCAGTGCGTACGACTTGCCCGTTCCCGGCTTGCCGTGCCACAGCACGAGCCCGCCGGGGCCCGGCTGCTCGGCCGCCATCAGCTCGTCGAGCTGCGCTCGCGTCGCGGCGCCGTAGTTGCCGCGGATCTCCTCCCAGTCCGGCGCGGCGATGCGACGGCGCGGGTTGAGCGGGCGCCCGGGCGCGTCGGCCCAGAACGTGACGACGATCTCGTCGTCGGCCCCGCGCTCGCGCAGCGTCGCGATCAGCTCGGCGGCGACGGCGTCGACCGCCGCGCGGCCTGTCCCGGCGATTGCGATCTCTCCGTGACCGCGCCCGCCGGCGAGCTGAAGCAGCATGTCGGGCTCGAGCCGAAGCAGGACCGCGCAGCCATGGGGATGGCGCTCGGCGAGCTCGACGTCGCCCAGCACGACGAGCTGCTCGAGCGTCAGCTGTGCGGCCGGGAACGAGGCGCGGCGCACGTACGACAGCCCGTCGCTCGCGGCGCGCTCGTTGAAGGCGGCTCCCACGAGACCACCGTGGAGCTCCTGGATCGTGGAGAGCGCGAGCTTCGGAGGCACGCGGGATCGTCGCCGGCCGTCCCGTTCGCCTGACATCCGTCCCGCACCGCTCCGCGTGTCAGATTGCACACGGCCGGCGCGACCCGGCCTCAGATGCCCTGTGAACCCGACCATCTGCTGCTTCGCCGATTCGCGAGCGCGCGCGATCGCGGCGACGTCGAGCAGGCGAGACAGCTGTGGGAGCAACTGGCGATCAACAACTTCGACCGCGTGCAGCAGATCGTCAAGGCCTTCCGCTTCTCGCCCGGCGGGCCGCGGCTGCCCGAGCACGAGCACGGCAGCGCCGCATCGGAGGCCTACATCCGCGTCATGTCGATGGGCGCCAACTTCCGCAAGCGGGAGGTCGGCCAGTTCTACGCCGCCCTCGTCACGTGCGTGCAGAACTCGTGCAGGGACTTCGGTCGCAAGGAGCTACGCCACGAGAGGCACGTCGCAGGCAGCGTCGACCGCACGTTCGACCCCGACGGCGACGCCGGGCCGTACGACGCCGCGCTCGCCGCCTACGACGACCATCTCCGCGAGCAGGCGCGCGACGCGCTCGACGCCGAGCGCGGCCGTGTCGAGGCGGAGGGCCTCGTCGCATGGGCGATCGGCCAGGTCCGCAACAACAGCTACCGCGAGGTGCTCGAGCTGACGTGGTTCCGCAAGCTCTCCGCAGCCCAGATCGCCGGCGAGCTCGGCATCTCCGTGGAGAATGTCTACGCCCGCCGCAGCCGCGGCGGCAAAGAAATGGAGAGGATCCTCCGTGACCTCCGATCGTGACCAGATCCTGAGCGAGTTCATCGACGCGTGGAACGCCGGCCGGCGTCCGGACGTCGACGACCACCTCGCTCGCGTGCCCGAGCAGGAGCGCGCGGAACTGGCCGACCAGCTCGTCTCGTTCCTGAGCTTCGCGCCGACGCCGGACTACGACGAGGACGCGCTGGCCGCGATCCGCGCCGAGCCGATCGTCGCCGACGCGCTCGCCGCTCCGTCGACGCGTGGCGGGCTGCTGCCCGACCTGCTCGTGCGCCTGCGCGAGCGGCTGTCGTGGACCACGCCGCAGGTCGCCGGCGAGCTCGTGCGCGAGCTCGGGCTGCCCGACGACCAGGCCGGCAAGACCGCGTCGTACCTCAGGCGGCTGGAGCGACGGCAGCTCGACCCGTCCGGAGTCTCGGGCCAGGTGTTCGAGGCCCTCGCACGCCTGTTCGGCGTGCCGCCGAACGAGCTCGAGGGCGCCGCCGACCTCGGCGGCTGGGCCTCCGGCCCGGCGCGCGCGAGGACCGCGATGGCGTTCAGAGCCGACGACCGGGACGCCGCCGAAGCGGTCAGCGAGGACCTCGAGCTGCTGGCCGACGCGCTGCACGCGCCGGGCGACGCAGCGCGCGACGAGGTCGACGACCTGTTCCTCGGCGGGCGCTAGTCAGGCCGGCAGCAGCTCATCGAGCCCGAACGCGCCCAGCATCGCCGCGGCGCGCGACGGCTCGCAGTCGAGCCGGCGGGCGAAGCCGTCGACGTCGATGTGCCCCGCCAGCAGATCGCCGAGCGCGCTGTCTCGCAGACCGCGCGGGATCCGCGGGCGGTGCGCTGACGCCGCCGCCAGCTCGTCCTCGATCGGCTCCAGGCCGAGCCGCGAGAACAGCGCCACGTGGAGCTCGTTGGCGATCTCGTCGTCGAGCTGGTCCTTGCGTTGCGGGTCGGTGAGCGCTCCCGCAGCCTCGAGCGCGTAGCGCGCCGCCTGCGCGCTGACGCCGTAATCGCATGCGAGGAGCACGACGTGCTCGAGCGTCACGGCGCCGCGGACGTTGCCGCGCGCCCATGCGCCGACGGCGTCTCTCGGCATGAGGAACTCGGCGGCGAACGCGTTCGCACAGACCTCGTCGGGGTCGTGCAGGTGACCGCTGATCGCCACCTGCCGGTCGACGACGCTGCGGTGCCGCATCCGGAAATGCCCGAACTCGTGAGCCAGCGTAAAGCGCTGCCGCGCGATCGCCTGGTTGCCGTTGACGAACAGCAGCGGGCAGCCGGGCTTGGCGATGTACGCGCCGGCGAGCCCCTCGGGAAGGTCGAGGAGCACCACGTGCGCGCCGCCGCGCTCGGTCACCGCGAGCACGTCGGGCAGCGGCCCCTCGCGCGTGAAGCCGAGCTCCGCCCGCGCCTCCCTGGCCCGCTTCGCGCCGGTGTTCGACCACTTGCTCGGCACGGGTGGCGAGTATCGGGCTGCGTCGTCGGGGGGTCAAGCGGCGGGACGGCCCATCATCGTGCCGCCGACGACGTCGCCCTGCGGCGCGCGAAGAACTCGCGGACGGTGAGCGCGCCGGGATGGATCTCGCGCAGGGTCGCCGTCTCGGCCTCCGGCTGCGCCTCGCGCCACCAGCGCCACATCGTCGTCAGGTCGCTGCCGGCGACCCGCTCGAACATCCAGACGGGCATCGGGACGCGGCGCGGCCGGCGACCGAACACCTCGCGGTAGATCTCGCGGCACTCGTCGATCGGGCGCAGGTCGGACGCCAGCGCCAGGTCGCGGCCGACGAAGCCCTCGCGATCGGCGAAGGCGGCGACGGCGACGGCCGCGAGATCGTCGACCGCTGTCCACGGGACGGGTGTCGAGCCGCCGAGCAGCTTCGGCATCACGTGCCACGTCGAGAGCGCCGGGTAGAACGCCTTGTCGGTCATGAGCTCCATGAAGGCCATCGGCCGCAGCACCGTCAGCGGCAGCCCGAGCGCGCGCATGTGGGCCTCGATCTGCAGCTTGGAGTCCCACGAGCCCACGCCCGTGCCGGGCGTTCCGGTTCCCGCCGACCCGTACACGACGTGCTGCACGCCCGTGCGCCGAGCGGCGTCGGCGACGTTCCTGCCGTGCTGCACCTCGGCCTCGACGCCGCTGAGCACGGGGTTCTGGACGCTGTAGACACCGTGGGCGCCGGCGAAGGCGGCATCCAGCGAGTCGCTGTCGGCCATCTCGACCGCCATCACCTCGGCGCCGGCGGCGGCGAGACCGCGGGCCGCGCGCGACGCCGGCGATCGCGTCAGGGCGCGCACATGCCACCCGCCTTCGAGCAGCTTCCTCGCGACCGCGCCGCCCTGGCGGCCGGTGGCCCCGAGCACGGCGATCGTCGAGACGTGATCGGATGACGTCACCGCCGGTTCAGGATCGCATGCGAGGGCCGGTGCCGGTCGCTTCGCCCGCGGCGCGTGAGCCGCGCCGTGCACTCGCGCCCGCCGGCTTGCACTGCGCCCTCACGTCCCCAAGTCCGCCCGCCCCCGCTTGCGGCTCTTGCGCGCCTGGTCCGCACGACTGAACTTCGCCGCCCACTCGCCCTCCCCCGCGTCGCTTCGCAGCCGCAGCCGCGCCACCACGTCGCGCTCCTCTGCGATCTCGTCCGACGGGCACACGCGCATCACCGCGTCGAGCTGTGCGCCCGCGGCCTCGTACGCCTGCCGAGCCGCCGCGTGGTCGCCGTCGCGCAGCGCGTCGGCCGCGCGGCGCTTCTGGCCCTGGACCTGCTGGTAGATGAGCTCGGTGCGGACCTTGGGGTTGGGGATGCGGCCGGCGGCCTGGTCTCCGGGGACGACGTTGACGTGGACGGGGATCGTCACCGTCTGCTCGGCGAAGGCGGGCAGCTCGACGTAGCGCAGCTCGAGCTCGGCGACGCGCGCGAGGCCGAGGGCGCTCTTGGCCGGGACGGCGAACGTCAGCACGAGCCTGCGCTGCTCGCCCGCCCACAGGTCTCCGAGCTCGACCATGACGCAGCCGTCGACCGCGTGGCCGGGCAGGTCGTTCCAGACGGTGACGCTGCCGACCGACGCCTCCGGGCGGATGAGCAGGCTGGCGGCCTGCACGGTCTTCGACAGCAGCCCCTCGACCTCTCCGGCGACGGCGGCCGCCGCGGCATCGCCGTGCTCGGCGAAGACGTGGTTGCCCTGCCCGCCGCGCGCAAGCTCGGACAGCAGCAGCTCGTCGTAGCCCAGGCCGATGCCGACGGTGGAGGTCGTGACCGCGTGCTCCCGCGCGCGTGCGGCGACCGACGCGAGCCTCGCGGGGTCGGTCACGCCGCAGTTGGCGTGGCCGTCGGAGAGCAGCAGCAGCGTGGCGCCGCCGTCGCCGGCGACCCTGCGCGCCTCCTGCACACCGCGCAGCAGCGCACCCGAGAGGTTCGTAGAGCCGCCGCTGTAGACGCCGGCGACCGCGCGCCGCACGGCGTCCTTGTCGTGCAGTTCGCCGGCGGGCGCCACGACGCGGACGTCGTCGTCGAAGGCGATCACGCCGAAGCGGTCGCTCGCGTCGAGGCGCTCGACGAGGCGCAGGAGCGCCTGCTTCGCCGCGTCGAGGCGCTGGCCGTGCATCGAGCCGCTGCGGTCGAGCACGACCTGCACGGCCGCGGGCGGGCGCCGCGCGACGCTCTCGGGCGCGGGCGCGCTCAGCTCGAGCATCACGGTGACCTCGTCGTCCTGCTCGATCGCGACGACATCGACGTCGACGTACGTGTTCACCTGCATGCCTGCCTCCTCGCGTTCTTCGTCGTGCCGGGGTCGTCGGCGGGCTCGTCGATCTGACGCACCGGGGTCCACTGCGCGACGTCGCAGCCACACAGCACGCACGACGTCGGAAAAGCGCCGCGCGCGCGGACGAACTCCCACAGCGCGGCGCCGGCGTCGACGAAGCGCGCGCGGCAGCCGGTGCAGCGCGTCTCTGCGGCGCCGCCGGCGATCGGCTCGAGGTCGGCGACCTCGCCGTCGAACCAGATCCGGCGGTAGCCGACGTGCGCGGCCCAGTCGCGCAGCGCGTCGCGGTGCGCGCCGTCGCCGCCGCAGCGGAAGTCGACGATGACCTCGAGCGCCAGGTCGTCGTCGTCGCGCACGACCGTGAGATCGGCGATGCCGACCCCCGCGCGGCCGCGGGCGTCGAGCAGCGTGTACAGCGGGCCGCCCGCCGCCAGCCACGGGCTCCATTCGGCGAGCCGGATCGTGCCGTCGCGGCGCGCGGTGATGCGGTAGTTCGGTTCGCGCTCCATGCGGACACGGTCGCGCGCGCGGCGACGGTCCTGACGCATACCATCCCGCGCATGCACGCCACCGTTCACGGCCCCGGCGAGGGCGAGCGCCACGACGCCGGCACGGCCGAGGTCGTCATCAAGGCCACCGGGGAGGACACCGGCGGGACGCTCTTTCTCGCGGAGACGCTCCTGCAGCCGGGCTTCGCCGGCCCGCCACCGCACCGCCACCGCGAGCTGCACGACATGTTCTACGTCCTCGACGGGACGCTCACGATGCGGCTCGGCGACGAGACGGTCACGGCGGCCGCAGGCAGCTTCGTCTGCGTCCCGCCGGGCGTCGTCCACACCTTCCGCAACGACAGCGACGGGCCGGTCCGCCTGCTGAACCTCAACACGCCCGCGGGCTGGGAGCAGTACATGCGCGACCTCGCGGAGGCGGCGCGCTCTGCACCGCTGACGCCGGACGTCATCGGGCGCGTCGCCTCGCGCTACGACTTCGAGGTCGCCGGCTGAACGACACACCGAGGGGCGAGTCGCCGCGGACCTCGCGCGCCCGTGTGTACGTTCTCCCCATGCCCGAGGCGCTAGACGCGGCCCGCCAGGCCTTCAGGAACGCCGACTTCACCGAGGCCGCCGCCCGCTGCGAGCGGGCCATCGAGGAGGGCGCGGGCCCGCACGCGCTCGACCTCCTCGGCCAGGTCCGCTGGATGCAGTGCCGCATCCAGGAAGGGGTCGAGCTGCGCGAGCGCGCGTACGCGGGGTTCTGCCGCGAGGGCGATCGGCTCGGGGCCGCGGCGACCGCTCTGTGGCTCATGGTCGAGTACACGAACTCGCTCGGCGCGCCGGCGGTCGGCAACGGGTGGTTCCTGCGCGCCGAGCGGCTCCTGCAGGGCCTGCCGCCGAGCCCCGTGCACGTCGAGCTCGAAATCGGCCGCGCGCGCCGCGCCGCCGACCGCCGGACCGCCGAGCGCCACCTCGACACTGCGCTGGCGATCGCGCGCGACCTGCGGGCCGTCGACGCCGAGGTGCGCACGCTCACGGTGCTCGGGATGCACCGCGTCGACCACGGCGACGTCGACGCCGGCCTGGCGCTGCTCGACGAGGCGATGGCGGCCGTGCTCGGCGGCGAGGTCACCGACCCATGGGCGGTCGGCAGCGCCTGCTGCATGATGCTCGCCGCCTGCGACGCCGCGGCGGACTGGCCGCGCGCGCTGCAGTGGTGCCGCGAGGTCGTGCCGCTCGTCGAGCAGGAGGGCTACGTGCCGCTGTGGGCGTGGTGCCGCGCCGTCCTCGGCGGCGTGCTGACCGCCACCGGCGAATGGGAGCGCGCCGAGCACGAGCTGCTCGAGTCGCTGCGCACCTACGGCGGGCCCGACGAGCCGATGGCCGTCCATCCGCTCGCGCGGCTGGCGGAGCTGCGGATCCGCCAGGGGCGCCTCGAGGAGGCCGAGCGTCTGCTCGAGCATGCGGGCGAGCACCCGCGGGCGGCCTCCACGGGCATCGCGGTCCTGCTCGCCCGCGGAAAGCCGGAGGCCGCCGCCGCCTCGTGCGAGCGGCGGCTCGCCCGGATGGGCCGCGGCTCGCCCGGCGCAGCGGGGCTGCTGGCGCTGCTCGTCGAGGCGCGCCTCGCGCTCGGCGACACCGACGCCGCCGCGGCCGCCGTCAAGCGGCTCGCCGAGCTGGCACGCGACCTCGGGCGCGCGGACCTCGTCGCCGCGTCGGAGATGGCCGCCGCCGCCGTCAGCGTCGCGCGCGGCGACGGCGCGGCCGCCGCGCATCTCGACACCGCGCTGGAGCTCTACGGCCGCCTCGGCATGCCGCTCGAGAGCGCGCTCGCCCGGCTCGGGCTGGCGCGCGAGCTCGCCGCCGAGGGCCACGGCGAGCTCGCCGTCGAGGAGGCGCGCCGCGCCGTGCGCACCTTCGAGCGGCTCGGCGCCCGGCCCGCTGCCGACGCCGCCGCCGCGCTGCTGCGGGAGCTCGGCGCCGCCGGCCGCTCGGGGCCGCGCCTCGGCGAGCAGCTCACCGCTCGCGAGCGCGAGGTCCTCGCCCTGCTCGGCGAGGGCCTGACGAACGCGCAGATCGCCGAGCGCCTCGTCATCTCGCCGAAGACCGCCGAGCACCACGTGGGCCGCGTTCTGCGCAAGCTCGACCTGTCGAGCCGGGCGGAGGCGGCGGCCCACGCGGTGCGCTCGAGCTAGGACGACGCGCCCGACGGCGGCACGTTCTGGTTGAGCCGGAAGACGTTGTCGGCGTCCCAGCGGTCCTTGACGGCCACGAGCCGCGTCCAGCTCTCCGGGGTGTACGCGGCGCGAACGCGACCCTCCTCGCCGCGGTCCAGCGCGTTGACGTAGACGCCGCCCGTGCTCCAGCGCGCGGCGGCGTCGCCGGTCGCGCGGACCCACCGCTTGTGCGCGTCGCCGTCGTCGCCGGGCATCGACGCGTTGACGACCCACACGACGCTGTGCGCGTCGCGGTGCGCGAACGCCGTCGCGTCGGCGGGCACCTCGGCGACCCGGCCGCCCATGCGGCCGCAGAGGATCGAGCTGAACGGCGACGTGAACCCCGTGATCGCATCGACCATCGCCGTGACGGCGTCCTCGTCGAACCCCGACAGCCAGTGCGAGCGCCCGTAGAAGTCCAGGCCCGCAGGCGCGCTGTCGTCGGCCATGAAGTGGATCGCCGAGAACGGCATCGCGCCCGTCAGGTCGGCCGCCGGCCGCAGCCGGCGCAGCGGCTCGATCGCCGCCGAGCCGTCGGCGATATCGCCCGTCCACGTCACGGCGAGCAGCAGCACCGGCTCACCGTGCAGCTGCGCCGGGAACGCCGGCGCCGGCGGGCACACGGCGAGGATCTCCCACGTCATCAGGTCGCGATGGCGCTCGAGCAGCGCGCGGCTGACGAGCATCGCCGCGGCGGCACGAGCGTGCTCGAAGACGAGCATGCCGCCGAACACGGTCGGCCCGAGCGGATGGGCGCGGAAGCGGAACTCTGTCACGACGCCGAAGTTGCCGCCGCCGCCGCGCAGCGCCCAGAACAGGTCGGGATTGACCTCCTCGGACGCCTCGACGACGTCGCCGTCGGCGGTCACCACCTGGGCCGACTCGAGGTTGTCGATGATGAGCCCGAGCTGGCGGTGGTACCAGCCCATCCCGCCGCCGGTGGTGATGCCGCCGATGCCGGTGTGCGACACGTGCCCCGGCGGCACCGCGAGCCCGTAGGCCTGGCCGGCGCGGGCGAGGTCCTCGAGCAGCGCGCCGCCGCCGGCCACGATCCTGCGCGCGGCGGCGTCGGCGCGGACCTGGCGCATCGGCGACAGGTCGGCGACGATGCCGCCGTCGCAGGTGCCGTGGCCGACCATGCTGTGGCCGCCGCCGCGGACGGCGAGCGGCAGGTCGCGGCCGCGCGCGGCGGCGATCGCGAGCGCGACGTCGCTCGGCGTCGCGCACTGCGCGACGAGCGCCGGGCGGCGGTCGATCGCGCCGTTCCAGACGCGGCGAGCGCCCTCGTAGCGGCCGTCGAGCGGGTGGATGAGCTGGGAGCTGAAGCCGCGCGCGCGCAGCTCGCCGGACAGCTCCATCCCCAGCGTGGTGAGGTCGGGTGCGGTGATCGTCATGCGGCGCAGCTTGCGCCGCGACGCGCGCCCGCGCGTCGGGGAAAGCCCCTATCCCGTCCCCTATTCGCTGCGGTTCGTCAGCGCCCCAGGCCCACGCGGTCGACCTTGCGATGGAACCGCTCGCCGGCCCTGCCGCCGACGACCGCGGCCAGCAGCGTCACGATCACCGAGGCGATCAGCGCGATCGCGCCGCCGCTCGTCAGGTCGCCGCTGTCGACGGGGATGCGCGGGAGGTTCAGCCGGTCGAGCACGTTGTACTCCGACCCGCCGATGAGGGCCAGCAGGGCGACGACGATCGCGGCGACGATGCCCCACAGCCAGACGCCGACGCCCTGGCGAGCTCCGTCGAAGCGGGCCATGCGGCCGGCGGCGTAGCCGCCGAAGAGGTACGCGACGGCGAGGACGACGAGCAGCCCGATGCCGCCCGCCAGGCCGATCGTCTCGGCCTCGCCTCCGGTGACGTCGCCGCCGACCTCGTTGAGCGCCAGCGCGGCGCCCGCTGCGGCGAGGATGCCGGCGAGGATCGCGGTCAGGCCGGCGGCCGCCAGCCAGCCGACGAGGGTCGACACCAGCGAGATCCCGCCGAACTCCTCGCGCTGGCGCGCGTGGGCGGTGGCGGCGGTGTCGGCGGGCGGGACGGCGCGCCGCTCGCCGGCGGTCCCGTCGTGGACGCGGGTGGCGTCCGGCGGGCGGTCCGTGCCCCGCGGGTCCTGTGTGCGCTCGCTCATGGCTGCGCTCCTTTCGGCGTTCGTTGTCCAAGACCGGATACCCATGCGGCACGCTGCCACCCGTGGCGCCCGCGCGCCGGGCCCGCCGCGTTTGATTAGCCGCCGCGCCGGGTCGGGTATTGCGGCGGAATCGCCGACTCAGGAGCAGTCACCACCCCGCCAGAGCCGCACGAGATCTTCGAGCGCACCCGCGCCGAGGGCAGGCGGCGCCTGCAGCGAACGCGCCTCGAGCTGTCGTCGACGGCACTCGTCGCCGGCTTCGACGTCGTCTTCGGGATCGTCGCGCTCGCGACGATCGCGGCGGCGCTGACGCCGCGCTTCGGCGAGGACGTCGGCCACCTCTTCGGCGCGTTCGGCTTCGGCATCGCGTTCATCTTCATCGTCGTCGGCCGCTCGGAGCTCTTCACGGAGAACTTCCTCGTCCCGGTGACCGGGCTGGCCCGCGGCCACATCACGAAGGCCAAGCTCGCCGAGCTGTGGACCCTGTCGCCGGTGCTCAACCTCGTCGGCGGGGCGGCGCTCATCATGATCCTCAGCGTGGAAGGCGTACTGCCGGACGGCACGGGGGAATCGGTCGCCACGATCGCCAAGAGCTTCGACGAGAACAGCGCGCTGGCGGCGTTCTGCAGCGCGATCGCCGGCGGCGCGCTGATCACCGTCATGACGTGGCTCGTCGAGGGCGTCGGATCGATCGGCGGGCGGATCCTGTGCGCCTGGATCGCCGGCGTGCTGCTGACGCTCGGGAGCTTCAACCACGTCATCGTCGTGACGCTCGAGATGATCTTCGGCATGCGCTTCGGGGCGGACATCGGCGGCCTCGACGTCGCGCAGAACTTCTTCCTCGCCGCCGCCGGGAACATGGTCGGCGGCCTGCTGTTCGTCACGCTGACGCGCACGGGACAGGCGGTCGGCTCGAGCAACGGCAAGAAGAAGGCCCAGGAGCAGGAGACGAGATGACAGAGGTCGGGATCTTCTTCCTCTGCGAGGAGCACTCGGCGGCGAAGATCGCCGACGTCGCCGGCAGGGCCGAGCAGGCGGGCTTCCGATCCGCCTGGATCTCCGATCACTTCCATCCCTGGAACGACGCGCAGGGCGAGAGCCCGTTCGTCTGGTCGGTGCTCGGCGCCGCCGCGCGCACGACGCAGCAGATGCGCTGGGCGACGGCCGTCACGTGCCCGACGATCCGCACGCATCCGGCGATCGTGGCGCACGCGGCGGCGACGACGGCGACGCTCATGCCGGGACGCTTCAGCCTCGGCGTCGGCACCGGCGAGGCGCTCAACGAGCACATCCTCGGCGACCGCTGGCCGCAGGCCGACGTCCGCTTGGAGATGCTCGAGGAGGCCGTCGCCGTCATGCGCCGGCTGTGGCAGGGCGGCTTCCAGCACCACCACGGCCGCCACTACACGCTCGAGGCGGCACGCCTGTACTCGCTGCCCGACGAGCCGCCGCCGGTCCTGGTGTCGGGCTTCGGGCCGAAGGCGATCGAGCTCGCGGCCCGCATCGGCGACGGCTTCGTCACGGTCGTCCCCGACGCCGACGCGCTCGAGCGCTACCGCTCGCACGGCGGCCGCGGGCCCGCCGCCGGCGGCGTCAAGGTCTGCTGGGGCGAGGACCGCGACGAGTGCGTGCGGACCGCGCACCGGCTGTGGCCCAACGACCTGCTGCCGGGCGAGCTACCGCAGGTGCTGCCGTCGCCGCGGCACTTCGAGCAGGCGTCGCAGCTCGTCACCGTGGAGCAGATCGCCGAGGCGATCGCGTGCGGGCCCGACGCCGACGATCACATCGCGGCGATCCAGGCCTACGTCGACGCCGGCTACGACGAGGTCTACGTCGCCCAGATCGGGCCCGACCAGGAGGGCTTCGTCGACTTCTACGCGCGCGAGGTGCTGCCGCACTTCGCGCGACGCTAGTCCGCGCGGTCGGTGAGCTCGTCGACGCCGCTCTCGCGGGCGCAGTGCGCGCAGCAGAAGAACCGCTCGCCGGCCTGCAGGCCGTGGCCGATGACCGTGCAGCCGCAGTGATCGCAGCGCGGCGCGACGGCGTGGATCGCGCACTCGAAGGAGTCGAAGACGTGCGTCGTGCCGCCGACGGTGACCTCCATCGCGTTGTCGTACTCGTTTCCGCAGACCTCACAGCGGGCCATGCAGCATCAGCTCCTCACAGGCGGACTCGGACAGGGTCGCCAGGGCTGCTACCCACGCCCGGCCGCGGGTCACACGCCCGGCGGCTCGGACGCGAGCACCCACGTGTCCTTGCCGCCGCCGCCCTGCGAGGAGTTGACGACGAGCGAGCCCGGCTCGAGCGCGACGCGCGTCAGCCCGCCGGGCATCGCGCGCGTCCAGCCGGCGCCGGAGAAGACGAACGGCCGCAGGTCGACGTGGCGCGGCTCCAGGCCGCCCTCGTCGCCGACCGTCGGATGGCAGGACAGCGCGACGGTCCGCTGGGCGACGTAGCTGCCCGGGTCGCGGCGCAGCTCGTCGCGCAGGCGCTCGAGCGTGTCGTCGTCGGCGTGCGCGCAGACGACGACGCCGCGCCCGCCCGCGCCGCCGCGCGGCTTGACGACGTGCGCGCGCAGGTCGTCGAGGACCTCCTCCAGCAGCTCCGGGCGACCGAGGTCGTACGTCGGCACCGACGCCAGCAGCGGCTCCTCGCCGAGATAGAAGCCCACCATCTCCTCGACGTGGGCGTGGACGAGCTTGTCGTCGGCGATCCCGGTCCCGAAGGCGTTGACGAGCCCGAGGCGGCCGCCGAGCCACGGCTCGAGCAGCAGAGCGGCGGTCGCGGTCGGCTCGCCGGCGTCGTCGAAGACGGCCTCGTCGTCGGTGCGCCGCAGCACGACGTCGACCTCCCGCGCGCCGGCGTCCGCGGTGCGGGCCAGCAGCCGCCCGCCCTCCAGACGCAGGTCGCCGGCGGTCACGACGTGGCCGCCGACGAGCCGCGCGACCCGCTCGTGCTCCCACGCGCTGGCGCTCCCCGGACCCTCGCTGAGCACGACGACGACCGGATCGGCTGCACCGGCGGCAGCCGCGTCGCGCACCACGCCCGCCAGCAGCTCGCGCAGCGGCTCCTCGAGCTCGCGCGGGTCGACGCCGACCGGCGGCAGGGCGGCGGTCACCGCGCGTCGCGCCGCCGCCGCGTAGCAGTAGCCCGACGGCGTGCGGCAGTTGTCCTCGAGCACGCGCAGCGTGCCGTCGTCGTCGCAGACGACGTCGAGGCCGGCGATGGCGATCGGCGCGGCCATCGGCGGCAGCCGCCCGCGCAGCGCGCGCTCGTAGCCCTCGCCCTCGTCGATGACGCGGGCGTCGAGCAGGCCCGCGCCGACGATCCGCTGCTCGCCGTAGGCGTCGAGGACGAAGGCGTTCAGCGCGCGGGCGCGCTGCTCGAGGCCGGCGGCGAGCGCGTCCCACGCCTCGCCGCTGAAGACGCGCGGCACAGGGTCGATGCGGAAGGGGTCGTCGCCGAAGCTCGCTCCCTCGGCCGCCACGTGCCGCCGGGCGGTCTCGCGCAGCGCGAGCAGGTCGCTGCGCTCGAGCGCGGCGAGCAGGCGCCGGTACTGCGGCCGGGGAGCGCCGTCGTCTCCATGGGCCTCGTCGTATGACATTCCGTGTCCCTCCTGGTCCGGGTCCGTGGCAGCTACCCGGCCGTGCGCCTCGTCACCCGTGGCCCCCGCCTGGCAGAGTGCCGCGCGATGGTCGCCACCCGGCTGCGTCCCTTCGGGACGACGATCTTCACGGAGATGTCGGCGCTCGCCGCCCGCACCGGCGCGATCAACCTCGGCCAGGGCTTCCCCGACAGCGACGGGCCGGAGGAGATCATGGAGGCCGTGGCGACCGCGATGCGCACCGGCGCCAACCAGTACGCGCCGCTGGCCGGCGTGCCGGAGCTGCGCGCCGCGATCGTCGACCACCAGCGCCGCCGCTACGGCCTCGAGCTCGACCCCGACGACGGCGTGCAGGTCACGTTCGGTGCGACCGAGGCGGTCGCCGCGACGATGCTCGGGCTGCTCGAGCCCGGCGACGAGGTCGTCGTGCTCGAGCCCTTCTACGACTCCTACGCCGCGGCGATCGCGATGGCCGGCGGCGCGCGCCGGCCGGTCACGCTGCGCCCGCCGGACTTCGCGCTGGACGGCGCGGCGCTGGCGGCGGCGGCGGCGTCGCCGCGGGCACGCGTGCTCGTGCTGAACTCGCCGCACAACCCGACCGGCCGCGTGCTGTCGCGCTCGGAGCTCGAGGCCGTCGCGGGCGCCTGCGTCGACCACGACCTCGTCGCCGTCACCGACGAGGTCTACGAGCACCTCGTCTTCGACGGCGAGCACGTGCCGCTCGCCACGCTGCCGGGGATGGCCGAGCGCACGCTGACGATCTCGAGCGCCGGCAAGTCGTTCTCGTTCACGGGCTGGAAGGTCGGCTGGTGCAGCGGCCCGGCGCGGCTCGTCGCGGCGGCGCGCGCCGCCAAGCAGTTCATGTCCTTCTCCGGCGCGACGCCCTTCCAGCACGCCATCGCCGCCGCGCTCGCCGACGCCGAGCGCCACGTGCGGCCGCTGTGCGACGAGCTGCGCGCGCGCCGCGACCGCCTCTGCGAGGGGCTCGCCGCGGCCGGCTTCGAGGTCTCCGTGCCGCAGGGCACGTACTTCGTCAACGCCGACGCCGCGCCGCTCGGCGTCGACGACGCGCGCGCGTGGTGCCGTTCGCTGCCCGAGCGCGCCGGCGTCGTCGCGATCCCGACGAGCGCGTTCTACGACGACGAGCATGCCGGGCGCACGCTCGTGCGCTTCGCGTTCTGCAAGCAGGCCGACGTCATCGAGGAGGCGGTCGGGCGGCTCGCGCGCCTGTAGGGTCCGCCCATGGGGGCGATGCGCGCGAGCGCGAGCACGGCGATCGACGCTCCGCCGCAGCGCGTGTGGGAGATCGTCGCCGACGTCGAGTCCTGGCCGCGGTGGCAGGCGACGCTGAGCGACGTCGACGTCGAGGCCCGCGACGCCGACGGCCGGCCGCAGCTGTGCCAGGTCGTCTTCGACGCGAAGGTGCAGACGATCAGCACGCTGCAGCGCGTGCGCTACGAGCCGCCGCTGCGCCTGACGTTCGAGCAGGACCGCGGCAACCTGAAGGCGCTGCGCGGCGCCTGGCGCCTCGAGGACCTCGGGGCCGGGCGCACGCGCGCGACCTACGAGCTCGAGGTGCAGGCCGGCGGGGTGCTCGGCATGCTCGTGAAGGGCGCCGTCGAGGAGCGCCTGCGCGAGGTGCTCGTCACACGGCTGCCCGGCGAGCTGAAGGCACGCGCCGAGGCGCCATAGCCGACGGCTGCGCGCAGCGCGTCAGACGCCGAGGGGCCGGCGCTCGCCGTCGCGCTCCCAGGCCTCGCGCGCGGCGTCGAAGTCGTCCCAGAGATCGCCGGACGGCCCGCCGGCGGGCTCCGTCGGGGCCGGCGGGACCGGATCGCGGCGCCCGCCGCCGTCGTCGTCGTCGTCGTCCTCGTCGTCGTCGCGGCGCGACGGCACGCGCGTCAGCGCGAACCACAGGCAGATCGCGACGACGAAGATCGCCGCCGTGCCGGCGATCGCCGACTCGAACCACCGCCCGACGAAGGCGAGCGTGATCGCGACCGTCACCACCATGCCGCCGCCCCACGTCAGGGCGGCGCGTGCGGCGCGCATCCGGCTGCCCGCACCCTCGGGAAGCGGGCTGATGACCGAGAGGGCGAGCGTCAGGGCGAAGACGTACAGCACCGCGTTCAGCCCGACGATCATGACCCCACGGGGGATTCCCGAACGCGCCGCGATCGAATCGCGGGTCGCGCATCCGGGCGCGTATGGTCACCCCGATGAGCCCCGCCGGCATGGAGCCCGGGATCGAGCACGCGGCGTCGTCGGAGGCGTGGCTGCGCCACACGCTGGAGGAGATCCTCGGCCAGCTGCGCGTGCTGCTCGACATCGACGGCTGCGCGTTCCAGACCGTCGACTGGCAGCGGCGCCACATCCATGCCGCCGCGGCCTGGTTTCAGACGCCGCAGATCCGCGCGACGCTGCGGCCGGTGCTCGACCGCCCGTACGACCCCGCTCGCGGTGGCCTCACCGAAGCGGCGGTCGAGGGCGGCCGCCCGCTGCTGCTGCAGCGCGTCGAGGACTGGTCGGGCGGCGAGCGCCTGCGCGAGCGCCTGCGCGAGGAGCTCGACGAGGCGACCGCCGATGCCGCGTGGGACTGGTACCGGTCGTCGTCGTTCATCGCCTGCCCGGTGAGGACGGCCGGCGGCCGCACGCTCGGCGTCCTCGCGCTGTCCGCGAGCCCGCCGCACCCGCCGCTCGAGGAGGAGCAGCTGCGCGTGACCGAGGTCTTCGCCAGCCTCGCGGCGCTGGCGCTCGAGCGCTCGGAGCTGCTCGAGCGCGAGGAGCGGCGCGCGAGCGCCGAGCAGCTGCTGCACGCGGCGGCGCAGGCGATCACCGCGTCGCTGGATCTCGACGCCGTCTACCGGGCGATCGTCGAGCAGGCGGCGATCGTCGCCGAGGCACCGACGGCGATGCTGCTGCGCCTCGACACCGTCACGCAGACGCTGCGCACGGTCGCGAGCGTCGGCGCGTCGGAGCGGCTGGCCGGCCACCGCTTCATGCGCGGCGAGGGGAAGATCGGGGCGGCGTTCGATCGCGGCGAGCCGTACGTCAGCCGCCTCGACGAAGCCGACGAGCTGCTGCCGTGGGTCCGCCAGGAGGGCATCGCCTCGGTCGCGCACGTGCCGCTCGACATCGGGCCGCGGCGCTTCGGGATGCTGAGCGTCGGCCATCCCGACGCGGGCGCGCTCGACGAGCGCCGGCTCGGGCTCCTGACCAAGCTCGCGTCGCCCGCGGCGGCCGCGATCGCCAACGCGCTGGAGTTCCAGCACGAGCGGCGCGTCGCCACGGCGCTCACGCGCGGCTTCGTCCCGGGCGCCCCGCCCGAGGTCGAGGGGTTCTCGATCGGCCTCGTCTACGAGCCGGTCGGGCACGAAGTCTCGGGCGGTGACATCTTCGGCGTCTGGCGGCTGCCGAGCGGCGCGCTTGCCGTGCTCGTCGGCGACGTGAGCGGCAAGGGGCTGGAGGTCGCCGCGGTCAGCGCGATGGTCCGGTTCTTCATCGAGGCGCGCACGTGGGACGCCCAGCGTCCCGGCGAGGTCCTCACGCAGGCCAACGCGATCCTGCGCGGGCGGTTGCGCGGGCGCGTCGCGCTCGTGACGGCGTTCCTGGCGACCATCGACGGCGAGGTGCTGCGCTACGCGAACGCCGGCCACGTCCCACCGCTGCTCGCCGGCCGGCAGGAAACCCCGCGCGAGCTGCCGACGACCGGCCTGCCGCTCGGCATCACCGAGCAGCAGGACTTCCGCGAGCACGAGCTGCCCTTCGGCGCCGACGACGTGCTCTTCGCCGGCACGGACGGCCTGCACGAGGCGCGCCGTGGAACGGAGCTGTTCGGCCATGACCGCGTGTCGGCGCTCGTCGCAGAGCACGCCGCGACGCTCGAGCCGCAGGCGCTCGTCGAGCTCGCGCACGCGGAGGCGGTGGCGTGGGCGCACGAGCTGACCGACGACATCGCGATCCTCGCCCTGCGCCGTCGATGACCGCGGTCCGGATCCGGGAGGAGCCCGCCGACGGCGCGGCGGCACGGAGGCTGTACGCGGAGTACATGCAGCTGCTGCGCGACCGCCTCGGCGCGGAGTTCGCCCCGAGCGAGCGGATCTTCGCCACCGAGGACGCGTTCTCCGGCGACGGCGGCGCGTGGCTGGTGGCCTACGGCGACGACGGGCGGCCGGTCGCGTGCGGCGGCCTGCGCACGCTCGCTCCCGGCGTCGGCGAGATCAAGCGCATGTTCGTCATCGCGAGCGAGCGCGGCAGCGGCCTCGGTCGCCGGCTGCTGCGCGAGCTCGAGCGGCGCGCCGCCGCGTACGGGCACCGCTGCGTGCGGCTGCTGACGACCGAGGCGCTGCACGAGGCCGCCGCGCTCTACGCGGCCGAGGGCTACCGCGTCGTGGAGCGCATCGAGCGCCCCGGCGAGCCCGTCGAGATCTGGCTCGAGAAGCAGCTGCCCGGCCGACGCGGCGCCCGCTACTCGTAGACGACGAGGTCGGGCGGTGGGCTCAGCGCGAGCACCTGACGCGGCGTCATGAGGTTCGTGTCCTCCTCGTAGAAGAGCTTGAAGCCGTCGTGGAAGCGCGCCTCCTCGGACGTGAACAGGCGGTACTTGGAGATCTTGTTGGCGCGGTCGCCGAAGCCGTCGACGTTCATCGTCACCGCCAGGCCCGGCGGGCGCGCGACGCGCGTCTTGTCGCGGATCATGTCGGCCGTGAACTGATGGATGACGAAGAGCTTCTCGGGCAGCTCGCCGTCGCGCACGAGCCCTGCGACGTATCCGGCGACCGCGTTGATCTCGTCGGCCGTCACGGATCCCAGCGTGCGCCCGGGGACCTCCTGCGGCCCGACGCGCCACTCGGGGTCCAGCGCGATGCCGACGTCGGGCTCGCGCAGCCAGCGCTCGAGCCGCCGCGCCTCGCTCAGGAAGTCGCCCCGCCCGGGCTGGATGTCGAGCACGAGCAGCGCCTTCGCGCGCCGCGCGGCTCGCAGGTAGCGCGCGATCACCTCGTCGGGCTGGTGCATGCGGTACAGGCCGTCGTCGCCGGGGTGCGCGGCCGCGATCGTCGCGATGAGCTCGAACGCCGGCAGCACCGGCCGCGTCTTCTTCGCGTAGCGGCGCGCGACGCGGCGCAGCCGCGCGGCCGCCTGCGCCGGCGTGCCGATGCCGAGCGCGCCGAGGCGGTCGCTCTGCGGCGCGCCGTAGAAGGCGACGACGCGGTGGTCGGGGAAGATCCGCCGCCCGCCGCGCGGCAGGGCGCTGGCCGGCGGACGGACGGCGGCGCTCGCCGTCGGGCTCGGCGCCGCGGCGGGCGGCGCGTCGCCGCAGGAGCGCAGCGCGAGGACGAGGGCGAGGACGGGCACGGCGAGCACGGCGAGCGCCACGGCCCGCCGCCGGCGGTAGACCTGCGCCGGCTGTCTCACGTCACCAGTCTTGCGCGTTCGCCGGCCGCCGGGAACGGGCGCGCTTCAGCCCTGCGCCCGGGAGGCCGATGACGGTCGGGTGCAGCACCGCCACGAGCGCATCTCGCTTCAGACGCCGCGCCATCGCATCGTGGGCGTCGCCACGCTTGCCTCCGACGGCTACCTCAGTCGCCTGTCGGACCTGCTCAACGCGCCCGAGCGCGAGTTCATCGCGCTGAGCGACGCGACCGTGCACGAGCTCGACGGTGGCGGCACGCCGGCGCATCACGACTTCATCGCCGTCCACCGCGCCCACGTGGTCTTCGCCGTGTCGCTGGGCGAGGCTGACTGACGGCGTTGCCGCGAGCGTCAGCGGACCGCGACCTCACCCGCGAGCGCGAACGGCGCCACGAGCTCGATGCGGTCGCCGCTCCAGAAGCGGCCGGGGTCGTACCAGCCCGCCGGCCGCCGGCTCGGGAGCAGCCCCATGTGCTGGTACGTCGTGGCGACGAGCTCGGCGCAGAGGATCGTCTCCAGCGACGACGGCCGCCGCAGGCGCCCGACGAGCCACTGGCGCGCGAGGCCGAGCGACGTCGGGAACGGCCGCCCGTCCAAGCGCGCGACGACCTCCATGAGACGGTCCTCGTGGTGGCGCTCGAGCGGGCCCTGCAGCGCCCGCGTCCAGGCGCGCTGGCCGTAGCGGCCGGTCCAGGTGGCGACGGCGTCGGCGAGCCGGTGCAACTGCACGCCGCGCTGCCGCTCGCCCGTCCACACGTCGGGCAGCGAGCGGCCGAGCTCGGCATGCCACAGCAGCGGCGGCAGGTCGTCGATCGCGACGACCATGCCGACGTGGTTCACCGGGCTGTTCGTCACCGTGCGGATCGCGCGGTCGGCGAGCGACCGGCCGCGGAACAGCCAGACGTCGCCGGTCGCCGCAGCCGCGATCGCCTCGTCGAAGGACAGCGCCGTCTCGCCCACGGCCCGTAACCTACGCACCCGATGCGGATCCCCTGGAAGCTCCTCGGCCTGGCGGGGCTCGCGGGCGTCGCCGCGACGGGCGTCATCGTCGCGCGCCGGCGCCGTCCGCAGCGCGAGTACGACTCCGACGAGCTGCGCGAGCGGCTCCACCGCCGCCTCGCCGAGGTCGAGCCTGCAGCGGCCGAGCCCGGGTTCTAGGCTACTTCCATGTGCAGGAACATCCGGACGCTTCACAACTTCCAGCCGCCGGCCACCGACGAGGAGGTCCGACTTGCGGCGCTGCAGTACGTGCGCAAGATCAGCGGCTACAGCAAGCCCTCGGCGGCCAACGCGGCCGCGTTCGAGCGCGCCGTCGACGAGGTCACGGCGGCCTCCGCGCGCCTGCTCGACGCGCTCGTGACGGCGGCGCCGCCGAAGGACCGCGAGGTCGAGGCCGCCAAGGCGCGGGCGCGGCGGGCGCAGCGCGAGGCGGCGTAGCGCGGGCGGCCGGCGCCGCCACGGAGAGGGAGGGATTCGAACCCTCGGTGGACGTTGAGGCCCACACACGATTTCCAGTCGTGCCCGTTCAGCCGCTCCGGCACCTCTCCAGGCAACGCAGCGTATCGACCCTCTCCGCGGGCGCGCGGGCCTAGATCTGCCAGGTTCCGCCGCGCAGCACCGGCACGCGCTCGCCCGCGCCGGTCAGGCCGGTCACGTCGACCTCCGGCGAGCCGATCATGAAGTCGACGTGGATCTGCGAGCGGTTGATGCGGTCGCGGTCCCTCTCGCCGGCGGTGAACTCGTAGGCCGACCCGAGCGCCACGTGGGAGGCCGCGTTCTCGTCGATGAGCGTGTCGTAGAAGACCGTGTCCAGCGGTCCGATCCGCCCGACCGCGTCGACCAGCGCCACCTCGCCGAGCCGCGCCGCGCCGTCGTCGCGGCGGGCGTACTCGGCGAGCAGCCCGCCGCCCTCGTCGGCTTCGATCGACACGGCGCGGCCGCCGTCGAAGCGCACGCGCAGGCCGCGGATGATCGTCCCGCCGACGACGAGCGGCTTCGTCGAGCGCACGACGCCGTCGACGCGCGTCGGGTCGGGCGCCGTGAAGACCTCCTCCGACGGGAGGTTCGGCATGTGCACGATCCCGTCGACCGTGCTGAAGCGCGCCGACAGCCAGCGCGACGTCGGCAGCAGGCCGACGCGCAGATCGGTGCCCGGGCCCTGGAAGTGCAGCGCGTCCAGGCGCCGCTCCGTCAGGCGCTCGCTGACGCCGACGAGCGTGTCCTGGCGCTCGCGCCAGGCGGCGACCGGGTCGTCCTCGTCGAGGCGGCAGATGTGGACGACGTGCTCCCACAGCCGCGCGAGGGCCGCGCCCGGCTCGAGGTCCCCGAAGACGAGCTGCGCCCACGGCGCCGTCGGGCAGGGGACCGCGGTCCAGTTCGTCGTGCGCGCGTTGACGACCTCGCTCGTCTCGCGCAGGAACGGCAGCTGGTCGCGGCCGGCGCGCTGCGGGTCGAGGTCGTTGAGCAGGCCCGGCGCGGACGGGCCGGTCAGGCCGATGCGGGCGGCGCGCAGCTCGCCGAGCGCGAGCATCCGCTCGCCGTACCACGGCGGCACGTAGTCGAGCGTGTCCTCGGCCGCATGCAGGATCCGCGAGCGCTTGACGTGCAGGTCGAAGTAGGCCACGTCGACGAACTTCGCCCCGGCGCGATACGCGGCGTCGGCCACCGCGCGCGTGAGCTCGACCTTGGCCGGCTCGCTGCCGATCGCGACGATCTGCCCCGGCTGGACGTTCGCGGCGAAGCGCACGACGAGGTCGGCGAAGCGCTCGAGCGTGCCGGGCGGCGGAAGCGTCGCATCGGGCGCCGCGCCGGCGGCAGAGGAGGAGGCCTCGCGCATCCGAACGGCAGAGTACAGGCCACCGCGCCGCTCCCCGCGGGGCCGCGCGTCGCATCCGGAGCGCGGCGCGATACATTCGTCGCCGCATGACCGTCGCTGCGCCAGCACGATCGCTCACCGAGCGCTCCGCGGTCGACCTGGCGCGCGCGATCCGCACCGGCGAGACGACCTCGCGCGAGGTCGTCGAGGCGCACATCGAGCAGCTGCAGCGCACCCACGAGCGGCTCAACGCGATCGTCGCCGACCGCTACGACGCCGCTCGCGAGGAGGCCGACGTCGCCGACGCGCGCGTCGCCGACGCGAGCGATCCCGACACGCTGCCGCCGCTGCTCGGCGTGCCGTGCACGATCAAGGAGTCGATCGCGTGCGCCGGCATGCCGAACTGCGCCGGGCTCGTCTCCCGCAGCGAGTGGCGCAGCACGGAGAACGCGCCCACCGTCCAGCGGCTGCTGGATGCCGGCGCGATCCCGCTCGGCGTGACCAACACGCCGGAGCTGTGCCTGTGGATCGAGACCGAGAACCGCACGTACGGGCGCACGAACAACGCCTACGACCCGACGCGCACGGCCGGCGGCTCGTCGGGCGGCGAGGGCGCGGCCGTCGGCTCCGGCGGCTCGCCGATCGGCCTCGGCGCCGACATCGGCGGCTCGATCCGCATCCCCGCGTTCTTCAACGGCGTCTTCGGGCTGAAGCCCTCGCCGGGGCTCGTCCCGAACACCGGCCAGTTTCCGACCACGGAGACCGAGATGGCCGCGATGATGCTCACGCTCGGGCCGCTCGCGCGGCGCGCCGAGGACCTCATGCCGGTCCTCGGGATCATCGCCGGGCCCGACGGCGTCGACCCGTACGCGCGCGAGGCGCAGCTCGGCGACCCGGCCGACGTCTCGATCGCCGACACGAGGATCCTGATCAGCGAGGAGTCGTCGTTCGTGCCGGTCAGCCGCGAGCTGCGCGCCGCCCGGCAGCGCGCCGCCGAGGCGCTCGAGCGGGCGGGCGCGAACGTCGAATGCGTGTCGCTGCGCTCGATGCGACGGGCGCTGGAGCTCTACCTCGCGGTGCTCAAGCTCGAGGCCGGCGTCAACGTCGCCCAGCTCATCGTCGACGAGGGCTCGGCCGCGCTGACGCTGTGGTCCGGGCTGCGCCGCAAGGGGCCGCACACGCGCGCGCTGCGGCTGCTGCTGCTCAGCGAGTGGATGACCGGCCGCATGCCGCAGGGGCGGCTGCGCAAGGCGGTCGCCGCGCGCCGCGCCTTCCAGGACGAGGTGACCGACGCGATCGGCGACGGGGTGCTGCTGCACCCGACGCACCCGCGCGTGGCCCCGCGCCACGGCCGCACGGTCGGCAAGCCGTGGCTGCTGACGACGACCGCCGTCTTCAACCTCGCCGGCCTGCCGGTCGCGCAGATCCCGCTCGGCCTCAATGGGCGAGGGCTTCCGCTGGGGGTGCAGGCGGCGGCCGGCCCGGATCGCGACCACGTCGCCGTGGCGGTCGCGCTCGAGCTCGAGCGCGCCTTCGGCGGCTGGGTTCCGCCGCCGCAGCGGTGACGTCGCCGGTCCTGCACCACGTGCTGTTCTACGACTACGTCGAGGACGTGCTCGAGCGCCGCGCGCCGTACCGCGACGACCACCTGGCGTGGGCGCGGAGGTGGAAGGACGACGGCCGGATCGTCATGGCCGGCGCGCTCGGCACGCCGCCGTACGGCGCGATGTTCGTCTTCCGCGTCGACGACCCCGCGCAGGTCGAGGAATTCGCCGCAGGCGACCCGTACGTCGGCGGCGGGATCGTCACGGGGCACCGCGTCGTGCCCTGGAACGTCGTGCTGTAGCGGCCGCTGCTAGAGGCCGAGCGCCTCGAAGTCGAAGCTCGCCGGCACGGGATCGGGGTCCTGCGCCGGCGTCCCGAACGCGAGCACGATCTGCTGGTGCTCCTGCAGGACGATCCGCGTGGGATCCGCGTCGACGGGCTTCCCGTTGACCCAGACGCGCAGGCGCTTGCCGCCGGCGGCGCACAGGCCGCCGATGCAGCGCCGGTCGAGTCGAACGCCCCAGATCGCAAAGAACTGGCCGAGGGTGTAGGTCTGGATCGTCGGCGACTCGACATGGATCACGCCGGCCTCGTGCGTGTGCACGGCGGCGATGTAGCTCAGCGACGGGCCGACGCCGATGTCCGCCGGGACGCGGACGCGGCGGCCCTCGACGAAGACGTCGAGGTGCTGGTGGATGTGCAGCGCCTGCCCCTCCTCGGCGAGCGCGTCGAGGCCGATCGCCTGCAGGCGCTGCTCGAGCCTGTCGGCGTTGGCAGGCCACGGCGGCCGCGTCGTCAGCACGCCGGGCAACTGCGTCATCGAGCCCAGCGGCGGGCCGAGCGGCACCCCGCTCGCGGTCGTGACCGTCCCCGGCGTCGCCGTCGTCGCGGCGCCGGTCGTGGCGGCTCCCGGCGCCTCCGCGTCGGTCGTCGCGGTCTCCTCCGACCCGCCGCAGCCGACGGCCGGCAGCGCGACCGCGACGGCCGCGACGAGCGCTGCGCACATGCGAAGCTCGCGCTTCATCGCCCGCAGCACATCACAGTCGGGCAGCGCCCGTGCCGCCGGCGCGCACGAGGTCGTAGTGTCCCGGCAGTGTCAGACGACCCGCAGCCGCTCGAGACCCTGTCCTCACCGGAGCTGCACGACCTCGCGCTGCGCCGCGCGCTGCGCAACCTCGACGTGCCGTTCTTCGTCCGGCTCCTGCAGGCGCTGCCGGTCGCCGAGGCGGCGGCCGGCGAGATCGACGACGCGGCGGCGGACGCGATGACGCTGCGAGCGCACGTCGACGACCTGACCGACTCGGGTCGCGGCGAGGTGGCCGAGCTGCTCCGGCCGTTTTACCTCGAGTACCTCCGGGAACACGGCGTCACCGGCTGACCTGACATGTGCCTCTTCTTCTCCAACCGCCTGGGATGCATGGGATCGCTGCTCGTGTCGGCGATCATCACGGTCCTGCTGCTGTTGCTGCTCGGCGTGCTCTAGCGCTGGCAGTCGTCGGTCGAGCGCAGGCCGGCCAGCTCGCCGATCGCGACGACGACGTCCTGAGAGCCGCCCACGACGCGCAGCGCGCCCTCCTGCGGCGCCTCGGCGAGCTGCCCGCACCACGACCGTCCGTCGCTGGCCCGGACCTCGACGGCGCCCGCCGCCTGCTCGTCGGTGGGCCACCACGACGCCGCGGTCGCCAGCGAGAGGACCGCGACGGAGGCGAACGTCATGACGAGCCCCGTCGTGAGCTCGCGGCTCGTGCGCGCGAGCACCCGCTCCTCGGCGTCGGCGGGCTCGGCGGCGCCCGAGTACAGCGGCCACGCCGCACGGCCGACGAGGACGATCCCCGCGCAGGCGAGCGCCAGCGCGACGAGCACGAGTATCCCGGAAAGCACCTGCAGGGTCTGCGGCGTCGACGGGTCGCCGCGCTGCAGGACGCCGCAGAGGCCGACGAACCCGAGCGCCGCGAGTTGGATGCCGTGCCAGCCCTTGGCGGAGCTGCGCAACTCCGCCAGGCGACCGCGCTCGATGCTCGGGGCGATGCCGTCGGCCATCGCAGGCCCATGGTATCCGCGCCCGTTTGCGCGGGCTTAAAGCGGCCGGGCGAGCCGAGGGCTCGCCCGTACCGCCCGGTCCTGGATCACCGCTGAACTGCTACGTCCCCAGGATTTATGTGTCGACCTGGGGCGGTTTCGACACTCCCGACCACCGGGACTGGCCGCGGGCGCTAACCCGCGCGTGGCCCGGCTGAGCGCCGAGGCGCTCCGGCCGAGTGGGCGATCCGCCGGACTGCGCAGGGTAGTGCACACGGCGCCGGGCGCAACCTCCAGCCGCCGCTCGTCGCTATCCGCCGGGCCGCGCCCGGGCCAGCAGCGGCCCGGCGATCACGGTCGAGACGAGCCCGCCGAGCGTCAGCGCGGCGTACATCCGGGTCGTGATCAGGCCGCCCGCGAGGGCGTCGAGCGCGATCGCGATCGTCACGATGCCGCCGCACTGCAGCGCCGCCGCGACGGCGCCCGCGTCGCCGCTGGGAAAGCCGGTCGCGCGCGCGACGCCGTAGCCGGCGGCGAGCTTGGCGATCGTCGCCGCCAGGAGGATCACGACGACCGGCCCCAGGACGCGCGGCTCGAGCTCGCGCAGGTCGGTGTGCAGCGCCGCGACGGCGAGGAAGACCGGCAGCAGCACGTCGCGCACGGCCCTGCCGAGCCGCTCCTCGATGACCCTCGCCGGGGCGCCCGCCTGGCTGGCCGCGACCCCGACGACGAGCGGTCCGAGCAGCGCGGTGCCGAGCGCGCTCCTGCCCGCGACGGCCGCGCCGAGCGCGAGGGCCAGCAGCCCCGCGACCGCAACGCCGGGCGCGAGCGCGCCGCCGTGGCGACGCGACAGCCAGTTGCCGGCGGCGACGAGCACGGCGGCGCCCGCGAGGACGACGACGAAGCGCTCGGCCGCCGCGGCATGGCCGCCCTCGAGCGCCACGCCGGCGAAGACAAGCGCGACCGTCGTGACGCCGGCGCCCGCAGCGATGATGACCGCGCCCGTGTCCGTGCGCAGCAGCCCGCAGTCCTCGAGGATCCGCGCGACGACCGGCACGCCGTTGGCGGCCAGCGCCGCGCCGACCGCGAGCGTGAACGCGGTGGCGCCCGCGGCCGGCCCGACCCAGCCGCCGTCGGAGCGCAGCCATGCCGCGGCGGCGAGCGCGACCGCCGCGGTCGCCGCGAGCACCGCGACCGCCAGCAGGGCGATCGTCGCGCCGCGGCGGACCATCGGCAGCGGATCGATCGTCAGCCCGACGAGCAGCATGTAGAGCGTGACGCCGAGCGACCCGACGACCGCGAGCAGGTCGACGCTCGTCGGCGGAAACAGCGCGCCGACGGCGCCCGCGGCGGCCGCTCCCTCGACGACGCCGGCGATCTGCCCGCCGAGCAGCGTCGGGCCGACGAAGACGACGGCGACGAGCTCGCCGGCGATCCGCGGCTGGCGCAGGCGCGTCGCGACCGCGCCGCCGATCCGCGCCACGACGACGACGAGCACGAGCCCGGCAAGGGCCAGCAGCCAGTCCCACAGCACCGCGGCCGCCTCCCCTCCTGTCGATGCCCAGCGGCTCCCCTCGCCGCTAGCATCGCCGAAATGGGGTCAGGAGGGCAGCCCGGGGAGATCGCGGCCGCGATCGAGGCGGTCGCGGCGAGGATGGAGGCGATCGGCGCCGCGCTGCCCGAGAGCGACGGCGTGGCGCGCTTCAACGAGCTGTACCTGGCCGTCACGCGTGCGGTCGCCCGCGAGGTGCGCGCCGACACGTACGAGGACCCGGTCTTCATCGCGCGGCTGGACGTCGTCTTCGCCGACCTCTACTTCGCCGCCGTCGACGACGACGCGGCCGGCGGGCCGGTGTCGCCCGCCTGGGCGCCGCTGTTCGAGCGCCGCCATGCGACCGGCGTCGCGCCGCTGCAGTTCGCGATCGCCGGCATGAACGCGCACATCAACCACGACCTGGCGATCGCGCTCGTGGCGACGAGCAAGGAGCTCGGGACGCGCCTGGACCGCGGGACCGCGCAGCACCGCGACTACCGCGTCGTCGACGGCATCCTGCTGCGCGTCCAGGACGAGATCAAGGAGCGCTTCACGACCGGCGTCGTCGCGCAGGCCGACAAGGCGTTCGGCCGTCACGACGACGTGGTCGCCAACTGGAGCGTCGAGCGCGCGCGCGACAACGCCTGGACGCAGGCCCAGACGCTCGCCGCGATCGGCGACAAGCCCTTTCTGCGCGAGCAGTTCCTGCTCGCGCTCGCGCGCACCGTCGGCTTCGCCGGCCGCGGTCTGCTCGTCCGCACGAGCTGAGGTCGCCGGCGCAGCCGCCTGCGTCTATGATCGGCCGGCCGTTCACGCAGAACCTCCCCCACCCGCCGACGTGGACCC
>Ga0247713_1000068_pt1 | contig 73038 bp, 78 predicted proteins | sample 21E_NmetaG_FD_189936 | JGI IMG/M metagenome (GOLD analysis project Ga0247713, IMG submission 189936) | Soil microbial communities from hillslope of Landscape Evolution Observatory, University of Arizona, Oracle, AZ, United States - 2-1-E_N | ecosystem: Engineered > Artificial ecosystem >... | reverse complement strand
AGCAGGCAGCGGCGGCGCCGGGGCAGGCTGCGCAGCAGGCCCAGCAGGCGGCTGGTCAGGCGCAGCAGGCGGCTCAGCAGGCAGCGGCGGCGCCGGGGCAGGCTGCGCAGCAGGCCCAGCAGGCGGCTGGTCAGGCGCAGCAGGCGGCTCAGCAGGCAGCGGCGGCGCCGGGGCAGGCTGCGCAGCAGGCCCAGCAGGCGGCTGGTCAGGCGCAGCAGGCGGCTCAGCAGGCAGCGGCGGCGCCGGGGCAGGCTGCGCAGCAGGCCCAGCAGGCGGCTGGTCAGGCGCAGCAGGCGGCTCAGCAGGCAGCGGCGGCGCCGGGGCAGGCTGCGCAGCAGGCCCAGCAGGCGGCCGGTCAGGCGCAGCAGGCGGCTCAGCAGGCAGCGGCGGCGCCGGGGCAGGCTGCGCAGCAGGCCCAGCAGGCGGCCGGTCAGGCCCAGCAGGCCGCGGCCGGCGCGGCGAGCGCCGCAGCCGCTGCGACCGGGGCGACCGCGGCGGCTGACGCGGGCGCCGCATCACCGGCCGGCGACGCCGGCGCCGTCGCCGGAGGAGCACCGGCCGCCGACGCCGGCGCCGCGCCCGAAGCGCCACCGCCCGGCGACGCAGCGGCACCGCCGGCCGCCGACCCGGGCGCCGCCGCCGCGGCAGCGCCCGCCGCGGCAGCGCCCACGGAAGCAGCGCCCGCCGCCGCCGCAGCAGCGCCAGCGGGAGCAGCGCCCGCCGCCGCCGCAGCAGCGCCAGCGGGAGCAGCGCCCGCCGCCGCCGCGGCAGCGCCCGCCGCCGCTGCCGCGGCCGCGGGCACACCGGCAGCGACCGCCGCGACGGAGGTCCTGCCGCCGGCGTCGCCGGCCACGCCGCCGGCTGTCGCCGCCCCCGCGGCGACCGCTCAGGCCGGCGGCAACGGCGCCGCCGCGGCGGCGACGAACGTCCAGCGCGCGAAGCTCGAGATCGAGGGCCAGGGGCCGGTCGACTGCCTGTTCAACCCCGCGCAGTACGCGATGAAGAAGATCAACAACTACCAGGTGCAGAGTGTTCCCGGGGCGAGCTTCGGCATCCCGCAGTTCGTCGGCGGCTCGCCGCGCGAGCTCAACGTGGAACTGCTGTTCGACGTGACGCTCAGCAAGCCGGCGCGCGCGTCCGTGCGGCCGATCACCGACGCGCTGTTCAAGATGATGGAGGTGCCGTCGGCCGGCAGCGGCTCGGCCGCCAAGTCGCCGCCGACCGTCACGTTCCGCTGGGGCGCCTTCGAGTCCTTCAAGGCCGTGCCGACGCGGCTGGACGTGCAGTTCGTCCTGTTTCGCGCCGACGGCGAGCCGGTTCGCGCGTGGGCGCGCATGGACCTGCTGCAGGTCGCCGCCGACCCGCGCACCGGCGGTGGGACGCCGGCCGCCCAGAACCCGACGACGCGGTCGGCCGAGGCCGGCTCCAGCTGCGTCGTGTGCGAGGGCGACTCGCTGCCCTCGCTGGCCTACGACGCCTACGGCGATCCGACCCGCTGGCGCGCGATCGCGCGCGCCAACGGCATCGACGACCCGCTGCGGCTGCGGCCGGGCCGCCGCCTGAAGATCCCGGAGCGCATGTCGTGAGGGCCGCCGACCTCGTCGCGGAGCAGGTCATCACGGTCGCCGGGAGCCGGCTGGACCCGAGCCTTGCCCAGCATCTGATCGACGTACGCGTGGAGACGACGAACGCGCTGCCCGACGTCTGCACGCTGCGCTTCGCCGAGGCGGGCCCGGACGGCAACGATCGGCTGACGATCATCGACAACCCGAAGTTCGCGCTCGGCGCCGCCCTGAGCGTCAAGCTGTCCGCCGCGGTCGGCGGCTCGTCGGCGGCCGTCTTCGACGGCGAGATCACGACCGTCGAGGCGGAGCTCGGCTCGCGTCCGAGCGGCGAGCCGGTGCTCGAGCTGATCGTCACCGCGCACGACCGCTCGCATCGCATGCACCGCCTGACGACGACGCGGACCTTCCGCCAGGTCACGGTGACCGACGTCGCACGCAAGCTCGCCCAGGAGCACGGGCTGAAGATCGGCACCCTCGCGGCGATCGGGGGCGAGCCCGCCGAGGTCCTGCACCAGGTCGGCGAGACGGACTGGGCCTTTCTCTCCCGGCTCGTCAGCGGGCACGGCGGCGAGCTCGACGTCGCCGGCGGGGCGCTGCACGTCGTCGACCCGACGACGCCCGGGCGACCCGTGACCGAGCTGCGCTTCGGCGAGAACCTCGAGCGCTTTCGGCCGCGTGTGAGCACGGTCGGCCAGGTCGCGCAGGTCGAGGTCCTCGGCTGGGACGCCAAGGCGAAGAAGGAGATCGTCCGCACGGCCAGGCCGAAGGCCTCGACCACGGTCGAGCAGAGCAAGCTCGACGGCGCGGTGGCCGGCAGCACGGTCAGCGTCATGACGGCGCCGGTCTCGACGACCGGCGACGCCAGGGCCCGCGCCGGCGCGATCGCCAGCCGGATGGGCCACGAGCGCGTGCAGGCCGAGGCGTCCGCGTCCGGCGACCCCCGCCTGCTGGCCGGCTCCTACGTCGACGTCGCGGGGGTCGGCACCCGCTTCGGCGGCACGCACCGCATCGTCTCGGCCATCCATCTCGTCGGGCCGCGCGGCTACCAGACGCGACTGACGCTCGGCGCCGGCGGGCGGCCGCTCGCCGAGGCGCTCGGCGGTCGCTCCGACGGCCGCGCGCCGGCCTTCGCCGACCACCTCGCGATCGGGATCGTGACGAGCAACGACGATCCCGACAAGCTCGGCCGCATCAAGGTCAGCTACCCGACGCTCGGCGGCAACGTCGAGAGCGGCTGGGCGCGCGTCGTGCGCGGCGCGTCGGGCAAGGAGCGCGGGGTCGTCGCGCTACCGCACGTCAACGACGAGGTCGTCGTCGGCTTCCAGCACGGCGACGCGCGCCGGCCGTTCGTGCTCGGTGCGCTGTTCAACGGCAAGGACACCCCGGGCACCGACCTGCTGAAGACGACGAGCTCGCTCGCGGCGCGCTTTCCGCGCGACCTCGACGTCGCGACGAAGCAGAAGGTCGTGCTCGCCGCCGACACGGGCGTGAGCGTGACGTCGGCGAAGGGGCCGATCGAGGTGTCGGCGGCGAAGGAGCTCAAGCTCGTGGCGAGCGCTGGCGGGTCGCCGAGCGCCCTGACGATCGAGACGAACGGCCAGGTGAAGATGACCGGCAAGCAGGGCGTCGAGATCGCGGCCACCGGTCCGCTGAAGATCACGTCGAAGGCGCCGGTCACCGTCGAGTCCAGCGCGGCGCTGCAGCTCAAGGGCTCGGTCGTCCAGGTGCAGGCGTCGGGCGTGCTGCAGCTCTCCGGCGCGACGGTGATGCTCGGATGACCGCGCAGCTCGGATGCGGCCTCGTCTTTCCGCTCGGCGTCGACCAGCGCGGCGCGATCGCGCTCGCGCAGGGCGAGACCGACGTCGAGCAGGCGATCGGGATCATCCTCGCGACGGCGCCGGGGGAGCGGCCGATGCGCCCGGAGTTCGGCTGCGCCGTCCACGACCACGTCTTCGACGTGCTCGACGCGGCGGCGTTCGGCAGCATCGAGAATGCGGTCCGCGAGGCGATCGAGCGCTGGGAGCCGCGCGCGTCGGTGCTGGCCGTCGACTTCGATCTCGAGCGCCAGTCGGAGGGCTGCCTGGGGATCGTGCTGACCTACGAGATCCCGGACGTGCCGGGCGTCCGCAACCTCGTGCATCCGTTCTACGTGATCCCCGAGGACGAGCCGGCCCAGGAGGTCCTCGAGGGGGAGGTGGCGCCGTGGTGAGGCTGCCCGAGATCGAGCTCGACGATCGCGGCTTCCAGGAGCTCGTGTCCGAGGCCCGGACGCGCATCGCGCGCCGCTGCCCGGAGTGGACCGAGCACAACGTCTCCGATCCCGGAATCACGCTGATCGAGCTGTTCGCGTGGATGACGGAGATGACGACCTACCGCCTGAACCGCGTGCCGGACAAGGTCTACGTGCAGCTGCTCGAGCTGCTCGGCGTCCCGCTGCGCCCGCCCACGCCGGCGCGCACGCACGTGCGGTTCCTGCTGTCGGCGCCGCCGCTGGAGCCGCTCACGATCGCAGCCGGCGAGACCGAGGTCGGCACGGTCCGCACCGCCTACGAGGAGTCCGTCGTCTTCGAGGTCGCCGAGAGCCGGACGATCGCGCCGCTGAGCCCGTCGGTGTACGTCGTGCACCGCGACGGGCTCGTCCGCGACATCGCCGTGGACGCCGGCGTGGCCCGGCCGGTCGGTCCCGACCGCGCCGCGTTCTCCGCCGTCCCGCTGCCCGGCGACGCGATCCACCTCGGCTTCGACGAGGCGCTGTCGCGCCTGCTGCTGCGCGTCGACGTCGAGGCCGAGCCGGCGCGCGGCGCCGGCGTCGACCCGCGCCGGCCACCGCTGCGCTGGGAGATGGCGACCGGCGAGCGGCCCAGCGGCGACCTGGTCTGGGAACGCGTCACCGTGCTCGAGGACACGACGGGCGGATTCAACTTCGGCAGCGGCGAGCTGCTGCTCGAGCTCGCCGGCGACAGCCAGCGCGTGCCGCTCGACGGGCACCGCATGCACTGGGTGCGCTGCCGCGTCGCCTCGCCGCAGGAGGCCGGCGACGCCGCCTACGAGCGTCCGCCGGAGGTCTCGACGATCACCGCCACGCCGATCGGCGCGACGCTGCTCGCCCAGCACGCCGAGCACATCGACAACGAGGTCATCGGCGAGAGCGACGGCACGCCGGGCCAGGCCTTCACGGTCCTGCGCGCGCCGATGCTCGCGCCCGCCGACGACGAGTGGCTCGAGGTCCGCGATCCGGCGACGGGCGATTGGCAGCGCTGGGGCGTTCGCGAGTCGTTCGCCGACTGCGGGCCTGACGACCGCGCCTACGTCTGCGACGCGGGGACCGGCACGATCGAGCTCGGCCCCGCGGTGCGCCAGGCCGGCGGCGAGTGGCGCCACTACGGCGCCGTGCCGCCGAAGGGCGCGACGCTGCGGCTCTCGCGCTATCGCTACGGCGGCGGCCTGCGCGGCAACGTCGCGCCCGCGACGCTGACCGTGCTCAAGAGCGGGCCTGCCGGCGTCACGTCGGTCACGAACCCGAGCGGCGCGCGCGGCGGCGTCGACGCCGAGCAGCTCGACAGCGTCCGCCTGCGCGGCGCGATGGAGCTGCGCGCCCGCCACCGTGCCGTCACCGCCGAGGACTTCGAGCACCTCGCGCGCGAGGCGTCGCCGCGCGTCGCGCGCGCCGTCTGCGTTCCGCCCGACGAGGGCAACGCGGTCGCGGTGCGGGTCCTGCCGCGCCTGCACCCTGCCGACCGGCGGCTGGACTTCGAGGAGCTGCAGCCGCCGCGCGACCTGCTCGAGGAGGTCGCCGCGCACCTCGACGAGCGCCGCCTGCTCGGTGCGACGCTGCAGGTCGCGCCGGTGCGGCTGCGCGGCGTCAGCGTCGTCGTCGAGCTGCAGACGGAGCCGCTCGCCGACCTCGTGCGCATCCGCGAGCAGACGCTGGCCGAGCTGTACCGCTTCCTCAACCCGCTCGTCGGCGGCTCGCCCGGTGAGCTCGGCGAGGGCTGGGAGTTCGGCCGCACGCTCAACCAGGGCGAGCTGTACGGCGTCGTCCACGCGATCGCGGGCGTCGAGTACGTGCGTCTGCTGCGCATGTATCGCGCCGACCTCGTCAGCGGCCGGCAGGCGCCCGAGCCGGCCGGCTCGCACATCGTGCTCGAGCCCGACGAGACGATCGCCTCGGGCGTGCACATCGTCAAGGCCACGATGCGAGGGACGTAGGTGGTCGGGTGGCCGAGGCGCTGATCGAGCTGTCGCGCGACGGAGCCGGCCCGCCGGCCCCCGGGCGGCCGGTCGCGCCCGCGACCGTGTCGGCGCGCAGGCACCTGCGTCACGGCGTGCCGGACATCTACCGTCGCGACGCCGCGGCGCGCCGCGACCAGCCGCCGCCGTTCGCGATGCGCTTCCTCGAGGCGCTCGAGGAGGTGCTCGACCCGATCGTCGCGACGCTCGACTCGCTGCCCGCGCACCTCGACGTCGACCTCGCGCCCGAGCACACGCTCGCCGGGCTGGCGACCTGGCTGGGCGTCGACGACGTCGAGAGCCTGCCCGCCGACCAGCGCCGCGAGGCGGTCCGCCGCGCGGGCAAGCTCGGGCGGCTGCGCGGCACGCGCGCGGGGCTCGAGCTGGCGCTGAGCCTGTTCTTCCCCGCGGTCACGCTGCGCGTCAACGACCACGGCGGCGTGATCGTCAGCGAGGACGTCGCCGGCGAGCCGCCGCCCGCAGCGGCCGCGTCGTTCGACGTCGTCTGCGAGCAGTCGCTGCCGCCGGAGACGCAGATGGCCGTCGCCCGCTGCATCGAGCGCTGGAAGCCGGTGCACGCGAGCTACAAGCTGCGCGTGCGCCGCGGCGAGCGCGTCAAGACGCTGCCCGAGGTGCCGCGGGCCGGCGGCGACGGAGAGACGCCGCGCGAGCTCAGGCCGCCGTTCGGCGAGCACGGCGATCGCGGCGACGAGTCGTGAGCACGGCCGCCACCACATGCCGCAGCTGCGGGCTGGACAACGCGCCCGGCCGCGACTTCTGCGAGCGCTGCGGGGAGTACCTCAGCTGGGCGCCGACGGCGCTCGTCGACGCGGTGACGCCGGCCGGCGAGCAGCCCGCCGTCGACGCGGCCACGACCGGCGCTCAGGCGCCGGAGGCGCCCGCCGGCGACCAGCCGACGGAGGTCGTGCCGCCGCCGCCCGCCGGTGCCGCGCCGCCGCCGCCGGCCGATGCGCAGCCACCCGCGGCGCCTCCGCCACCGCCCGCGGCGCCCGGGCCGACGCTTCCCGAGGTCGCCGGCGTGGGCGCCGCCCCGGCGGCGACCGGCGACGCCTCGCTCGTGCTGACCGCCGCCGACCCCGCCGTCGGCGGCGCCGGCGTGCCGGCGGTCGAGCCGGGCTCGACGCTGACGTTCGTGGCGACGATCCGCAACGAGAGCCAGATCGTCGACAACTACGAGCTCTCGGTGGCCGGGCTGCCGGAGGGCTGGGCCGTCGTCGCGCCCGCCGCCGCGTTCCTCGTGCCGCTCGGATCCGGGCGCGGCGAGAGCGACCAGCCGCTGCGGATCGAGATCAGCCCGCCACGCAGCCACCGCTCGACGGCCGGCATCTGGACGTTCGAGCTCGTCGCGCTGTCGCTCACGACGGCGCTCGTCGCGGCGCGCGCCGTCGCCCAGTTCGAGGTGCGGCCGTTCCAGGCGTGGTCGGTGGAGGTCGTGCCGGCGGTGAAGTCCGGGCGCCTGCGCGCCCGCTACCGCACCGCCGCGCGCAACGACGGCAACGCCGAGCAGGCGCTGTGGCCGATCGCGATCGAGGACAGCGGCCGCATCCGCACGCGCTTCGCCGCCGGGCGGATCGTGCTGCAGCCGGGCGAGGTCGGCATCGACGTGCTGACCGTCCGCCCGCGGATCCCGCTGCCGGTCGGGCGCACGATCGAGCATCGCGTCGGCGTCGACATGCTCCCGACGCCGCCGGAGGCGCCGCCCGAGCAGACCGCGAAGGAGAAGCTCGCGGCGCGCGCAAAGGAGGAGGGCGCGAAGACCGCGAAGGGCGTCAAGGTCGGCCCCAAGGGCGTGACGCTGCCGAAGATGCGGCTGCCCCGGCCGCCGAACCCGCTCGCGAAGCTCAAGCTCGACGCGGGTGCGATCGCGCGGCTGCGCAGCACCGGCGACGCCCCGGCGCCGCTGGCGGTGCGTCAGGTCGCCTACCGCCAGAAGCCGATCATCCCGCTGTGGGTCATCGCGCTCCTGGCACTGCTGGCGATCGCCGGCTACGTCGCCTACACGCTGCTGCCGGAGAGGACCGAGGTGCCGCGCCTCGTCGGCGTCGGCGACACGTTCGCCGCCGAGAAGCGGCTGCGCGCCGCCGGGCTCGTGCTCAGCCAGCCCGTCCAGCGGCGCGCCCACCCCGACGCCGAGCCGGGCAGCGTCATCGAGCAGTCGCCGACTCCCGGCGCGAAGGTCGAGGAGGGCGACTCGGTCACGATCGTCATCGCCGACGGCGAGCGCAAGGTGGCCGTGCCGCGGCTGCGCGACCTCACGCGCGGCAAGGCCGACGAGCGCCTGCGCGAGGCCGGCCTCGCGCTCGGCGACATGCAGCCGCCCGACGCGCCGGACAACTTCGTCGTCCGCAGCCAGATCCCCGGCGCCGGCCTGTCGGTCGACCGCGGCACGGAGGTCAAGGTGTTCCTGCGCAGGCCGCCGACCGCCAAGGAGAAGGCCGCGGCGAAGCGCGCGGCGGCGAAGGATAAGGCCAAGGGCAAGGGCGGCGGCGGAGGCGCCGGCGCCGGCGGTGGTGGCGGTGGTGGCGGCGGCAGCGTCACGATCCCCGAGGTGGACGACAAGCGCGTGGGGGAGTACGTCGCCGCGCTCGCGAAGCTCGGGCTCAAGGCGAGGCGCCAGTCGGCGATCGGGATGCCGGTCGGCAAGGTGCTGGCCGTCGATCCCAAGCCGGGCAGGAAGGCCCGCAAGGGCGCCACCGTCACGGTCCGCGCGGCCGGCGGGCTGCCACCTCTGGCCGTGCAGACGGCGCGGCTGGTGCTGCTCGTCGATCCCGCCGGCGGCAGGGAGGTGGCGCGGCTGCCGCGCGGCGAGGGCCGGGCGTTCGAGCCCACCTACGTCCCGCGCAAGCGACAGATCGTCTTTCGCACCTCGAGCACGCGGCTGGCGATCGTCTCCACCGCCCGCAACGCCACGCCGCGCACGATCTACGACGGCCCCGACGTGCTCGCGCGCCCGTCGGCCGCGCCCGACGGCGTCACGCTCGCGGTCATCCGCCGCGAGGAGGGCGACGGCGACCTCTGCTTCGGGCGCCTGGACGTCGCGGACCTGCGGCACCTGTGCCTGCCCGACGACGGCTGGGACCTCAGCGGGCGCATCTCCTGGCGCAGCGACGGGCGCAGCGTGCTCGTGCCGGCTCACCGCCGCGACAACCCGTCGATCTTCGGCATCCGCCGCTACCGCTCGGCGCGGCCCTTCGCGCTGGAGCCCGAGAGCTGGCGCGGCACCACGGTGACGAACACGCGGACGCCCGGCAAGGGGGTGCGGGCGGCGGCGTACTCGCCGGGCGGCACGCGGCTGGCGGTCGTCTCGAACCTCGAGAGCGAGCGCTTCGAGGTCGTGCTCGCCGACGCCGACGACGTCGGCCTCGTCGAGCCGCGCGCCACCGGCGCCCCGGCATGCGACGTCGCCTGGCGGCCGGACGGCCAGGAGCTCGCCGTCGTCGTCGGCGACGGCGACTGCAGCCAGACGGTCGGTCGGGTCGTGCGATTCGCGATCGGAGCGCCGCTGAAGACGTCGCTGGTCAAGACCGGCGGCACGAACCCCGCGTACGTTCCGAAGTGATGCTCGAGCACGGGATCCTCGCCGACGGCCGCGTGCACCCCGACGTCACCGCTCGGATCGCCGCCTCGCGCGGGCGCGGCAGCCCGCTGGAGCCGGCCCTGCGCGAGGAGATGGGCGCCACGCTGGGCGACGACTTCGCCGACGTGCGGGTGCACACCGACGCGCTGTCGGGCGCGCTGGCGCGATCGGTGCAGGCGCGCGCGTTCACGACCGGCGCCGACGTCTTCTTCGGCGACCGCGAGTACCAGCCGGCGTCGCCGCAGGGGCGTGCCCTCCTCGCGCACGAGCTCGCCCACGTCGTCCAGCAGCGCGGCGCCCCGACGGCCGGCGAGATGGCCGTCTCCGACCCCGGCGACGCGCTCGAGCGCGACGCCGAGCGCGCGGCGAGCGCGATCAGCCCTCGATGATCTCGCCGCCGCCGCCGTCGTCCGGCGGCGGGGCCGGCGGCGGAGGCTGCGGGCGCCTCTCCGGGGGCGGCGGCGGACCCGGCGCCGGCGGCGTGCTGCGCCGCGGCGCGGACGGCGCCTGGCGGTCGCCGCCGGAGTCGCCGCCGACGCCGCCGGTCGTGCCCTCGTCGCGCCCGGAGCCGCCGCCGCCGCGGGCTGCGGGCGGTCGCGAGCGGTCGCCGCCGCCGCCGGAGCGCGACGTGCGCAGCGCCGGCGCCTGCGGTCCCGCGACTGCCTGCGGCACCGCCCGCGCGGCGGCGCGCACGGGCTCGGCGGCCGGCGCCAGGCCGCCCTCGCCGTCTCCCGCCAGCGCCCCGCCGGCGAGGTAGCCCGCTGCGGCTGAGGCCAGCACGGCGACGGCTGCGACGACCGCGGTGCGCACGTCAGCCGCGCCCCGGGTAGCCGGCCGCGGCGAGCGCGTCGCGCGCGCGCGCGACCGCCCCGCGCGAGCGCGCGATCGCCGCCCGCGCCGAATCGACGGCCGGGGCACTGCCCGCCCGCGCGCCGCGGCCGTAGCGCGCCCAGCCGTCGCCGACGCGCCGCAACGCGCGCGCGAGCTCGTTTCGCGCCGACTCGGCGAGCGCGCCGACGGGCGCCCGCGCGACCTCCCGCGACGCCGCGCGGTAGGCGCGTGACAGGTCGCCCGCGGCGAGCGCCTGGGCGCCTCGCGAGCGCGCCGCGCGAAGGTCCTCCGCCGGGTTCCCGACGGCATCGCGCAGGCGCGCGAGCGCGCCGGTCATGGCGCGCGCGCCCGCCTCGGTGGGCCCGAGCGGGCGTGCGCTGCCGCGGCTGAGCGACAGCGAGGCCGCGACCGAACCGCACGCCGCGCGCACGGCCGGCGCCGCCGTGCAGGAGACGACGAGCGTGCCCGCGGTCGTCGGGAGCATGTACAGCTCGTTGCCGTAGCGCACCGCCTCGCCGGCGCCGAGGCGGACACGCCGGCGCTCGCCGGGACGGGCGAGCGCGGCGGCGGCCGCCGGTCGCATGCGCGCCGCGACGACGCCCTCGTCGCGCGCGGCGCCCGCCGGCGCGACGGCCACGGCGCCGTCGCCGAGCGCGCCGATCGCGGCGGGGTCGGCCTGCGCCCAGCCGGTCGGCGCCCTCAGCACGAATCCGTCGCCAGCGACGCTCGCGACCGCCGGCGGGTTCCCGCCGGAGATCCCGACGACGAACGCGACGACGGCTGCCGCCACGGCGGCCGCCGCGATCGCTCCGGCCGGCAGGCGGCGACCGCCCTCGCCGGCCTCGGCGGACTCGGCTTCGGCGGCGGCGGGCGGCGGCGGCGGCGCGACGACCGGCGTCGCCGTCGTCGCCGCCGGCTGCGGCGCCGGCGTCGGACGGCGCGCCGCGGGCGCGGGAGCCGGAGGCGGAGGCGGCGTGACGACCGCCGCGCCGGCGTCGCCGCCCTCCGCGGCGAGCTGCTCGTGCAGCGCCGCCGGCGCGTGGTAGGTCTGAAAGCCGGTGATCCGGCCGGTCGTCGCCGATCGCGCGCGGCCGGCCGGGCGCAGCGGCGTCGGGCCCTGCGGCGGCAGCTCGTCGACGTCGATCTCCGAGCCGGGTCGCAGCGTGGCCTCGCGGCGCCAGAGCGGCCCGACGAACTCCAGCAGCGCCTCCTCGAGCTCCTCCCACGCCTGCGCGGCGTCGGCGGGCCGCTGCTCGGGGTCCTTGGCCGTCATCCGCGCCACCCAGCGCGCGACCGACTCCGGGATGTGCGGGTCGATCTCGCGCACGTCGGGCACCGGGTCGTTGACGTGGCGCATGAGCAGCGCGACCTGCGAGGCCTCCGCGAACGGCAGCCGCCCGGTGAGCATCTCGTAGGTCATGCAGCCGATCGAGTAGAGGTCCGACGCGGGCGAGACGTCGCGCGCCATCGCCTGCTCGGGCGACATGTACTCGGGCGTGCCGACCGTCATGCCCTCCGACGTCAGTCCCTGCTGGCCTCCGGCGGCGGCCTTCGCGATGCCGAAGTCGCCGACCTTGATGCGCCCGTCGCGCGTGACGAGCGCGTTCTCGGGCTTGAGGTCGCGGTGCACGATGCCCGCGCGGCCCGCGTGGCCGACCGCCGCCAGCAGGTCCTCGAGCACGCGCGCGACCTGCGGCAGCGTCAGCTCGCCGATGAGCGGGCGCAGCGAGCCGCCCTCGAGCAGCTCCATCGCGATGAACGGCGTGCCGCCGTCGTCGAAGTACTCGTACACCGTGACGATGTTCTGGTGGTTCAGCGAGCCCGCGACGCGCGACTCGCGCAGAAAGCGCTCGGCGAACGCCGGGTCGTCGGCGTTGAAGCCCGCCAGCTCCTTCAGCGCCGCCAGGCGGCCGAGGTCGCGCTGGCGCGCGAGGTGGACGATCGCCATGCCGCCGCGACCGAGCTCGCGGATGATGTCGTAGTTGTCGAGCGACATCGCGTCAGGCCAGCGCCTTCGTCTGGCCGGGGAACGCCACGACGAGCGGCGACGGCGGGACGCCGTTCGTCACGCCGTTGATGCCGCCGAGCAGCACGGGCTTGCCGCCGACGAGGACCTTCGCGCTCACGCCGGCGCCGGGGATCGGGACCTCGCTGGCGACGACCGTGCACATCACCGTGACCGACGTCGTCGGCTGCGCGCAGCCGACGATCGGCGCGCCGACGAGGTCGCCGAGGCAGACGACGGGCGCGCCTCCCGCCAGCACCTTCATCTGCTTCGGGATCAGCGTCACCTGCCCGCCGTGTGCGCACAAGATCTTGGCCGCCGTGGTGAGGATCGGTGCGGGCATCGCGATCGCGCCACCGTAATGCGCGCACCCGCGCGCGGGGCCGTCCGATCGGGCCGATTTCCGGGCACGCGGCCCGGACCGCCGCCGTTCGGGGTCGCTCGCCGGCGAGATCGCGGCTCAGCGCGCGGCCGGCTGCCCCGGGCGCGCCCGCCCGGACGGCTGCCCCGCGTCCGCCGTCTCCGCCTGCTTCTCCTCCGCGCGCGGGTCGTGGTCGCGCCCGCGACCCGTCAGACCGCCTGTCAGCGTGTCCTGCGCCCAGCGCTCGCTGAAGCCGGCCGCGAACGCGATCACGCACAGGAAGTAGAAGCGCTCGATCCCGTCCTCGGGCAGCGCGAAGACCTCGACGAAGCCGCTCGTCAGCGCAAAGTACGCGAGCAGCCCGAAGACCGATCCGATCACCGGCCGCAGGCCGCCGAGGAACAGCGTGTAGCCGCGCGAGATGTCGACGTCGAGCGCGAAGGAGCCGCTGTTGACGCGTGCGATGACGCTGACGACGGCGCCGACGGCGCCGGCGACGAGGCAGCCGACGATCGTCGCGTCCTCGATGTCGTCCGAATGGCGCAGGACGCCACCGGCGACGACGTAGAGCAGCGCGAGCAGCGCGATCCCGACGACCATCCCGCCGAAGTAGATGAGCTGCGCGTCGCCGTTGGCGGCCTCGCGGTAGTCCTCGCGCAGCGTCTCGAGCCTCTGTCGCTCGGCCTCGACGGCCGCCTTCACCGCCTCGGGGTCGCCTTCGTCGCCTTCGCGCGCGTCGACGAGGCTCAGCAGGTGGCAGGCCGACGTCATGACGAGCTGGATGCAGATCCGGCGGTTGCGGCCGCGCAGCACCTCGCAGGCGCGGATCGCCAGCTCGTCGCAGTTGTGCAGCTCGCGCGCGATCTCCGGCTGGTCCTTCGTCGCCCAGTCGCTGACGCGGTGAAAGCGCGGCGACACCTGCAGCATGCGGCGCAACCAGCCGGTGTGCGGCTTGCCCGCCGTCAGGGCGACCGCGCTCTCCACGTCCGAGCACCAGTACGCGCTGACGATCTCGCCGTGCTCGTCCTCGAAGCACGCGAGCGCCCTGCGGTACTCCTCGTCGAGCCGCGCGCGCTCCTCGTCGGTCGCGCTCGAGTCCTCGCGAAGGCTTCGACGCCAGCGGAAGTGGATCCGCACGAGATCGGGAAACGCGACGCGCTGTTCGCACGGCGCGATGGAAGGGCTCTCCGCGCTGGCCATCGTCCACCTCCGGCCGCGCGATCATCCCACGGTCGTCGTGCGCGCGCGCAAGCGAGCATGCACGCCGGTGAGCGCACGCGGCAGGCGCCGCGTCGCCGCCGCCGCGCCGGCTACTCGGCGTCGTCGCCGAGATACAGGTCGGCGTCCTCGACGTCCGTGTCGAGCTCGTCGGACTCCGGGCGGATCATGTCGGGGTCGTCGGGCGGGTTCGACGACTGCGCCTCGCCGAGCCCGGCCTGATCGCCGAAGCCCTCGTCGTCGGGGCGTGAGAGCGGGTTCTCCATGCGCCGCCGCTACCCGCCGGCCGGCGCCCGCAAGCGCGCGGTCAGGCCTCGGCGATGAGGCTGACGTCCTGCGGGCGGACGGGGACCTCGCGCCCGGCGGACGTCTCGACCACGAGCGCTCCCTCGTGCTGGGTGGACGTCGCCCTGCCCTCGAAGCGCATCGTCCCGCCGAGCAGCCGCACGCGCACGTTGCGACCGAGCGTCGCGCACATGCGCGTGTAGTCCTCGAGCACGGCGTCGGGCTCGCTGGCCAGGCGCCTGTCGATCGCCGCCACGACGGCGGCGAGCAGCTCGCCGCGGGGCGGCTGCGCCTCCGGCAGCAGCATGTTCACCACGGCCCACTTGACGCCCCGCGCCCCGAGCCGGACCTCGATGCCGGCCGACGCCACCGTCTCCTCTCCACGGCGGATCTCGTCGGGCCACTCGATCGTCACGCCCTCGCCGCAGACGTCGGCGAGCGCGGTCAGGACGACCGTGTACAGCCAGCCCTCGCGGTCGGCGATGAGCTCCGGGCGAAGCACGAGCGCGAAGCCGAGGCTCCGGCCGGGCGTCACCCTCCACGGCCGTCCTGCGCGCCCGCGCGGTGAGATCTGGCTGTCGGCCACCACCACCGCTCCGTGCGGGGCGCCGGCGCGCGCCCACTCGGCGGCGCTGGAGGCGGTCGACAGCACGACCAGATCGCTGCGCACCGCGCGCCCCTCGAGCAGCGGCTCGAGCGCCTCGGCGGCGAGATCGCCCCCCGGCGTCATCGAAGGCTCGTCGACAGCCACACGGCACGAGGGTGTCACAATCCGCGACCCACGACCCCGCCGAACCGCGCGGGGGCGACGAGCGCCCACACGGAGGACGAGACCCATGGCAGCCCCCGCCGACCTATCGACCTGTGACCGATGCGGGCGGCCCGTCCCGCCGTCCAACCGCCCGCAGTTCGCCGACTGGCAGATCGTCAAGGAGGACGGCAGGGTGAAGGGGATGCGCTGCCCCAGCTGCCAGGCGCAGTCTGCCGCCGAGGAGTAGCTCCGCGCCGCTGACGGGGGCGCTAGGCGACTGCGAGCACGGCGATCGTCCCGTCGTCCTCGAGCGGCTCGCGCCAGCAGTCGGTCACGCCTTGCAGCACGGCCATCGCCGTCGCCGCGGCCGTGGGCTGGCCGATGCCCTCGATCGCGCGGCGGATGCCGTCCAGGCCGAACCGCCCGCCGCCCTCCGTCCGCCGGGCGGTGATGCCGTCGGTCACGAGGATGACGCGCTCCTCGGAGCGCAGCTCCCGTTCGGTGACCTTGAAGGTCGGCTCGGCGCCCGCCGTGCCGAGCGCCGGGTGCGGCGGGCTGTCGAGCTCGCCGAGCTTGCCATCGGCGTCGACGAGCAGGGCGGGCGGGTGGCCGCAGTTGACCCACGTCAGCCGGCGGGTCGCGGCGTTCCAGCGGGCGACGATGGCGGTGACGTGAAAGTCGGGGTTGCCGAGCCGCCGGACGGTGTCGTGCATCGACGCCAGCGCCTGCTCGAGCGTGTGGCCGCTGCGGCGCGCGGCGCGCAGGCCGCCCAGCGCCGCGGCGCCGAGGCCGGCCGCGGTCGGCCCGGTGCCGGCGCTGTCGGCGATCGCAAGCCACGCGCCGTCGCGGTTGTCGACGAAGTCGAACCAGTCGCCGCCGACCTCGTAGGTGGGCAGCAGCGCGCCGGCGAGCTGCGCGCCCTGGATCCGGACGATACGCGGCGGAAAGAGGTTCTGCTGGATCTCGGCGGCCGCGGTCGTGCGCTTGCGCCGCCTGGCGGCCTCGATGAAGTCGGTGTAGTCGTTGGCGAGCTCGAGCGCGGCTGCTCCCTGCTTGGCGATCTCGTCCAGCGGCGCCACCGGCGTGCCCATGCACAGCAGCAGCCCAGTGACGCGCCCGCGCAGCCACAGCGGCTCGCAGAAGCAGCCCGGCAGCCGCCGGCGCAGCTGCTCCTGGAAGGCGGGCAGCCCCTCGGGCACGATCTCCGGGCCGAGCGCGGGCGCCCCCTCGAGCAGCTCCGGGAACTCCTCGGAGCCGGCGAGCCGCAGCAGGTGCGAGCCGTCGATGTCGACGACGTACAGCGCGACGGCGACGCCGCCGGCGCGCCGCGCCTCGGCGACGAGCTGGTCGGGCACGAGGTGCGGCGGGACCTCGTCGAGCACCTGCGTGACCTCTAGCCCGAGCGGGCGGTCGCGCCCGAGCTGTCCCGGCGCGCGGAACGCGAGCGTCGCGACGTGTCCCGCCTGGGCCGACGGCGGAGCCACCGCGGCGCGCTCCTGCAGCGCGCGCTGCAGCAGCTCGCGGCTCGCGAAATGGCGGTACAGCGTCGAGCGCCCGACCCCGGCGGCGGCGGCGATCTCGATCATGTTGACGCGCCGGTCGCCCGCCAGCGCCTCGGCGGCCGCGAGGATCCGCTCGCGGCTGGCGGCCGCGTCGGCGCGCAGCGCGCCGCCGCCGGGGCCGGCGAGGCCGCCCTCGTCGCGCGCGGGAACGCTCATCGCCAGTCACGGTACCGGGCCGTGGCGGCGCGTGTCCCAGTTGTCTCGACTCTTGCAGGCGGTCGCGCGCCAAGATGGCACGACAAAGACGTTTTGGCGACGGCGAACGACGGTAGACGTGCCCCAACTGTCCTACTTACTCACGCGACAAGGAGGCTCTGGCAGATGACAGAGCAACGGCCGAACGTCGAGCCGGTCCCGCCGCCGATGCAGGTCGCCGATCGCGCCGTCAAGCCACCGGCGGACGACGACCCGACGACCACCACGGAGCGCGCCAAGGAGCAGACGCAAGAAGCCGCCGGCCAGGCGAAGGAGCAGGCGCAGAAGGTCGCCGGCCCGGCGAAGGAGAAGGTCCAGCAGGTCGCCGGAAAGGCGAAGGAGCAGGTCAAGGACCGCGCCGCGACGCAGATCGACGAGCGCACCACGCAGGTCGGCCAGCAGATCGGCGCCCAGGCCGAGACGATCGACGGCGTCGCCGAGAAGCTGCGCAGCCAGGGCCAGGACGCGCCGGCACGCGTGGTCGAGCAGGCCGGCCAGAAGGTCAGGGACGTCGGCGAGTACCTCGAGAACACCGATGGCGAGGCCCTCGCGAAGGCCGCCGCGGACGCCGCCCGCGAGAACCCCGCGGCGGCGGCGGCAGTCGGCGCGGCAGCCGGCTTCGCCGCCGGTCGCGTCATCAAGGCGGCGCGCGAGGACGGCGCCTCCGACGACGACGAGCAGCCCGCGGCGCCGCCGGCGCCGCCCGAGGGGCCGGCCGGCCCGGGTGCCATCTGATGGACTGGGAGGGTCAGACGATCCTCGACCGTGACGGCGAGAAGGTCGGCACGATCAAGGAGATCTTCTACGTCGAGGACACGGGCCGCCCGGAGTGGGCGCTCGTGAAGGTCGGGCGGCTGAAGGGCCACACGACGCTCGTGCCGCTGACGCGCGCCAACCGCGTCGGCAAGGGCGTGAAGATCCCCTACGACAAGGAGAAGGTGGGCGACGCGCCGCCGATCGAGGGCGACGGCGATCCGTCCGAGCAGCAGGTCAACGCCGTCTACCGCCATTACGGCATCCCGCTGAGCGGCAACGGCCAGGGCAACGGCAGCTCGGCGCCCCAGCAGGCGCCGGAGGCGCAGCGCCAGCAGCAGTCCGGTGGCGAGGTCGTCAGCGGATCGGCCGACCTGCGCGACGAGCCGATCGGCGACCTGGTCAAGCAGGTCTCCAACGAGGCCTCGACGCTCATGCAGAAGGAGCTCAAGCTCGCCAAGGCCGAGGTGGGCGAGAAGGCCAAGGAGGTCGGTGCCGGCGCCGGCATGTTCGGCGGTGCCGGCTACCTCGCGCATCTCGCGGCGCTCGGGTTCATGCTCACCGTGATCTTGGCGCTGGCGACGGCCATGCAGGCCTGGCTGGCGGCGCTGATCGTGACGGTCGTCTTCGCGGCCGCGGCCGGCGTGCTGGCGCTGTCGGGCAAGAAGAAGCTCCAGAAGGCCGGTCCGCCGGTTCCCCAGCAGGCCATGGAATCCATGAAGCAGACGATCGACACCGTGAAGGAGGAGGCCAAATGGGGCCTGGGTCAGACGAGGTGAACGAGGTCGAGCAGCTGCGCGCAGAGATCGACGAGTCGCGCGAGAACCTCGGTGCGGCGGTCGGCGCCCTGGCGTACAAGGCCGATGTCAAGAACCGCGGCAAGGAAGCGATCAGCGACAAGAAGGAGGCGGTCATGGAGAAGGTCGACGACCTGAAGTCCAAGGTCCCGGGCGTCGGCGGCGGCAGCGAGAGCGGCGCCGGCGACGAGAGCGGCGGGATCGGTGAGAAGGTCAAGTCCAAGCTGCCCTCCGGCGAGCAGGTCAGCGGCAAGGTCGACGAGCTGAAGGCCAAGCTGCCGTCCGGCGGCGAGGGCGAGGGCGGCGGCATCGGCGAGAAGGCCAAGTCCGTCGGCGACGCGGCTCCGTCCAAGGACGAGCTGAAGGGCAAGGCCCGGGACGCCGCCGACAGCGCCCGCAACAACCCCGCCGCGGTTGCCGCAGGAGCGGCCGCCGCAGGCCTCGCCGCGGGGCTCGCCCTCCCGCAGACCGACCTCGAGCGCGAGAAGCTCAACCCGAAGGCGCAGCAGATGCGCGCCGACGCCGAGGCACGCGCCAAGGACGCGGTCGAGCAGGCCAAGTCGACCGCCCGCTCGGTCGAGCAGCTGAAGTCCGTCGCGCAGGACGTGGCCGGCAGCGCGATCAGCACCGCGCGCGAGCAGGGCCAGCAGCAGGACGGCAAGGTCGGCGACGCTCTCGAGGCCGCCGCGGACAAAGCCGAGGAGCGGGTCGACCCCCAGAGCGGGTAGCCCCGCGGGTCGCAACCGAACGCAGCAGCCGCCGCCTGCGCCGCGCCTCGGCGCGCGGGCGGGCGGGCCGCTGCCGACCACGGGATGAAGCCATGACACCTGCCCCCCACAGCGCTCTCGACTGGGAAGGCCGCGCGGTGCTCGACCGCAGCGGCGAGAAGATCGGCACGATCGAGGAGATCCTCCTCGTCGAGGAGACCGGCCAGCCGGAATGGGCGCTCGTCAAGATGGGCCGCATCAAGAGCCGCACGACGCTCGTGCCGCTGACGCGCGCAAGCGCGGTCGCCGACGGCGTCAAGGTCGCCTACGGGAAGGACGTGATCGGCGACGCGCCGAAGATCGACGCGGACGGCGATCCCTCCGAGGAGGAGGTCGCCGCGGTCTACCGCCATTACGGCCTGGACCCCGGCGGCAACGGCGGAGGCGCGAGCGCGGGCGCGACCGCAGCCGCGACGGCGAGCCCGTCGCGGCCGTCGGCTTCGCCGCAGCGCGGGCCCGAGCGCACGCCCGGCGGGCCCGCGCGGCGGCAGGAATCGCGCGGCGGCGGACCGGGGCGCGAGCGGCAGGCGACCGGCGGCACGCTGAAGCGGACCGTCAAGGAGTTCTCCGACGACAACCTGACCCACTGGGCGGCCGCGCTGACGTACTACGGCGTGCTCTCGATCTTCCCCGCGCTGCTCGCGCTGGTCTCGATCCTCGGCCTCGTCGGCAGCTCGGCGATCCAGCCGCTGATCGACAACGTCTCGGCGGTCGCGCCGGGACCGGCGCGCGAGATCCTCACCGGCGCGCTGACCGGTCTGCAGGAGGGCGGCGGCGCCGGCCTGCTGTTCATCGTCGCGCTGGCGGGCGCGATCTGGGCGGCGTCGGGCTACATCAGCGCCTTCATGGACGCCTCCAACGCGATCTACGACATGGACGAGGGGCGCCCGATCTTCAAGAAGCTGCCGCTGCGCATCGGGATCACCGTGCTGATGCTCGTCCTGCTGGCGATCAGCGCCATCGCCGTCGTGATGACCGGCCCGGTCGCCGAGCAGGCCGGCAAGGTGTTCGGGGTCGGCGACAGCGCGCTGACGGTCTGGAACATCGCCAAGTGGCCGGTGCTCGTGCTCATCGTCGCGTTCATGCTGGCGGTGCTCTACTACAGCGCGCCGAACGTCAAGCAGCCCGGCTTCAAGGCGGTCATGCCGGGCGGCGTGCTGGCCGTGATCCTGTGGATCGCCGTCTCCGCGGCGTTCGCGTTCTACGTCGCGAACTTCGGCTCCTACAACAAGACCTACGGCGCGCTCGGCGGCGTGATCGTGTTCCTGGTCTGGCTGTGGCTGACGAACCTCGCGATCCTGCTCGGCGCGGAGTTCAACGCCGAGCGCGCGCGCGGGCGCTTCATCCAGTCCGGCGGCGCGCCCGACGACGAGCCGTACATGCGGCCGCGCTCGCAGCCCTCCTGAGGGCGGCGACGCGCGGCCTGCGCGGCGGGCGCGTCAGCGCTCGCCCGCCGCGGCGGCGTCGCAGGCGATCTCGTCCAGGCCGTCGCCGAGCAGCGTGACCGGCACGGAGGCGTCGCCGGCGCGCGCGCGGGCGAGCGCGTCCGCCTTCTCGGCGCCGGTGGCGAGCAGCAGCGTCAGCCGCGCCTGGCGCAGGATCGGCAGCGTCATCGTCACGCGCTCGGGCGGCGGCTTGGGCGAGTCGCGGACCGCGACGCAGGGCGCGTGCCGGGCGGCGAGCGCCGGATGGCCCGGAAACAGCGACGCCGTGTGCCCGTCGGGCCCCATGCCGAGCAGCATGACGTCGAAGCGCTCGCGCGGGACCGCCGCGCGCAGGTCCAGGCCGTAGAGCCAGGCGGCGTCCTCGGGGTGCTCGGGCGACGGCAGCTCGTGCAGCACGGGCGGCGCCTCGCGGGCGTCGGGCCGCAAGCTCTCGCGCACCATCCGGGCGTTGGACTCCGGATGATCGGACGGCACGCAGCGCTCGTCGCCGAGCCACAGGTGCACGTGGCTCCACGATCCCTCGCTCTCGGCGAGCAGCTCGTAGGCACGCCGCGGCGTCCCTCCGCCGGCGAGCGCGATGTGCACCTCGCGGCGGTACGCGCGCGCCTCGTCGATGCGCGCCGCGAGCTGTCTGGCGGCGTGGTCGGCGACGCCCTCCGCGTCGGCGAAGGTCCGCAGCCGCGTCATCCGAGCAGCCGCCGCGCCGCGGCGAGCGCGGGCTTGTAGGTCGGGTCGCGCAGGAGCGCGTGGCGGATCCCCTCACCGAGGATCCCGGGCTCGCCGCGCGAGGCGCCCAGCACCGTCCAGACGTGCTCGTAGACGTCCTCGCTGCCGCGCGCGGCGGGCTCGCGCCGGCGCGCCGTCAGACCGCCCTCGCCGCGCTCGAGCGCGAGCAGCGTGCCGAGGTCCGAGCGCGTCTCGATCCCGCTCAGGCCGGGGACGCTCATGCCGCCGACGGGCTCGAGGCGCAGCTCGACCTCGGCCTTGCGCGCCCGGGCGCGGCCGCGCAGCAGCTCGCCGTGGCGCGTCAGCGCCTCCGGCCGCCAGCCGAGGCGCGAGCACAGCCAGCCGACGAGCAGCAGCCCCGAGATCAGCGAGTCCGCGCGGTGGCGCACGGACACCTTGGAGAGCGTCGCCAGCTCGGCGCGCCGCACGGCGGGGTCGTACGCCGACGCCAGCCGCTCGCGCCACGGGGTGCAGCGCAGCCACGCGAGGTCGACGATCTCCGTGTGCCCGGCGAGCTCGCAGATGCGCTGCATCGCGTCCGCCGGCTCGGGCTCGTCGAGCGCGTCGAGCAGCACGACCTGGGCGATCGGAGCCCCGCCCGCACGGCCGGCCGTCAGGGCGTCGACCGCCTCCGGGTGGCCGTGCGGCGACCACACCGCGGTGCGCAGGTCGGTGACGACGAGCGGGTCGACGATCGTGTCGAGGTCGCGCAGGTGGTGCTCGCCGACCGTGACGATCACGAGCTCGCGCATGACGGAGAACTCGCCCGCCCGTGGCGAGCCCTCGGTCGAGATCGTCGCCCGGGCGTCGATCGTCGTGCGCCCCGGCTCGACGGCGCAGACGACCGTGCGCGAGGCGTGGTAGCGGCCGACCCGCCGCAGGCGGTTGGCGATCTCGCCGCTCCACTCGCGGTCGACGACGCAGACGAGGTTCAGCGTGCGCGCCGGGACGCAGTGGTCGATGCGGGCGTGGCAGTCGGCGACGAGCTGGCGCAGTGCCTCCTCGATCGCCGGCGGCGTGGTCGCCTGGGCGCTCCAGACGGCGTCGGTCGTCGGGCTCAGATGCTCCTCCAGCGCGCGCCGTCGACGAACAGCCGGTCGGCCTCGGTCGGTCCCTGCGAGCCGGCCGGGTACCGCGCGGGCGCGTCGGGCGCCTGCGCCCACGTCTGCAGGATCGGGTCGCAGATGCTCCACTGCGCCTCGACCTCGTCGTTGCGCGTGAAGAGCGTCGCGTCGCCGCGCATGGCGTCGATGATGAGCCGCTCGTAGGCCTCCGGCGACTGCGACAGGAACGCCGTCCCGTAGAGGAACTCCATGTTCACCGTGCGGATCGCCATCCGCGTGCCGGGGATCTTCGCGCCGATCGACAGCGAGACGCCCTCGTTGGGCTGGACGGTGAGCACGAGCACGTTGGGCGTGACGCCCATCGACATCTCCGACTCGAAGGCCACGTGCGGGACCGGCTTGAGCGTCACGGCGATCTCCGTGACCTTGCGCGCGAGGCGCTTGCCGGTCCGCAGGTACATCGGCACGCCGGCCCAGCGCCAGTTGTGCACCTCCAGCCTCAGCGCCGTGTAGGTCTCGGTCGTCGAGCCCTCGGGCACGCCGGCCTCCTCGGCGTAGCCGGGGACCTGCTCGCCGGCGACGATCCCCGCCGCGTACTGCGCGCGGACGGCCATCTGCGGCACCTCCACCGGGGTCGGCGGCCGGACGGCGCGCAGGACCTTGACCTTCTCGTCGCGCACCGGCTCTGCCTCGAAGGCGACCGGCGGCTCCATGCAAAGCAGCGACAGCAGCTGGAGCATGTGGTTCTGCACGAGATCGCGCAACGCGCCGGCCGAGTCGTAGTAGCCGGCGCGCGAGCCGATCCCGAGGTCCTCCGCCACGGTGATCTGGACGTGATCGATGTAGTTGCGGTTCCACAGCGGCTCGAACATGTTGTTCGCGAAGCGCAGCGCCAGGACGTTCTGGACCGTCTCCTTGCCGAGGTAGTGGTCGATGCGGAAGACCTGCTGCTCGTGGAAGACCGACAGCACGCGCGCGTTGAGCTCGCGCGCCTCGGGCAGCGAGCGGCCGAACGGCTTCTCGATGACGACGCGGACCTCGGCGTCGTCGCGTCGCGCGAGGCCGTGGCGGCCGAGCGCGTCGACGATGACGGGGAAGAAGGTCGGCGCGGTCGACAGGTAGAAGCAGCGGTTCAGCGCCAGCCCGGCGACGTCGTCGAGGTCGCCGAGCGCGTCGGCGATCCCCTCGTAGACGGCGTCGTCGTCGAAGGAGCCGGTCACGTAGCGCACGTCGGCGAAGAGCTTGGACAGCACCTTGTCGTCCGGCGTGCGACGGGAGAACTCGCGCACGGACTCCAGCGCCATCTGGCGGAACTCCTCGTCGCCCATCTCCGAGCGGGCGCTGCCGACGAGCGCGAAGCGCAGCGGCAGCGCGCCCTCGTGGGCGAGGTTGTAGAGCGCGGGCAGCAGCTTGCGGCGGGCGAGGTCGCCGGTGGCGCCGAAGATGACGAGCGCCGTCGGATGGACGGGCAGCCGCTCGAGGCCCTCGACGAGCGGGTTCTCGTCCGTCGGGGTGGTGGGACCGGTGGCGATCGTGGTCATGGGCGCGCTCCGGGCCGGGCGGGCCGAACCGGCGTCCGCAGGCGCTGGAGCCCGCGCCGACCACCCGCGTCGCCGGCCCGCGCGCTCACCCGTCGGTCGCCTTCTTCGTCGCGTGGCCGCCGAACTGCGCGCGCAGCGCCGCGAGCACGCGGTGCGTGAAGTCGCCGTTGCCGCGGCTGTAGAAGCGCGCGTGCAGCGACGCGGTGATGACCGGCGTCGGGACGTCCTTGTCCATCGCGTCCTCGACCGTCCAGCGGCCCTCGCCCGAGTCGGCGGTGTAGCCGCTGAGGCCGGCCAGCTCGTTGCCCTCGAGCTCGAACGCCCGCGCCGCGAGCTCGCACAACCACGAGCGCACGACCGAGCCCTGGTTCCACAGGTGGGCGATCTTCGCGTTGTCGAGCTCGAACTCGGACTTGTCGAAGAGGTCGAAGCCCTCGGCGTAGGCCTGCATGAGCCCGTACTCGACGCCGTTGTGGACCATCTTGACGTAGTGGCCGGCACCGCTGGGACCGAAGTGCCCCCAGCCGCGCGGGCCGAGCGCCTCGCGGCTGAGCTCGTTGGTCTCCGGCGCGAGCACGTCGAGGATCGGCGCCAGGCGGCCGACCGCCTCGTCGGGCCCGCCGACCATCATGCAGTAGCCGACCTGCAGGCCCCAGACTCCGCCGCTCGTCCCGACGTCGACGTAGTCGATGTCGTGTGCGCCGAGCGCCTCGGCGCGCTCGCGGTCGTCGGTCCACTTCGAGTTGCCGCCGTCGACGATCAGGTCGCCGCCGTCCATGAGCGATGCGAGCTCGTCGACCGTGCTCTGGGTCGGCGCGCCGGCCGGGACCATGACCCAGACCATGCGCGGCGGGTCCAGGCTGGACACGAGCTCGGCCAGCGAGCTCGCGCCGCGCGCGCCGGTCTCGTCCGCGATGCGCGCCACGACGTCGACGTCGCGGTCGAAGGCGACGACGTCGTGGTCGGAGTCGCGCTTGATGCGCGCGACCATGTTGCCGCCCATCCGCCCCAGGCCGACGAAGCCGATGGCGGTCACGTCAGCAGCTCCGTCAGGCGGGCCGTCAGCGCGCGGATCGCGGCGGCGGGGTCGTCGCCCTCGAGGCGCAGCCACTCGGCGCGCCGTCCGCGGCTGCGCAGCGTCTCGAGGTCGCCCGCGGCCTGGGCGTTCTTCAGCGCCCGGAACCCGTACGGCCTGCCCGCGATCGCGACGTCCTCCGGTCCGTCGTGGACGAGCACGAGGAAGCGGCCGTGCGGCGGCCCGCCCTTGTGCAGCTGGCCTGTCGAGTGCAGGTAGCGGGGCCCGTAGCCGAACGTCGTCGCGACCTTCGTCGCGGCGCGGATCGCGTCGCGCAGCTCCCTCGCGGCGGCGTCGACCTCGTCGCCGGGCGCCATGAAGCCGGCGATCGCGACGTAGCCGGGCGCCGCCGCGTCGGCGAGCAGCGCGCGCAGCGCGTCGTCGCCTGCGGCCTGCGGCTCGGGCAGCCCGCCGCCGCCGGCGATCTCGCGCAGCAGGCGGCCGGTCGTGTCCTTGGCCGCCTGGACGTCGGGCTGGTCGAAGGCGTTGACGCCGAGCGCCCAGCCGGCGACCGCGGTCGCGAACTCCGCGAAGAAGAAGATCCGCCCGAGGTCCTCGGGCCCGTTGGCCGACAGCGTGACCGTCGGCTGCCCGGCGGCCGCCAGCGCCTGGATCGCCTCGTCGAGGCGCTCGCTCGGCTCGCCGCTGTCGCGCAGATAGGCGAAGACGCGGTCCTCGCCGTAGACGTCCGGTCCGCCGACGGGCTCGTCGGTCACAGGGACGATGCCCCGGCCCTGCTTTCCGAGCGACTCGGCGACGAGCTGCTCCGCCCAGAGCCCGAACGAGGAGATCGGATCGTCGACGACGAGCGTGAGCTTGTCGCGGCCCTGCAGCGCCAGCGCCGCCAGCGACGCGCCCAGCCACAGGCCGCTGTTGCCGGCGGGGGCGTAGGCCATGCAGGCCTCGGCGGCGACGCCCGCGCCCTCCAGCAGCGACTCGAGGTCGACGCCCATCAGCGCGGCCGGCACGAGCCCGAAGTACGTCAGCGCGCTGTAGCGTCCGCCGACGTCCGGGTCGTTGCAGAACGTGCGGCGGAAGCCGCGCTCGGCGGCCAGCGCCTGCAGCGACGAGCCCGGGTCCGTGATCGCGACGAACTGCTCGCCGCGCGGCCGCAGCTCCCAGAAGTGCTCGAACAGCGAGATCGTCTCGATCGTGTCGCCGGACTTCGTCGACACGACGAACAGCGCCCGGTCGAGGTCGAGCGCGCGCTCGAGCCCGAGCACCGCGCCGGGGTCGGTGGAGTCCAGCACGTGCAGGCGCAGGCGGCCGTGCTGCCGGCCGCCGAAGCTGCGCCGCAGGACCTCCGGCGCCAGGCTCGATCCGCCCATGCCGAGCAGCACGGCGTCGGTCAGGCCGTCCTCGACGGCCTGCTGGGCGAAGGCCTCGAGGTCGTCGATCTGGTCCTCGTAGGTCTCGGGCGCGGTCAGCCAGCCCAGGCGGTCGGCGACCTCCGCCTGCCCGGGAGGACCCCACAACCTGTCGTCCTTCGACCAGATCCGGTGCGCGACGCGCTCGTGCTCGGCGCGCTTGACGATCTCGGCGATGAGCGGCTCGAGCTCGTCGGGCAACGAGGAGTCGATCGTCTCCGGGCGGCCGGTGAAGATCGCCTCGCGCTTCGCCTCGATGCCGGCCAGCAGCTTCTCCATCGGCGTCACGAACGCGTCGACGCCCGCACGCAGCAGCGTGTCGGTCACGTCGTCCATGTCGATGCCGGCCTCGGCGAGCTCGCGCAGCACGGGCGCCGGGTCCTCGCGGACCGTCTCGCCGTGCACCTCGAGGCGCTCGGCGCAGGCCAGCAGGGTCTGCATCGGCATCGTGTTGACCGTCTGCGGGCCGACGAGCTCCTCGACGTACTTCGTCTCCCGGTAGGCCGGGTTCTTGACGCCCGTCGACGCCCACAGCGGGCGCTGCACCGAGGCGCCGGCCTCGCGCAGCCTGGCGAAGCGCTCCCCGCCGAAGAGCTCCTCGAAGCACCGGTACGCGGCGCGCGCGTTGGCGACGGCGGCGCGTCCCTGCAGGTCCGTGCGGTCGAGTGCCTCCAGGCGCTTGTCGACCTCGCTGTCGACGCGCGAGACGAAGAACGAGGCGACGGAGTGCACGTCGAGGCTCAGCCCCTCGGCGTGGCGGCGCTCGAGCGCGCGGATGAACGCCTCCGCGACGGTCGCGTACGCCTCCACGCCGAACAGCAGCGTGACGTTGATGTTGATGCCCTCGTGGATCGCCCGCTCGATCGCCGGCAGGCCCTCCGTCGTGCCGGGGATCTTGATCATGATGTTCGGCCTGCCCACGCGGTCCCAGTACTCGCGCGCCTGCGCGAGCGTGCGGTCGCAGTCGAACGCGAGGTCGGGGTCGACCTCGAGCGAGACGAAGCCGTCCTTGCCGCCGGTCGCGTCGAAGACCGGTCGCAGGACGTCGGCGGCCTCCTGGACGTCCTGGATGGCGATCTCCTGGTAGATCGCGCGCGCCAGCGCGCCGCCGCGGGCGAGCTGCTCGATCTGGTCGTCGTAGTCGGGAGATCCGAGGATCGCCTTCTCGAAGATCGCCGGATTCGAGGTCACGCCGTGCAGCGAGTTCTCGTCGACGAGCCGCTGCAGCTCGCCGCTGTGGATCAGCGAGCGGCGGATCTGGTCCAGCCACACCGCCGTGCCGGCGGCCGTCAGCGCGGACAGCCGTTCGTTGACGTTCACTACCTGGCTCACCAGGTCGCCTCCAGTCCTTCGCGTTCCATGATCGAGATCTTGTTCACGCGGCGTACGTGGCGCTCCTCGCCGCTGAAGCTCGCGCCGCAGAACGCGGCGGTCAGCTCGGCGGCGATCGCGGGGCCGATGACGCGCGCCCCGAGGCACAGGACGTTGCAGTCGTCGTGGCTGACGGACTGCGCCGCGGTGTAGTGATCGTGGCAGGTCGCCGCGCGAATGCCGCGCAGCTTCGAGGCGGCGACCGACACGCCGGCGCCCGAGCCGCAGACGAGCACGCCGCGATCGGCGTCGCCGCCGGCGATCGCGCGGCCCATCGCGAGCGCCACGTCGGGGTAGTCGTCGTGCTCGCCGAGGTCGTGCAGGTCGTGGCCGAGGTCGCGGACGGCGTCGCGGACCGTCGTCTGCAGCGGGACACCCGCGTGGTCGACGGCGAGCGCGACCCTCACGGCGCCAGCGCTCCGGTCGCCGAGGCGCGCTCGCGCTCGCGCTCGGCGAGCAGCTCGTGGCCGGCGAGCAGCGCCGCGCCGCGGACGCCGGCCTGCGGGCCGTAGCGCGCGCGCCGGATCTCCGTGCGCGTGCCGACGCCCGTGAGCGTGAACCGCCGCGCCTCCTCGCGCGCCGGCTGCAGCAGCAGGTCGCCCGCGCTCGAGACGCCGCCGCCGATCACGACGAGCTCCGGGTCGAAGGTGTTGATCGCGTTCGCGATGCCGATGCCGAGGCGGCGGCCGAGCAGCTCGATCGCGGCGCACGCGCCGCGATGGCCGTCGCGCGCGGCGGTGATCGTCGCGCTCTCGGGCAGCCCGTGGTCGGCCCCGAGCGCGTTGAGCGCGCGGCCGCTGGCCAGCGCCTCGAGCGATCCCGGTTGCGGGAAGCGGTCGGCGTGCTCGAACGGCGCCCGCCCGAGATCGGCGCCGACGACCGTGTGGCCGAGCTCCGCGGCGGCGCCGGTCGCCCCGCGGAAGACGCGCCCGCCGATCACGATGCCGCCGCCGACGCCGGTGCCGACGGTGAGCATCACGAGGCTGCGCGCGATCAGCGCGCCATCGTCGTCGTAGGCCTCGGCCAGCGCCGCGCAGGTGGCGTCGTTGTCGACGTAGACCGGCACGCCGAGACGCTCGCGCAGGACCTCGCGCAGCGCGATGTCGTGCAGCGGCACGTTGACCGAGGAGCGCACGCGCCCGGTCTCGAAGTCGACGACGGACGGCACCGCGACGCCCACCGCGCAGGCCTCACCGGCGTCGCGCAGCGCGCTCACGAGCTGCTCGACGAGCTCTTCGCCGCCGCGCGTGTCGGTCGCCTCGGTGTGCGGCTCCTGCAGCGTCGCGCCGTCGAGCGCGGCGACCGCGATCTTCGTACCGCCCACATCGACGCCGATCAGCCGTTCGGTCATGAGCCCTCTCTGCTACCCAGTGTCTCCGAGCATCCCACACCGGGTAGCGTCGCCGGCAATGACCGACGCGACCGGCACCTTCCTGCGGCTCGCCGGCTCGCTGGACTACCCGGTGTTCATCGTCACCGCCGGCGACGGCGAGCGGCGCGAAGGCTGCGTCATCGGCTTCGCGAGCCAGACGAGCTTTCGGCCGCCGCGCTTCCTGGCGTGCCTGTCGCGGGCGAACCGGACGTTGCGCTTCGCGCAGGGCGTCGAGGCGCTCGCCGTGCACCTCGTGCCGCAGGACGCGGCCGACCTCGTCGAGCTCTTCGGCGGCGAGACCGGCGACGAGGTCGACAAGTTCGCCCGCTGCGACTGGGCGCCCGGCCCGCGCGGGCTGCCGATCATCGCGCGCTGCCCGAGCTGGTTCGCGGGCGCGATCCTCGAGCGCCACGATCTCGGCGACCACGTGGGCTTCCTGCTCGACCCCTTCGAGGCGCGCCACGAGCCCGGCGAGCTGGTCTACTTCCAGCGCGTGAAGCACGTCGATCCCGGCCATCCGGCGTGACGGCGGCGCGCAACGAGCCGCCGGTGGTGCTGCACCGGCTGGCGCCCGAGGCCGGCGAGCTGACCGCCGACGAGCTCGTCGGCGAGCTGCGGCCGTGGGAGCTCGCGCCGGCGGCACGCCCGTACGTGCTGCTCAACATGGTGGCCACGACCGACGGGCGGGCATCGGTCGGCGGCCGCACGGCGCCGATCTCGAGTGTCCCCGACCGCCAGCTGTTCCACGCGCTGCGCACGCGCGTGGACGCCGTCATGGTCGGCGCCGGCACGCTGCGCACCGAGCGCTACGGCCGACTCGTGCCCGACCACGCGCGCCGCGACCAGCGCAGCGCCGCCGGGCTGGCGCCCGACCCGCTCGCCATCGTCGTCTCCGGCAGCCTGCGGCTGCCGGCCGACCTGCCGCTCTTTCAGGACCCGGCGTCGCGGGTCGTCGTCGTCACGACCGCCGACGGCGCCGTCGGCGACTGCCCGGCGCAGCTGGAGTACCTGCGCTCGGCGCCGGTCGATCTCGCGGCGGCGCTCGAACGGCTGCGCGCCGAGCACGGCGTGCGCTCGATCCTGTGCGAGGGCGGGCCGCAGCTGAACGCCTCGCTGCTGGACGCCGGGCTCATCGACGAGCTGTTCCTCACGACGGTCCCGCTGCTCGCCGGAGGCGCCGGCGCGCTGACGATCATGGGCGACGCGCCGCTGCGCGAGCCGGTGCGGCTGGCGCTCGTGTGGCTGCTGGAGTCCGGCGGCGAGCTGTTCGCGCGCTACGCGCTGCGCGCGGACGGCTGACGGCAGCGCAGCGAGCTGCGGTCGAGCACGCGCCCGTCGAAGGCGACGAACCGCAGCAGCGCGCGACCGGGGCGCAGGTCGATGCGCAGCGCGCCGAAGCGGCGGTCGTCGCCGAACGCCAGGCGGCGGTCGCGGCGCAGCCCGTAGCGGCTGTGGCCGCCGGCGCCGGAGACCACCTGCGTGATGCCGTCGACCGGCCGCAGCCGCTGCATGTTGTGGTCGTGACCGGAGACGACGAGCACGGCGCGCCCGCGCAGCGCGTCCCACAGCGGCGCGACGTCGCGCTGGTCGCCGTGGCGCCCGGCGCTGAAGCGCGGGCGGTGCCAGAACGCCAGCCGGCACGTGCCGCGCCGTGCGCTCAGCCGGCTGCGCAGCCACCGCAGCTGCACCGACCGGGGGCCGTGGGGCGCCTCGGAGTTCAGGCTCAGGACCTCCCAGCCCGCCGTCGTGAAGGCGTAGAAGGCCGGCGGCGACCTGCCCGTCACGCCGCGCCAGTAGGGCTCGTAGCCGTCGCCGCGCTGCGGCCACTCGTGGTTGCCGGGCGTCGGCGCCGTGCGGCCGGCGAGTGCGCCGTAGACCGTCGCGTAGCGCTCGCGCATGTCGCGGGCCGTGCCGTCGCCGCGCAGGGCGGACCGCGGCCCACCGCCGTAGACGTCGCCGAGGTACAGGAAGCGATCGACCGGGCCGCCGGCGATCAGCCGCGCGAGGGCCTTCGCGGCGGCCCCGCCGTCGGCGCCGTCGCCGACGGCCCACAGGACCGCGCGATCGGCCGGCCCGGATGCGACGAAGGAGCCGGCCGGCACGACGATCGCAGGCTGGGACCGCCACGGCGCGAACGCCCAGAGGACGAGCCCGGCGGCGGCGACCGACAGCGCGATCGTCGCGCGCCGGATGCCGCCTGCGCCTCGCATGGGCGGGTGATACACGGAATCGGCCGGGGACTACCATCATCGCCGTCGTGGAGCAACGCGTCGCTCTCGCCGGCATCGCGGAGGCCGACGTCCACATCGGACGTCCCGTGCCGCTGCCCGACGCACCGCTGCCGCTCGTGCGCTGGGTCGAGGTCGTCGCGAGCGGCCCCGACGCCGTCCAGGTCGAGTGGAACCTCGACGACACGCGCCCGCTGGCGCCCGGGCGGCTGACGCTCTACGTCGGGCTGCAGCCGCCGCCCGAGCGCGGGCTGCCCGATCCGCAGGTCCTCGGCCGCTACGCGCACCGGACGGCGCCGCTGGCCGAGGCGGTGCCCGCGCTGCGGCCCGTCCAGGAGCTCGCCTGGCGGCAGGACGGGCTGCATCTGCGGCTCACCGGGCAGGGTCCGTGGACGACCGAGGCGCTCGTCGCGCTCGCCGACGCGATTCGCTAGCGGCTAGCCTGCGACGCGGCGATGGAGCGGCTGACGATCAACGAGCTCGTCGCCATGGTCGGCGGGCTGATGCTCGCCGCTGGGCTGTTCGCGAGCTGGTATGCGGCGGTCAGCCCGCTCGCCGAGCTCGCCGGCCGTCAGGGGATCGGCGCGGTCAGCGGCTGGGAGGCGCACGCGATCCTGCGCTGGCTGCTGATGATCGTCGCGATCGCGCCGTTCGTGCTGGCCTACATCGTCGCGCGCGACTTCCAGCTGACGTGGGCCCGCGGGGAGCTGACGGCGGTCCTGGCGATCCTCGCCTTCGGGATCGTGCTGTACGTCGGCGTCATCGATCGGCCGGGGGAGCCGTCGGGGCAGATCGAGCTTCGCTGGGGCTGGTACGTCGCGCTCGCCGGCAGCCTGCTCATGCTGGCCGGCGCGGCCCGCCGCTCGGGCGAGACCGAGCGCGCCCGCAAGCCGCCCGGCACGATCTGAGGGCAGCTGCTGAAACCGCGCGCACGTTGCGGGGTATTTCGTGATGTTCCGTACAAACCCGTCGCGTCAAGGAGGCGTGATGGACCTGATCAAGCGACTCGATCCCCTCTGGATCACCCTGCTCATCATCGGTGGCCTGAACTGGGCCATCCTTGCGCTGTTCAACACGAACGTCGTGGCCGAGATCTTCGGAAGCGGCACCGCCGCGGACGTCGTGTACGTCCTCGTCGGCTTCGCGGCGCTCATGTTCGTGCCGCGCCTGTTCGAGGACATGCACCTCACCGACCGCACCCACCCGCGGGGCGCCTGACGCCCCGCTCGCGCCGTGCGCCCGGCCGCAGAACGCGGCCGGGCCGGCGCCCGGGCAGCCTCCGGCGAGGCTAGGCGGCCGAGCCCTTCGGCGACGGCCGCTCGGCCGGCGCCTGCCGCGCCTCCAGGCGACCGACGACCGACGGTGCGAGGTCGAGGCGCGCGAGCGACCGCAGGAAGCCGTGCGTCACGAGCACGTGCAGGCGCGACTGCGTCGCCATGTAGAACCAGCGCGCGACCGCGTGCGCCAGCGCGGGGTAGAAGTTCGCGACCTCGACCTCGATGTGGACGCGTCCGGTGGTCGCGTCGACCGGGTCGCAGCGACGGACCTCGATCTGCAGGTACCCGTCGCCGCCGTGCGCCCGGCGCGAGACCAGCAGCCCGCCGGTGATCCGCCAGCGAACGCGTCCTCGACGGGCGTCCATCTCGTACTCCGGCGCGCGGAAGCGCAGCAGGACGAACGGGCGCGCGAGCGCCACGACGGCGCGCGTCTCGTCGTCGTAGCGCACGCGGACAAGGCCGAGCGTCGAGCGCGAGAGGTACAGCCAGTACGTGCGCGCGAGGCGCTCGAGGTGCATCGGCGTCCACAGCCGCTCGAGGGCGTCCGCCGGCAGGCGGATGTCGGCGGCCTGCACGGAGCGCACGGCGCCGCTCTCGTCCATCGTCGTGTGGTTCTCGGGATCGACGATCGTCGCGTGTGCGACTGGTGTCGCGCGCGGTGCGAGCCGCCGGATCGCGGCCAGCAGCGCGACCGCGAGGACGGCGACGGCGGCACGGACGGCCATGGGCGACACCGTACCCGTCGCCGGTGCCGGCCCCGCGCCACGATCGGATATGTTCGCCGCATGTCACTCGATCGCGCCACCGCACCCGATCCGCACGACCTGCTGCCGCCCGCGCCGGCGTTCTCCGTCGAGAGCGACGACTTCGAGGACGGCCAGCCGATCCCGGCCGCGCACGCGCACCCGAGCGTCGGCGGCGAGAACGTCTCGCCGCACCTGCGCTGGTCCGGCTTCCCCGAGGAGACGAAGAGCTTCGCCGTCACGTGCTACGACCCCGATGCCCCGACCGGCAGCGGCTTCTGGCACTGGCTGCTGTTCAACCTGCCGGCCTCCACGACCGAGCTGCCGACGGGCGCCAACAGCGGCGGCCTGCCGGAGGGCGCCGTCGAGGTGCGCAACGACTACGGCGAGAGCGGCTACGGCGGCCCGGCCCCGCCCCCCGGCGACCGCCCGCACCGCTATGTCTTCACGGTCTTCGCCGTCGACGTCGACGCGCTCGACATCGGCCCCGACGCGACGCCCGCCTACGTCGGTTTCAACCTGACGTTCCACACGCTGGCGCGCGCGGCGATCAGGCCGACGTTCCAGGTCGAGGGCTAGCTCCCTCCGACGCCGCGCGGCGCCTCACGGGTGTAGCCGATCGGCCCCGCCCGAAAGCCGAGCGCGTCGGCGGTCGCCTGCGTGAGGTCCCAGGAGAAGGTGTCCGAGAACGGCCCGCGGTCGACGACCGGCACGGCGATCTCCCGGTCGCGGTACATGATCCGCACGCGCGTCCCGCACGGCAGGCGGCGGTGCGCGACGCCGTGCAGCTCCGGCGTCATCGTCAGCCCGCACGCGGTGCGGCGCCCGAAGAAGCCCGGACCGTAGTAGGACGCCATCGCCGGCCTGTAGACCGTCACCGCGACCACCGGTGCGGCGGCGGCGGCCTGGGCGCCGCTGCGCCGGGCCAGGACGGCACGCAGGCGCACTCGGCCGCTGCGGTCGGGCTGCCAGCGGATGACGAAGCGCTGCGTGCTGCGCACGCGCGAGGCGGCGACGCCGCGCCAGCCGCGGCGCGGGTCGAGCCGCTGGAGGATCACGGTCCTGCGGGCGGCGCCGGGCATCGTGCCGCGGACCTCGATCGCGCGACCGAGCAGCGCCGTGGGCCGCGCGACGAGCGATCGCGTCCCCGGCGTGCCGTAGCCGATGCCGCCCGTCGAGGGCGCGACGAGCGCCGGCATCGTCGCGCCGCCGGTCCGGCTCGCGCTGCCGGGCGGGTCGTCGGGGCCGCTCGCGGCGCCGGCCGGCCCGGCCGCCCAGGAGGCGAGGCCCGTGGCGAGCACGGCGACGAGCGTGGCGCGTCTGCGTCGGGATCTCGGCATGTCGGTGGCGGCCTACGGGGTGAGCTGACGGGCTCGCGCTTTCCAAGCGCTACGACCCAATCGGGTCGATTCGCCCCGGCGATCCGTGTCCGTGCGATCGCAGTGGTTCCCCCGCTCACCGGCCCTGGGGCCGGTGACTCGGCACGCGCCAGGTTACAGCGTTTATGGGTCGCGCGCGGTCAGGGCCGGGGCAGGCGGTCGAGCACCGAGCGCAGCGTCTGGCGGCCGACCGCGAAGCCGATCCGCGCGAGCTCGCCCGCCGCCTGCACCGCGGTCCCGACGAGGTCGGGCGGGCGCGGCGGACCGTCGTGGGCGTCCGGCGGCGGGGCGGCGTAGCCGGCCGGCGGGATGCTGCGCCGCGGTGCCGTGCGGGGGCGCCGGGACGCCGCCTTCGGCGCTGCCTTCGGGGGCGCCGAAGCGCGTGGGGTCGCGGCCGCCGCGGGCGCACCGCCGGCGGGCCTGTCGGGCGCCGGCCTGCGCGCGCGCTTGTCGCTGCGTCGCGCGGGGCGCGAGCGCGGTAAGCTCGTCAGGACCTCGCGGTCGGAGTCCGGGCGATCCGCCATCTGCGCATGATGTCACGCGCTTTGCGACGCGCGACCGCGGGTATCGAGCCAACGTCGACGGGGCGTTGACTTCAGAAAGTGAAGTGCCTACCCTGGCACGCTAGAGTTTCAGGCCTAGGTTGGGCGAGGTACGTCCTGCGCCCTCCGTCATAGTTCAGTTCGCGGGTGCCGAGCCGCCCGCGTACGACGTGAAAGCGAATGCAATGTCCGTAGTCGAACTGCAGGAACTCGAAGAGATCAAGGGCCTCGTCACGAAGGGCCAGCTGACCGGCGTGCTGACGTACGCCGAGATCGCCGGCGCCGTCGCGGAGATCGATCTCGACGAGGCCGACATCGAGGAGCTGCACGGCTATCTCGAGCGCTCGGAGATCGAGCTGGTCGAGGAGATCGATCCGGCCGTCCAGGCTGCGAACGCCGTCGAGCGCGCGCCCGACAAGCGCCGCGCCCGCAAGAAGGCGACGATCGACCTCAAGCCGGACATGACGACGGACTCCCTTCAGCTGTTCCTGAAGGACATCGGCAAGGTCCGGCTGCTCACCGCCCAGGAGGAGGTCGACCTCGCCAAGCGCATCGAGCGCGGCGACCTCGACGCCAAGCAGAAGATGGTCGAGTCCAACCTGCGGCTCGTCGTCTCGATCGCCAAGAACTACCGCAACCAGGGCCTGCCGTTCCTCGACCTCATCCAGGAGGGGACGCTCGGTCTCGTCCGCGCGGCCGAGAAGTTCGACTACCGCAAGGGCTTCAAGTTCTCGACCTACGCGACCTGGTGGATCCGCCAGGCGATCGCCCGCGCGCTCGCCGACAAGGCGCGGACGATCCGCATCCCCGTCCACGTCGTCGAGAAGCTCAACAAGATCGGCCGCGCCGAGCGCAAGCTCGTCACGGAGCTCGGCCGCGAGCCGACGCCCGAGGAGATCGCGGAGGTGACCGGGATCGACCCCGAGGAGGTCGACTCGATCAAGCGCTCCGCGCAGGCCCCCGTGTCGCTCGAGAAGCCCGTCGGCGACGAGGAGGAGTCCGAGTTCGGCCAGTTCATCGCCGACGAGCGCGCCGAGTCGCCCTACGAGCGCGCCGCCGAGATCCTCACGAAGGAGGCGCTGCGCGAGGCGCTGGAGAACCTCTCGTACCGCGAGCGCCGCGTCCTCGAGCTGCGCTACGGGCTCGGGGGCGAGCATCCGCGCACGCTCGACGAGGTGGGGCGGACGTTCAACGTCACGCGCGAGCGCATCCGCCAGATCGAGAACCAGTCGCTGAAGAAGCTTCAGTCGCTCGCGGAGGCCCAGAAGCTCCGCGACGTCGCCTGACGGCCTCTCGGCGCGCCGATAGGCTCGTCAGGTCGCGTCCGAAAGGACGCGACCGCGCCCGAGCACTGGCGGGGCTCCGGATGGGCCCCGCCGTCGTTCTGTCTTCGACCGCTGGCCATGCGCGCCGGCGGGTAACCGCGGGGACCGTGATCACCGCGGAGGACTTCGCCGCCGCGCTCGACGTGGAGCCGGACGCCCGCGCGACGGCGGCCCGCTGAGCCGATGCCGCGCGAGACGACCGCCGAGACGACGCTGACCGTCCACGGCGTCGAGGTGCCCAAGCTCGGCCTCGGCACATGGCAGCTCACCGGCCGGGCGTGCGAGCAGGCCGTCTGCGAGGCGCTGGAGCTCGGCTACCGCCACCTCGACACCGCGCGCGCCTACGGCAACGAGGCGGAGGTCGGCCGGGGGATCGAGCGCTCCGGCGTCGACCGCGGAGCAGTCTTCGTCACGACGAAGCTCGCGCACACGCGCCTGCGCGCCCGGGAGGTCCGCCAGCAGCTCGAGGGCTCGCTGCGCGATCTCGGCACCGACCACGTCGACCTGCTGCTCATCCACTGGCCGAGCCGCGACGTGCCGCTCGCCGAGACGCTCGACGCGATGGCGCAGCTGCGCGACGCGGGCAAGGTCCGCCACCTGGGCGTCTCGAACTTCCCCGCGCCGCTCGTGAGCGAGGCGCTCGACCTCGCGCCGATCCTCTGCGACCAGGTCGAGTACCACCCCTACCTCGGCCAGCCGGCCCTGCTGTCGCTGGCGCGCGAGCGCGACCTGCTCGTGACGGCCTATTCGCCGCTCGCGCGCGGCAAGCTCCTGCGCGACCCGGTCCTGCGCGAGATCGCCGAGGCGCACGGCAGGACACCGGCGCAGGTGATCCTGCGCTGGCTGCTCGACCAGCCGCAGGTTGCCGCCGTCCCCAAGGCCGCCTCGCGGGAGCACCGCGCCGCGAACCTCGAGGTCTTCGACTTCGCGCTCGGCGACGGCGACCGCGCGCGGATCGCGGGCCTCGAGCGCGGGCTGCACACGGCCTCGCCGTCGTGGGCGCCGGACTGGGGCTGAGGCCCGATGCGCGCTACGCCACGGGCGGGATGAGCAGCGACTCGTCGCGCCAGTCGGGGTGCACCTCGTCGAGCGCCCTCGCCACGCGCGGATACTCGGGCGGCAGCAGGACCATGCCGTTCGTGATCTGGGGCTCTTCGATGCCGAGGTGCGCGGCCAGGCGCGCGACGACGTCGCGGGCCTCGTCCTCGTCGGCTCCGGGCGCCAGTGTCCAGACAGCGGGAGGGGCTTCCATGGTGGGATCGTAGCGCTGCCTGCCGAGTCCGCGGGGCCGGGGCCGATGGCCATCTGTCGGATGGGCGCCCGCCGCGCTCAGGCTCGCGCCCGCAGGCGCCGATGCGCCGGACGTGTTCGACATCGACAACGCACTCTGCACGCTCGTCGCGCTCGGCGGCTCGGACCTGCACCTCAAGGTCCAGGGCCCGCCGCTGACGCGCGTCGACGGTGAGCTTCGCCCGATCGAGGGCGCCGGCCAGCTCACGCCCGAGGACACCGAGACCGCGGTGCGCACGATGCTCGCCGACCCGGCCAAGCTGCAGGAGCTCGCCGACGAGCACGAGGTCGACTTCTCCTACTCGATCTCCGGCGTCGCGCGCTTCCGCGTCAACGCCTTCCGCCAGCGCGGCTCGCTGAGCCTCGTCTGCCGCGCGATCCCGCACACGATCCGCACGGTCGCCGACCTCTCGCTGCCGCCGGTCGTCACCGACCTCGCCGACGAGGAGCGCGGGATCATCCTGCTGACGGGCACGACCGGCTCGGGCAAGTCGACGACGCTCGCGGCGATGATCGACCACATCAACGAGACCTACGCCAAGCACGTCGTGACGATCGAGGACCCGATCGAGTTCCTGCACCGCGACAAGCGCTCCGTCATCAACCAGCGCGAGGTCGGCATGGACACGTTGTCGTTCAAGCGCGCGCTGCGCCGCGTCCTGCGCCAGGACCCCGACGTCATCCTGATCGGCGAGATGCGCGACGAGGAGACCGTCCACACGGCGCTCAGCGCGGCCGAGACCGGCCACCTCGTGCTCTCCACCGTGCACACCGTCGACGCCGCCGAGACCGTCAACCGGATCATCGACTTCTTCCCACCGCACATGCACGGGCAGGTTCGCGCGATGCTCGCCGGCACGCTGAAGGGCGTCATCTCCCAGCGCCTCGTGCCCTCGACCGACGGCGGTCGCGTGGCGACCTGCGAGATCCTGCGGATGACCGGCCGCGTGCGCGACATGATCATGGACCCGCAGCAGACCGGCCGGCTGACGGAGGTCGTCAGCGAGGGCGCCTACTACGGCATGCAGACCTTCGACCAGGCGCTGTTCGACCACGTCAACGCCGGCCGCGTGGACGTCGAGCAGGCGCTGCGGGCGGCCACGAGCCCGCACGACTTCAAGCTGCTGCTGGCCGCCGACGGGCGCCGCGGGACGACGATGGAGGACGTCGCCCATGCGGAGGTCCAGCGCGCGGCGTAGGACGGCCTCCCGGCGTGCCGGCCTGGCCCGCTTCAGTCTGTAAAGTGATGTGTCATGGACGACACCTGCCCGGTCTGTCGCACGGCCGAGATCGTCTCCGGCAAGTGGACCCTCCTGCTCATCCGCGACCTCTCCGAGGGCCGCTCGCGATTCTGTGAGCTCGAGCGCTCGCTGCACGGCATCAGCCCGCGCACGCTCTCGCTGCGGCTGCGCGCGCTCGAGGAGGAGGGCATCGTCGAGCGCGAGACCTACCCCGAGGTCCCGCCGCGCGTCGAGTACGCGCTGACGGAGAAGGGCCGTGCGCTGCTGCCGATCATCGACGACATGCGCAGCTACGGCACCCGCTGGCTAGGGGCGGACTGTGCTGACCTCGCGCCCGCCGGCGCGACGGTCGACGCCGCCGCCGCCTGACGACGGAACCGTCCCGCGAGAGGACGCCGGCGCCCGCTCGCGGGCGTTGCGCCGCCGCGCCCAGGCGATCGTCGGGCGCTCCAGCGCGAACCAGCTGAGCGCCGCGATCGCGAGCGCCGGGCCGAGCGCCGCGAGCGTGCCGAGCACGGGATCCAGCGGCAGCATCCCGTGGCCGCGCATGAACAGCAGCACCGGCACGTGCCAGAGGTAGAAGCCGTAGGAGATCGCGCCGAGCCCGGCGAGCACGCGCCCGCCCAGCAGGCGGCCGGCGGGCGCCGTGGCGAGCGCGGCGATCAGCAGCCCGAACCCGATCGCCGAGGGAAGGTCGCGGAACGTCACGAGCAGCTGTCCGACGTCGGCGCCGGTGGCGGCCGCGGATGCCTTGACCGTCGCGTCGGCGACGACGAGCGCCACGCCGCCCGCGACCATGGCGCGCCGCGCCGGAGCCGCGACGGCGCGCGCGTGCAGCGCCAGCGCGGCGAGCATGCCGACGGCGAAGTACGGCAGCATCGCCGCGAGCGTCTTGGAGTACGTCTGGCCGAGCCCGCGGCCGGCGATCGCCCAGTTGTAGAGCACGCCGGCGGCCAGCAGGGCGACCGGCACCAGCGCCTGTGCGCGGCGGCGCGGCGGCAGCCGGTACGCCAGCCAGCCGAGCGCGGGGAGCAGCGCGTAGAAGGCGACCTCGACGGTCAGCGACCACATCGGCGCGTTGAGCTTCATGACGCTCGACTCCTGGAAGTTCTGCGCGAAGACGAGGAACAGCGGCAGCTCGCTCGCCGGCGGCAGCCGCACGCCGGGCGTGCCCGCCAGCCCCCAGAGCAGCGCGATCGAGCCGACGAGCGCCGCGTAGTAGGCGGGGGCGATGCGGGCGACGCGCGAGCGCACGTAGCGGCGCAGGTCGGGCGGCCGGCGCCCGTCGAGAGCGGCCGCCAGCCACGGGCGCGACAGCAGGAAGCCCGACAGCACGAAGAACGCGACGAGCGCGAGCCGCAGCTCGTGCACGGCGTAGTCGCCCAGCGTCGAGCGGTTCGACGCGTCGGGGCGCGGCATCGTGTACAGCCATCCGTGGAAGACGAAGATGGTCAGCGCGGCGATCCCGCGCAGCCCGTCCAGCGATGCCAGCCGTCCGTCCTGCTTCGTGTGCGAGCCGTCCCGCGTCTCGTTGACGTCGGGCGCTTGCATGTGGCGTCGAGCCTACCGATCGCCGTGTGCGGCCATCTGGGCATGGCACCATGGCGCCATGGATCGCGCGTCGCGGACCCGCTGGCAGGATCACGCCGGCGTCGTCCTGCGCGGGGCCGGCCTGCGCGCGAGCGCCGGGCGCAACGCGGTCGTCGAGCTGCTCGGGCGCCAAAGCTGCCTGCTCACCGCGCAGGAGATCGCCGACCGCCTGCGCGAGGAGGGCAGCGCGGGCTCGACGGCGACCGTCTACCGCGCGCTGGAGACGCTGCACGAGCTCGGCCTCGTGCGCCGCTTCGACGCCGAGGGCGTCGCGCGCTACGAGCCCGTCGACCCCTCGGGCGACCACCACCACCACATTGTGCTCGAGGACTCGGGCGACGTCGTCCCGTTCGAGGACGCCGAGCTCGAGCGCGCGATCAGCGGCCTCGGCGACCGCCTCGGGATCCGCGTCACGAGCCACGACGTGATCCTCCGCGCGCGCCCGGCCGACGAGCGGCGCGCGGACTGAACGGACGCCTGCAGGCGGAAGGAGCGCGCGCCGGCGAGGCGAACGCCTCAGACCATGCGCCACCGCCCGCTGTACGCCGCGCTCAGCGCGTTCGCCGAGGAAGCCGCCTGGCAGCTCACGGAGGAGACCGCCGACGCCGAGGTCCCGTTCGAGGTCGTCGAGGCGCGCGGCGGCCGGCGCGACACGCCGCTGTACTGCTACCGCCCGCTGACCGGCGCGTTCATCCGCGACCGCGTCGGGATCCTCGAGCGCCTGCCGTCCTACCCGCCCGCCGCTCGCGCGCTGGAGGCGCTCGACGGCGTCGGCGACTACCTGCGAGCGCACGGCGAGCCGCGCGTGCCGGTCGGCCCGCGCGAGCGCGCCGACGCCGCGCTGCGCGTCTTCGTCAGCCGCGTCTTCAGCGAGGCGACGGAGTTCGTCATCACCCCCGAGCGCCTGGACCGCGCCTATCGGGAGCTCGAGGAGTCGCTGCTCGACGGCCGCGCCGCGGCGGTCGTGATCGCGCCGCTGCACGGCCTGCGGCTCGAGTCGCCGGAGGTCGCGCTCGGGCAGGGCCTGGCGCTCGTGCGCGGCGACGAGCTCGCCGACGCGCCCGACGAGGCCGTGTGGCACGCCGGCTGCGACGAGCCGTGCGTGCTCGCCTGCCTCACCGTGACGGCCGATCCCGGCGCGCCGGCGCCGCTGACCGAGGCGACGCTGCGCTTCGGGCGGCTGCTGACGGCGCTGCGTCTCTACGACCGCGTCCGGGTGGCGCTCGGGCCGGTCGCGTGGGAGCGCGCCGGCAGCGGACCCTGGAAGCTCCGCGACCTCGGCACGCGCGGGCGCGCGCACGGCACGCTCGAGATCGCCGTGCCGGCCGAGGACGAGCTGCGCGGGTTCTGCAACCTCGTCGCCCGCCGCACGCCGCGCCGTGGCGAGCTCGCGTGGGCGCTTCGCCGCTACGAGCTGGGCTGCGAGCGCCCGAGCGCGGGGGAGGCGCTCACCGACCACCTGCTCGCGCTGCGCGCGCTGCTGGAGCCCGAGGGCGCGCAGAGCGGCCGCCTGGCCGGGCGCGTCGCCGCGCTGTGCGCCGTCGAGCAGGAGCGCGCGGCCACCACCGAGCGCATCGCGCAGGCCGTGTTGCTGGAGCGCGCTATCGTCGCCGGCGTGGCGCCGGCCGACGGGGGCGTCGAGGCGCTGCTCGCCGAGCTCACCGACCACCTGCGCGCGCTGCTGCGCGACGTGCTCTGCGGGCACCTGGACGCCGACCTGCGCGCGCTCGCCGACCGGCTGCTGGCCGACTCCGGCCAGCCGGCCTGAGGCGCCGCGCGCGTCACGAATCGCGCCCGTCCGCGCCCGGCGACCCGCGCTCGAGGTGGCGGTACAGGGCGATGAGCCCCTCGACGTCCTGGACGTCGCCCTCGAGGCGCGGGACGACGATCGGCTCGCGCTCGCCGAGCGCGGCCTTCAGCCGCTCGATCGATGCCGCGTCGCGGGCCGCGAGCAGGCGCTGGTCGGCGACGCTCGCGGCGACCTTCGCCGCGAGCGCGTCGCCGACGTGCGCGCGCAGGTCGGCACGCACGGCGTCGGGCTCGCCGATCGCCGGGTCGAGCACCGTCGCACGGTTGACGACGAGGCCCCCGAACGGCATGCCCGCCTCGCGTAGCTTCCCGTGGAAGAAGATCGCCTCGGCGACCGGCTCGCGCTCGGGCGAGGCGACGACGAGGAAGCTGGTCGCGGGATCGGACAGCAGCGCCTTGACGGCCGCCGCGCGCTCGCGGAAGCCGTCGATCAGCCCGCCCAGCGCGCGCAGCAGCGCCGCGACGTCGTCGAGCAGGTCGACACCGGTGAGGCGCCTGAGCAGCGCGAGGACGACGCCCGTGCCGCGGCCGACGAAGCGCGCCGCGATGCCCGTCGGCGCGCGCAGCAGCCGCAGCGCCCGCCCGTCGAACAGGTCGGCCAGGCGGTCCGGCGCGTCGAGGAAGTCCAGCGCGTTGCGCGAGGGCGGCGTGTCGAGCACGACGACGTCGAAGCGGCCGTCGCGGCTGACGTCGTAGAGCTTGGCGACCGCGCTGAACTCCTGCGAGCCGGCGATCGCGCTCGACAGCTGCGCGTAGATGCGGTTGCCGAGCACCTCCTCGCGGGTCGTGGCGTCGGGCGACAGGCGGACGATGAGGTCGTCGAACGTCGCCTTCGGGTCGAGCATCATCGCCCACAGCTCGCCCCGCAGGCGGACCCCGTGGCCCTCGAGCAGCGCCCGGTCGACCCGCCGCGGCTCGTTGCCGAGCTCGTCGAGGCCGAGCGCGTCGGCCAGGCGCCGCGCGGGGTCGATCGTCACGACGGCGACGCGCCCGCCGGCGGCCGCCAGGCCGAGCGCGAGCGCCGCCGACGCCGTCGTCTTGCCGACGCCGCCCGAGCCGGCGACGATGACGACGCGCTTGCCGTCCAGGCGCCGGCCGATGCCGCTCATCGCGAGCACCGATGCGACCGGTCCGCGGATACGGCGGTCGAGCGATGGCGCGCAATCACAGCTGCGGCGCGAGCGCGTCGGCGAGCCGCTCGAGCTCCGGGCCGCCGGGCTGCAGCGCCAGCCGCGCCGGCGGCCGGCCGCCGGTCAGCCGGCGCAGCCGCGCGAGCTGGGCGCGCTGGCGCAGCGCGCGGGTGTGCTCGGCGAGCGCGCGCGCCACGGCCGGCCGGGCGGCGTGCGGCCGCAGGCGGGCGGCCTCGCGCGGCGAGAAGCGGTCGGGCTCCAGGGCGTTTGCGACGACCCGCTCCAGCGGCAGCCCGATGCTCTCGCGCAGCGCCTCGCGCAGCTGCCCGGTCTCCGTGACCGCCAGCTCCTCGGCCTTCGCGACGGCGACGACCGCGGTGCGCTGCGGGTCGGACAGCATCGCGTCGATCTTCGTGCCCTGGCGCGCGATCGGCCCGCTGCCGGCGGCCGCCGCGAACGTCCGCGGCGCGGACAGGATGGCGACGCCGTGCCCGGTCGCCGGCGCGTCGACGACGACGAGGTCGTAGGCGTCGGCGCCCGGCGTGCGGCGGTCGAGCTGCGCGAGCTCCCAGAGCTTTCCGACCGTCAGCAGCTCGCGCATCCCCGGCGTCGCGCCGGCGACCATCCCGAAGACGCGGCTGCGGATCAGCAGCTCGGCGAGCGGGCCGGACGGCAGCTGGTCGCGCAGGTACTCCTCGAGCGCGTCCTGCGGGTCGACCGAGATGTGGAAGAGGCCCGGCGCGAGCTCGGTCTCCGAGAACGGCTCGGCGCCCTCGCGGTCGAACGCCGAGGCGACGTCGCCGCGCCGGGCGACCTCGGCGACGATCGTGCGCCTGCCGGCGCGCGCCGCGACGAGCCCGAGCGCCGCCGCGACCGTCGTCTTGCCGACGCCGCCCTTGCCGGTGACGACGACCATCCGCCGCTCCAGCAGCGCGCTCACGAGTCGGACGGCAGCAGCGTGAACCCGTCGCCGTACAGCGGCCGCACCGACCGCAGCGGCTGCTCGTCGAAGGTCACGATGCGCGTGCATCGCAGGCGCGCGGCGACCACGACGATCGCCAGCTCGGCGAGGCCGAGCTCGAGGCTCGCGTACTCGCGCTCGAGCCGTTCGAGCGCGCCGACGTCGCGCGACGTCAGCCGCTCGACGCGGAAGCGCCCGGCGGCGAGGTCCTTGAGGAAGGCGCGGCGCGCGTGCTGGCCGACGCGCTGCGCCAGCAGGGCGTCGATCTGCTCGGGGACCGGGCCCGGCAGCACGTACGGCCCGGTCTCGGCCATGAGCACGCCCTGCGTGTGCCCGCAGCGCGGGTCGCCGGCGTCGGCGCACGCGACGATCGGCGCGGCGGCGAGGATGACCGTCATCGCTCGCCGTCCCAGTAGTCCAGCGGCTGCACCCGCGCGATGACGCCCAGCCCGCGGAGGTAGACCTTCTGCGAGTCCGGATACCAGCAGGCGTCGCCCGGCTCGCGGGTGCCGAAGGCCAGCAGCGTCAACGCCTCGTCACCGGCCTGGAACGCGTGCGCCACCCCGCTGGCGCGCGGGCGCGAGACGATCGAGCCCGGCCGCACCGGCAGCTCGTCGTCGCCGAGCAGGACGACGCCGCGGCCCGCCAGCACGACGAAGATCTCGTCCTCCAGCGAGTGGCAGTGGCGCGTCGAGGAACGCCTGCCGGGCGCGACCTGCACGTGCTTGAGGCCGCCGAGGACCGATCCGGCGGCACGACCGAGGTCGCGCCGCACGCCCGCCACCGGCCCGATGTCGCGGCTCGCCGCGTCGACGTCGGCCAGTGCGACGATCGTCGGCGGCCGGGGCGCCGGCGGCGGCAGCGCGCCGGCCGGCGGCTCGGCGTCGTAGGGGTCCGGCGCGTCCGACGGCAGCCGGCGCGAGCCGACGCGCGTGATCCCCGCGCGCGTCAGCGCGGTCAGGCCCGTCGGCGAGCCGCTTGCGAAAGCGAGCACCTCGAGCTCACCGCCGTCGCCGGCGACGAGCGTGTGCGACTCGCGATCGGCGCGGTGGACGACGAGGTCGCCGGCGCCGATCTCGTGGGTGGCGTCGTCCTGCCAGCTCAGGCCGCTGCCGGTCAGGACGTAGAACAGCTCCTCCTCGTCGACGTGCACGTGCTGGGGCATCGAGCGGGCTCCCGGCGCGATCCGGTAGCGGCTGAGCGTCGCGCCGGCGCGGCCGCGAGCGGCGCTCAGCCGCTGGCGCGCGAAGCGCAGCTCGCCGTGCTCGTAGGCGCGCCACGGCACGTCATCCCAATGGCAGACCATCCGGCGCGGATGCTATTCGGGCACGGTGAAGGAATCGCCCGCGCGCGTGCGAATAAGGCCGACGTGTCCGGATCGCAAAGCTCGGCCGAGCCCTCCGCCGAAGCCACGAAGGCGCGCGTGATCGCCTTCGCCAACCAGAAGGGCGGCGTCGCGAAGACGACGACGACGCTCAACCTCGCCGCCGCGTTCGCCGAGCACGGCCACCGCGTGCTGTGCGTCGACATGGACCCGCAGGGCAACCTGACGATGTCGCAGGGCATCGACCCGGACACACTCGAGCTGTCGATGTACGACGTGCTCGTGCACCACCTGCCGATCAGGCAGGTCGTCCGCCGGCGCGAGATCGACGTCGCCTGCGCGTCGATCGACCTCGCAGGCGCCGAGATCGCGATGTCCACGCAGATCGGCCGCGAGCGCTCGCTCGCCAAGGCGCTGAAGGCCGTCGAGGACGACTACGACTTCGTCTGCATCGACACGCCGCCGTCGCTCGGGCTGCTGACGATCAACGCCCTGACCGCGGCTCACAAGGTGATCGTCCCCGTCCAGTGCGAGTATCTGTCGATGCGCGGGTTGCTGCAGCTGCAGAACACGCTGGCGATGATCCGCGAGAACCTCAACCCCGACGTCGAGATCGAGGGGATCCTGCCCACGCTCATGGACACCCGGACGATCCACGCCAAGGAGGCGATCGAGATCCTCGAGGAGAACTTCGGCGACCGGGTCTTCGCATCGCGCATCCGCAAGACGGTGCGGTTCGCCGAGGCGCCCGTGAAGGGCATGTCAGTCCTGAAGTACGACCCCGACGGCACCGCCGCACAGTCCTACCGCGACCTCGCGAAGGAGGTTCTCGCCCATGGCATCCGGTAAGCGCGCGAGCATGAGGGAGGGCCCGCTGGCCGCCCTCTTCCGCAAGACCGAGCAGGATGCCGCCGACGAGCCCGAGCCCACCCCGGTGGAGGAGATCCCGCCGCGCGAGGTGCCGCACCCGTCGCTGGGACTGACCGAGCAGCCCGAGGAGACCGACGCCGAGCCGCGCGTCCCGACGCCGCAGGAGCGCCTGCGCCACGCGTTCTCGTCGGAGATCCCCGAGAGCCTCATGGAGGCGCCCGCACCATCCACGCCGGCCGGCGGCCGCACCCGCCACCGGACGGCCGACGACGCGATCGACGCGTTCGCGCGCGGCGACGCCGGACCGGCCGGCGCGCCGTTCGGCACCGCGAAGCCGGCCGGCCAGCCGGTGCTGCGCGTCGTCGGCGTCGGCGGCGGCGGCTCGAACGCGATCAACCGGATGGTCGAGGCGGAGGTCGCGGGCGTCGAGTTCATCGCGATCAACACCGACCTGCAGTCGCTTCAGGACTCGCGGGCCGACGTCACGCTGCACATCGGCTCCGACATCACGCGCGGGCTCGGCTCAGGCTCCAACCCCGAGCTCGGGCGTGCCGCGGCGATGGAGGAGCACGACCGCATCAAGGCGCTGCTGAAGGGCTCGGACATGGTCTTCGTCGCGGCCGGCGCGGGCGGCGGCACCGGCACGGGCGCGGCCCCCGTCGTCGCGCGCATCGCCCGCGAGGTCGGCGCGCTGACCGTCGGCATCGTCACGAAGCCGTTCGGCTTCGAGGGCTCGCGGCGCAGCGAGCAGGCCGAGGCCGGCATCCAGGCGCTCAAGGACGAGGTCGACACGCTCATCGTCGTGCCGAACAACCGCCTGCTCGCCGTGCTCGACAAGAAGACGTCGATGGTCGAGGCGTTCCGCGTCGCCGACGACGTCCTGCGCCAGGGCGTGCAGGGCATCTCGGACCTGGTCACGCTGCCCGGGGTCATCAACCTCGACTTCGCCGACGTGCGCACGATCATGGCCGACGCCGGCAACGCGCTGCTGGGCATCGGCATGGGCACCGGCGACAGCCGCGCGGTCGACGCCGCGCAGACCGCCGTCTCGTCGCCGCTGCTCGAGACGAGCATGGAGGGCGCGCACTCGATCCTGCTGTCGATCACCGGCGGGCGCGACATGTCGCTGTGGGAGATCAACGAGGCGGCGAAGGCCGTCGCCGAGGCCGCCCACCCCGAGGCCAACATCATCTTCGGCGCGATGGTCGACGAGAACCTCGAGGACCAGGTCTGGGTGACCGTCGTCGCGACGCGCTACGGCGGCGCGCCGCCGCGCCGCCGCCTCGAGGAGCCGGCGGGCGAGCCGCGCGTCGAGCGCCGCCTGCGCCCGCAGGCCGAGCGCCCGCAGTACCGGCCGGCGCCGCCGCACGAGGCCTATCCGACCGAGCGCGAGGAGCCGCGCCGGGCGCCCGAGCGCGAGCGCGAGCCCGAGCCCGAGCCCGCGCGGCATCGCAGCGGGCTCGTCGTCAGCGAGCTCGACGTGCCCGAGTTCATCCCGCGCCGCTGACGGCCACCGCCGCGCCGGCCGGTCGACGGCGCGCCCCGGAGGCAGGCGCCAGCTAGCCTCGCGTCCGTGAACGCCGAGGGCTCCAGAGGGATCGTCGCCGCCGGGCACCCGCTGACGGCAGAGGCGGGCGCCCGCGTGCTGCGCGACGGCGGCAACGCCGTCGACGCCGCCGTGGCGGCGATGCTCGTCTCGTGGGTCGCCGAGCCGATGCTCACCGGCCCCGGCGCGGGCGGCTACATGCTCGTCGCCGGCGCCGACGAGGAGCCGGTGCTGCTGGACTTCTTCGTCGCCGCGCCCGGCCGCGGCGGCGACGTCAGCGCACGTGCGCCGCTGCTGCCCGTCGAGGTCGACTTCTCAGGCGACGCACGCCAGGTCTTCCACGTCGGCGCGTCGTCGTGCGGCGCCATGGGGACGCCCGCGGGCATCGGCGAGGCGATGCGCCGCTGGGGGTCGTGCGACCTCGCCGGCCTCGCCGCGCCGGCGGCCGCGCTCGCCCGCGAGGGCGTCGTGGTCAACGCCCAGCAGGCGGAGGTCGTCGTGCTGCTCGACGCGATCCTGCGCTCGACGCCGGAGTGCTCGCGCCTGTTCGCGCCCGGCGGCGAGCTGCTCGTCGAGGGCCAGCGCTTCCGCTGCCCGGAGCTCGGCGACACGATCGAGCGACTCGGCGCCGACGGCGCCGCGCCCTTCTACGAGGGCGACATCGCCGACGCGATCGTCGCGACCGTCGCCGCCGGCGGCGGCGTGCTGACCGCCGAGGACCTGCGCTGCTACGAGGCGCTCGCGCGAGCGCCGCTGCGCGTCGGCTACCGCGGGCGCGACGTGCTGACGAACCCGCCTCCGTCGGCGGGCGGGATCCTGCTCGCGCTCGTGCTCGCGCGGCTGGACTGCGAGCCGTCGCCGCCGCCGCTGCCTCTGCTCGTCCACTCGATGAAGGAGGCGCAGGCGGCGCGCACGCCCGAGTTCCTCGAGGGGCTCATCGAGCCCGACTTCGCCGGGCGCTTCCTCGGCTCGCGGCTCGGAGCCACCACGCACATCGCCGTGCTCGACGCCGACGGGCGCGCCTGCTCGGTGACGTGTACGAACGGCGAGGGCGCGGGAATCGTCGTCCCCGGCACCGGGATCCACATGAACAACATCATGGGCGAGACCGACCTCAGCCCGCTCGGCTTCCATCGCGCGCCGCCGGGCACGCGGATGCCGTCGATGATGTCGCCGACGGTCGTCATGCGCGACGGCGACATCGACGTCGCGCTCGGCGCGTCGGGCTCCAACCGCATCCGCTCGGCGCTGCTGCAGACGATCGTCGCGATCGTCGACCACGGCCTCGACGTCTCCTCCGCGGTGCAGGCGCCGCGGGTGCACTTCGAGGACGGGATCGTCTACGCCGAGCCGGGCGTCCCGCTGGAGGAGCTGCGCGCCGACGCCTACGCCGTCCAGAGCTTCCGTGCGCGCAACATGTTCTTCGGCGGCGTGCAGGCCGTCTGCCGCGACGCGGCGACGGGCGAGGTCGGCGGCGCCGGCGACCCACGTAGGGGCGGCGTCGCGGTGGCCGCGTGAAGGCGCGCGCGGCGGCGGCACCGGCGGCGCTGGCGCTGGCCGTGGCGGCCGGCGCGTGCGGCACTCCGCCGCCCGACCTGTTCGTCGTCGAGCGCACCGGCACGGTTCCGGGCGCACGACTGACCCTGCTCGTCTCCGACACCTCGGCGCGCTGCAACCGCGGCCCCGAGCATGCGCTGTCGAGCGAGCAGATCCTCGAGGCGCGCAACATCGAGCGCGAGCTCGTCGAGCTGCAGGCGGGTGCGGCGACGCCGCCGCCCTCGCCGCCGGCGCGCTTCTTTCGCTTCTCCGTGCGCACGGAGGAGGGCACGCTGCGCTACGGCGACACGACGACGCGCCCGCCGGTGCTGCCGCGCCTGACGCGCTTCGTGCGGCGCGTGGCGATCGACGTCTGCGGGCTGCCGCGCTGAGCCGCTCGCCGCGCGGACGCCCCGCCCGCGGGCGCCCCGCCCGCGGGCGCCTTCTGAGCCCGCGACCGCCGCTCTCTAGCCTCACGGTGCGATGCATCGCCGCGCCTGGCTGCTCATGGCGCTCCTCGCAGCGCTGTGGGGAGCCTCGTACCTGTTCATCAAGGTCGCCCTCGAGGACGGCGTGCATCCGCTGTTCATCGTCTTCGCGCGCATCGCGCTCGGTGCGCTCGTGCTCGTGCCGCTCGCGCTGCGCGCCGGCGCGCTGCGCCCGCTGCGGGGGCTGGAGGGGCCGATCGTCCTCATGGCGCTCGTGCAGGTCGTCGTGCCGTTCCTGCTCATCACCTACGGCGAGCGTCACATCGCCTCGTCGCTGACCGGCATCCTCGTCTCGGCGGCGCCGATCTTCACGGCGCTGCTCGCGGTCCGCTACGACGACGACGAGCGCCCGCACGGCATCGCGATCGCCGGGGTCGTCATGGGCATCGTCGGCGTCGTCCTGCTGTTCGGCGTCGACCTCAGCGGCGACGCGACCGCGATCGCCGGCGGGCTGATGGTGCTGCTCGCGGCGCTCGGCTACGCGATCGGCGCGCTGTACCTCAAGCACCGTCTGCGCGGGCTGCCGGCGGTCGGCATCGCGGCCTCGACGCTGCTGGCTGGCACGCTGGCGCTCGTGCTGCCGACGCTGCTGGCGCTCCCGTCGCAAACGCCGAGCGCCGAGGCGATCGGATCGCTGCTGCTGCTCGGTGCCGGCGGCACGGGGATCGCGTTCGTCATCTTCTACACGCTGATCGCGGACATCGGTCCCGGCCGCGCGTCGCTCGTGGCGTACATCGCGCCCGGCTTCGCGGTCGTCTACGGCGTCTCGCTGCTCGGCGAGCCGCTCACGCTCGGGGCGGTCCTCGGGCTGCTGCTGATCCTCGCCGGCTCGTGGGTCGCGGCCGAGGGGCGGCTGCCCGGGCGGGCGCGGACGACGCCGGTCGCGCCGCTGGACCCGCCGGTGCGCGAGCCGGCGTAGCGCTCCGCGTCAGCCGAAGCGGACCTTGCCGTTGGAGCGCGCGCGCTCCTGCGCCTGCTCGACGAAGTCCAGGCGCTTGGCCGCCGCGCGGAACAGCCGCGTGACGAGCCGCATGCGCGCGTTCTCGGAGCGCAGGTCGAGCAGCCCCTGCTTGGCGTCGAGCCCGAAGTCGACCGTCGCGGCCATCCCGTAGGCGCTCTTCGCCGCCAGCTCGGCGGGCTCGGGCTCGTTGTCGGTCGCGCGCACGACGAGCTCGGCGTACGCGCTGCGCGCCGCCGCGGCCGCCTGCTCGTCGGGCTGCTCGGGCTCGTCCTCGAGGAACTCGACGGTCGCCCGCGGGTACGGATCGTCGGGCTCGCGCTCGACGATCCGGAACGGCCGCGTCCCGCGCGTCAGGACGTTCATCCGCCCGTCCTCCATGCGCTCGAGCACGCGCGTGACCTCGCAGGCGCAGCCGACGCCGCGCAGGGCTCCGTCGGCCGACCAGACGATCCCGAACTGCGATCCGCGCTCGAGCAGCTCGTCGAACATGATGCGGTAGCGCTCCTCGAAGATGTGGAGCGGGACGAGCTCGTGAGGCAGCGCGACGAGCGGCAGGGGGAACAGCGGGAAGTCGCGCACCGTGCGACCGGGCATCGACACGTATCTCAGCACGATGCCGGCGGCGCTGCGTAAGGTTTCTCGCGCCATGCACGTCGACCCGCTCCGGCGGCCGTGATCGCGCCGCTCGCCGCGACGGCGCTGCTCGCGCTGGCGGGGGCGCCGGAGGCGCGCGCGCTCGTCGTCACGGAGACGCAACGCTACCGCCACCGCTCGATCCCGATCGCGCTGGCGGCGCTCGAGCGCGCCGGCCGGCGCAGCCCGGACTTCGACGTCGTCGCGCTGCCGTCGTCGCGCCTGCTCACGACGACGGCGCTGCGCGGCGCGCGCGCCGTCGTCTTCCTCTCGACGACCGGCGAGCTGAGCATGGGCTCCGCCGGCCTGCGGCGGCTGCTGGCGTGGATCCGCGGCGGCGGCTCGTTCGTCGGCCTGCACTCGGCGTCGAACACCTTCGACCGATCGCCGGCGTACGCGCGCATGCTCGGCGCGCGCTTCCGCGCGCACCCGTTCGGCGGGCGGGGCCGCGTCATCGTCACCACCCGCGGCCATCCGGCGACCCGCCGGCTGCCGGCGGCGTTCACCGTCCGCGACGAGTTCTACGTCTTCCGCGCGAGCCCCCGGCGCCGCGCGCACGTGCTCGCCCGGCGCGATGCGCGCGCCGACGAGCCGCTGGTCTGGTGGCGGCGCGAGCGGCGCGGGCGCGTCTTCTACAGCGCGCTCGGGCACACGACGGCCACCTGGCGCGACCCCGTGCACCTGCGGCTCGTCGAGGACGGGCTGCGCTGGGCGACCTCGTAGGCTGCGGCGCTTGGCCGAGCGCGAGCTCTACCTGCAGCGCGACCAGCCGCCGGGCGTTCCGCCGCTGGCGCTCACCGGCGAGCGCACGCTGCCCGACGTGCCCGAGGAGAACTACTGGTACCGGCGCCACCTCGTCGTGTACGAGTGGATCGCGCGCCGCGTCGGCGGCCTGCGGGTCGTCGACATGGCCTGTGGCGAGGGCTACGGCTCCGACGTCCTCGCGCGCGCGGGCGCCCGCTCGGTCGTCGGCGTCGACGCCAACCCGGAGGCCCACGAGCACGCGCGCCTGCGCTACGTCGGCGACAACCTGCGCTTCCGGCGCGACATGGTCGAGCGCTTCTGCGAGCCGTGCGACGCGCTGGTGTTCCTGCAGACGATCGAGCACGTCCACGACCCGGGCGCCGTGCTCGCCCACTTCGCGGCGATGCTGGCGCCCGGCGGCGCCGCCTACGTCTCGACGCCGAACGTCCTGACGCTCGCCCCGCCGGGGGCGGAGCGCTCGGGCAACCCGTGGCACCTCGTCGAATACCGCCCGCAGGAGTTCGCCGCGCTGTGCCGGGAGCACTTCCCGGCGGTCGAGCTCTACGGGCTCTTCCACGCGCGCAAGCTCGCGGTGCACGCGCTCGCGCTGCGGCTCGGGTGGGACCGGCTGCACCGGCGCCTGGGGATCACCGGCCGCTTCTACGACCGCTTCACGCCGGCGATCGACGTCCGCGACTTCGCGCTGCGCCGCGGCGACCCCGACGCGCTGGAGGGCGCGCTCGACCTCGTCGCCGTCCTGCGCCGATGACGGCGGCCCAGCGCCCGGCCGGCGAGCTGGCGATCGTCCTGCACACCCATCAGCCCTACGTCGAGGGCTTTGGGACGTGGCCGTTCGGCGAGGAGTGGCTGTGGGAGTCGATCGCGACGTCCTACCTGCCGCTGCTCGAGCTGCTCGACGGCGGCGCGCCGCTGACGCTGTCGCTGACGCCGGTGCTCTGCGACCAGCTCGAGGCCCCCGGCGCGCTCGAGCGCTGCGACGCGTTCCTCGCCGGCGTGCGCACCGAGACGCACCGCCGCGACATCGCCGCGGCGGCCGACCCCGGCGTCGCCGCCGCGCTGCGCCACTCGGCCTCGCGCTACGAGCGCGCGCGCGAGCTGCTCGCCGCGACCGGCGGCGACCTGCTCGCCGCGCTGCGCCGCCACGCCGTCTGGACGTCGGCCGCGACGCACGCCGTCCTGCCGCTGCTCGCGACGACCGCAGGCGTGCGGCTGCAGCTGCGGGCGGGGATCGACGCCCATCGCCGCCGGTTCGGCGGCTGGGGCGGCGGGCTGTGGCTGCCCGAGTGCGCGCACGCCCCGTGGCTGGACGCGCTCCTCGAGGAGGCCGGCGTGCGGGCCGTCTGCGTCGAGCTCACCGACGTCCTGGCGGCCGACGCGCAGCTGCGCCCGCTGCGCTCGGCCGCGGGGCCGCTGCTCGTCCCGATCGACCGCGCCACGATCGACCTCGTCTGGAGCCAGCGCGGCTATCCGGCCGGGCCCGCCTATCGCGACCTCCACGCCTTCACGGAGCACCGCCACCGGGCCTGGAGCAACGACGGCCGACCGTACGATCCGTCGCGCGCCGCCGCCGCTGCGCGACGCGACGCCGCCGACTTCGTCGCGCGCACCCGCGCGCGCATCGCCGGCGGCGGGCTGGCGGTCTGCGCGCTGGACACCGAGCTGCTCGGCGACTGGTGGCACGAGGGGCCGCTGTGGCTGCAGGCGGTCGTCGACGAGGCGGCTGCGCAGGGACTGGCGCTCGCGCGGCTGGACGACGCGCTCGCCCGCCATGAGCCGGCCGCCGCGCCGCGCGGGCTGCCGGTGACGTCGTGGGGCACGCCGCGCGACCTGTCGACGTGGAGCGCGCCGCCGGTCGCCGACATGGCGTGGAGCGCCCGCGACGCCGAGCTGCGCGCGGTCGCGGTCGCGCCCGGCGGCGGCGTCGACGCCCGCGCGGTGCGCGAGCTGCTCGCGCTGCAGTCCAGCGACTGGGCGTTTCTCGTCAGCCGCGAGCTCGCCGAGCCCTACGGCCGCGAGCGCGCCGGCGCCCACCGCGCGGCGTTCGACGCCGCGCTGGCGCGGCCCGGCGCCTGCGAGCCGGCGCTGCGCAACCTCGCGCCCGATGCGACGCCGGCCGCGCTGCGCGAGCCCTGATCGCCGCCGGGGCGTGGCCTGGGCGGCGGCTTGCAGTCCCGGTTTGGCACGGCGGCGGGTGCCGACGTAGGGTGGCGGTCATGGCGAACAGCGACGCGCCGCTCGTCGAACTGCGCGACGTGCGCAAGAGCTTCGGCGACAACGTGGTGCTCGACGGGATCGACCTGGCCGTCGAGCGCGGCGAGGCCGTCGTCATCGCGGGCCCTTCGGGCTCGGGCAAGTCGACGCTGCTGCGCTGCATCAACGGGCTGGAGGAGGTCGACTCGGGGGCCGTGCTGTTCGACGGCAGGCCGGTCGACCCGCGCTCGAAGGCGATCGGCCGCATCCGTGCCGACATCGGGATGGTCTTCCAGCAGTTCAACCTCTTCCCGCACAAGACGGTGCTCGAGAACATCACGCTCGCCCCGATGAAGGTCAAGGGCGTGGAGGCCGCCGCCGCGCAGGCGCGCGCGCGCGAGCTGCTGCAGACCGTCGGCATCCCGGAGAAGGCCGACGCGTCGCCGGCCGACCTGTCGGGCGGCCAGCAGCAGCGCGTGGCGATCGCGCGGGCGCTGGCGATGGACCCGAAGCTCATGCTGTTCGACGAGCCGACGTCGGCGCTGGACCCGGAGATGATCCGCGAGGTGCTCGACGTCATGCGCGAGCTGGCGCGGGGCGGCATGACGATGATCGTCGTCACGCACGAGATGGGGTTCGCGCGCGAGGTGTGCGACCGGATCGTCTTCATCGACGACGGGCAGATCGTCGAGCAGGGACCGCCGACGGAGTTCTTCGCCGCCGCGAAGAGCCCGAGGGCGCGCGAGTTCGTCGACAAGATCATCCATCACTGACACGAGGGAGGGCGAGATGCAGACGACGAGATGGCGCTGGCTGACGGTGCTGGCGCTGATGGTCGGCGTGCTGGCGGCAGCCGGCTGCGGCGACGACGAGGAGGACACGGGTGCGGCGGAGACGACGGCGACGACGCCGACGCGCACGTTCCCGGCGGGCACGACGATGGCCAGGCTCCAGCAGGCCGGCACGATCACGATCGGCGTGAAGTTCGACGTCCCGCCGTTCGGGTTCAAGAACCCGCGCAGCGACGAGCTGGAGGGCTTCGACGTCGACCTCGGGCGGCGCATCGCGGCCGACCTCGGCGTGCGGCCGAGGTTCATCGAGGCGGTGTCCGACAACCGCATCCCGTTCCTCAAGGACGGCACCGCCGACCTGATCCTCTCGACGATGACGATCACCGCCGAGCGCGACGAGGAGATCGACTTCTCCGAGCCGTACTTCATCGCTCGCGGCCGCGTGCTCGTCAAGGACGACTCCGACATCACCGGCGTCGACGACCTCGCCGGCAAGAAGGTCTGCACCGCGCTCGGCTCGACGTACGAGGAGACGCTGAAGCGCGAGGCGCCGAGGGCCGACCTGCGGCTCGTCGACTCCTACTCGGAGTGCCTGGAGCTGATCCAGAACGGCGCCGTCGAGGCGGTCTCGACCGACGACGTGATCCTGACCGGCATGATCATCCAGGACGACTCGCTGAAGCTCGTCGGCGAGCCGCTGACGACCGAGCCCTACGGGGCCGGCATCAAGGAGGGCGACGACGCGTTCCGGCGCTTCGTCAGCGACGTCGTGCAGGCGTGGAAGCGCGACGGCGGCTGGGCGGAGGCGTACCAGAAGTGGGTCGGCCAGTACACCGACGAGCAGCAGGACCCGCCCACGATGACGCTCGCGGAGGCGCTGAAGCTCAACTAGCGCCCGATGGGAGCGCTCTTCGAGGTCCTGACGGAGAACTTCGACCAGCTGGCGCGTGGCTTCTGGGTCACGCTCCGGCTGGTCGGGGCGTCGTTTGCGATCGCGCTCGTCGTCGGCACGGTCGTCGCCGCGCTGCGCATCGCGCCTTCGGCATGGCTGCGCCGGCTCGGCGGCGTCTACGTCGAGACGTTCCGCAACATCCCGCTGCTCGTCCTGCTGTTCATCTCCTTCGCCGGCCTGCGCCGCGCGGGGGTGCCGATCAGCAACTGGACCGCAGGGATCGGCTCGCTCGGGCTGTACACCGCCGCCTACGTCGCGGAGGTGCTGCGCTCGGGCGTCTTCGCGGTCAGCAAGGGACAGGTCGAGGCGGCGCTGTCGCTCGGCTTCAGCCACAACGAGACGCTGCGGCGGATCGTCCTGCCGCAGGCCTTCCGGACGGTGATCGCGCCGCTGGGCTCGATCACGATCGCGATGATCAAGAACTCGGCGATCGTCGGCGTCTCGCTGCTGGCGCTGCCCGATCTGCTCAAGGAGGCGCGGATCGTGCAGTCGCGCACCTTCGAGACCGACGAGACGTTCTTCTGGGCGGCGGTCGGCTACCTGCTGATCACCGCCGCGGCCACGATCGCGTTCCGGGCGCTCGAGCGCCGGTTCGCGATCCGCAGGTAGGCACGGATGACCTACCTCTTCGACCCCGACAACTGGGAATGGCTGATCACGGCCAACAACGCCCGGTTCATCCTCGAGGGCTTCCTCGTCAACCTGCAGATCGCCGTCATCGCGATGGTCTTCTCGCTCGCGGTCGGCCTCGCGCTGGCGCTCGCGCGCGTCTCGAGGATGCCGTGGCTGCGCGTCGCCGGCGGCGCCTGGGTGGACCTGTGGCGCAACCTGCCGCTGATCTTCATCATCCTGTACCTCGCGCTGGCCCTGCCCGAGCGGTGGCGCGACGCCTACGAGGACGCCGCCCCCGAGTTCCTGCCCGACGTGCTGCAGACCGGCCGCGTGTTCGCCGCGCTGCTCGCGCTCGTGCTCTACAACTCCGCGGTCATCGCCGAGATCATGCGCGCGGGCATCCTCTCGCTGGACCGCGGCCAGGGCGAGGCCGCCGCCGCGCTCGGGTTCACGCCCTGGCAGCGCATGCGGCTCGTGATCCTGCCCCAGGGGCTGCGGCGGATGGTGCCCGCGACCGTCTCGCAGCTGATCACGCTCAACAAGGACACGACGCTCGTGAGCATCATCGCCATCCAGGAGGTCATGCGGCACGGGCGCATCGTCACGGGCTTCAACTTCTTCGGCGGCGTCCAGGCGCCGGTGCTGCAGGTGTTCGTCTTCATCGGACTGCTGTTCGTCGCCACGAACCTCGCGCTGTCGCGGCTGTCGCGGCGCCTGGAGATCCGCGAGCAGCGGCGCACCGGCACGACGCTGAAGCCGGTCAGCGGGCTCGAGGACCAGGTCACGACGGCGCAGGCGCGCTGACGCCGCCGGAGGCGGAAACCGCCGCAACGTGCGAAGAGCCGGCGCGCGTTCCGTCCGACGAGCCACTACTCTTCGCGGCTGCTTGTACAACGAGCCGAATCCCGGGCGCCCAGCGCGGCCGGGAACGGGGGAACCACGGGGTCGGAGACGTTCCGGCCCAGGGGGCGAATCACCACCCACCGCCAGCAGGCGGTGCCGGCGGCGTAGCGCACGTCACAGCGCGAGCCCGACAGCTAACCCCGTAGGCGCCGAGACGACGATGGAGGAGCGCCCATGTCTGGATCCCGCGACGACGCGGCCTGCACCCCGGCCACCGGACCCCGGCTCGCCGTCGAGCCCGGCAGCGATGCCGAGCGCACGCTCGCGTTCCGCCGCTCGCTGCGCGTCTCGCGCGAGCGCCGCGCCGGCGCGGCGCGGCGCCGGCGCCGCGCGCTGAGCGGCCGCGCCTCGGCGATCGCCGCCGCCGCGGGCGTGCTCCTCGGCGCTGCGGGCGCGGTCGCGCACGAGCAGCGACCGGCGGCCGAGCGCGCGGGCGGCTCGACGGTCGTCGCCGCGCAGCGCGCGCTCGGCGTCGCCGCCGACGGCATCGTCGGCCCCCGCACGCGGGCGGCCACGAAGCGCTTCCAGCGCCGGCACCGCCTGCCGGTCACCGGCGTCCTCGGCCCGCGCACGCTGCGCGCGCTCGGAGTGACCGCCGGCGCGAGCGCGAGATCGGCGTCGGGCTCGCTGCTGGAGCGCATCGCGGCCTGCGAGTCGGCCGGCAACCCGCGGGCGGTGTCCGCCGGCGGCCGCTATCGCGGCAAGTACCAGTTCTCGCGGGCGACGTGGCGGCAGATGGGCGGCAGCGGCGATCCCGCCGCCGCGCCCGAGGCCGAGCAGGACCGGCGCGCGGCGGCCCTGCTGGCGCAGGCCGGCAGGAGCGCCTGGCCGAGCTGCGCCTGAGCCGCCGCCGCGCTCGGGGCCGGCCGGCCGGGCCGGTTTGGCACTCTGAGCGCGATGGACATCGTCACGCACCCGCCGTCGCCGGCGGCGCCGACCGCGCGCGACTCGTTTCGCGCCGGGATGCGCGCCGGCGTGCCCTATGCCGTCGCCGGCAGCATCATGGCGCTGTCGTTCGGCGTGATCGCGCGCCAGGCGGGCTTCTCGGCGGTCGGGGCGATCGTCATGTCGGCGATCGTCTTCGCCGGGTCGGCGCAGTTCGCGGCAGTGGCGATCGTCGCCGCCGGCGGCGGCGTGAGCGCCGGGGTCGCCGCGGCCGCGCTGATGAACTCGCGCTTCCTGCCGATGGGAGCGGCGCTCGCGCCCTCGCTGCCGGGGCGGATGCTCAAGCGTGCGGCGCAGGGCCAGGCCGTCGTCGATCCCTCGTGGGCGATGGCCAAGCGCGACGGCGGCCGTTTCGACCGCCACTTCCTCTTCGGCGCCAGCGCCGTGCAGTACGTGTCGTGGTCGCTCGGCACGGCCGTCGGCGCGGTGGCGGGCGCGAACCTCGGCGACCCCCGTGCCCTCGGCCTGGACGCCGTCTTCCCGGCGTTCTTCCTCGTGCTGCTCGCGGCGGAGATGCGCGACCGCCAGGCCCGCGGCGTCGCGCTCGGCGGCGCGCTCATCGCGCTGGCGCTCGTGCCGCTGACGCCGCCCGGCGTGCCGGTGCTCGTGGCGAGCGTCGCCGCGCTCGTCGGCGCCCGACGGACGAACGGGGCGGCGTGAGCGGCGAGCTCTGGGCGCTCGTGGCGGGCTGCGCGGTCGTGACGGCGCTCATCAAGGCGGCAGGCCCGGTCGCGCTCGGCGGCCGCAACCTGCCCGACCGCGTGGCCGGCGTCATCGAGCTCGCCGCGCCGGCGCTGCTGGCCGCGCTCATCGTCACGCAGGCGCTCGCCGACGGGCAGCGGCTCACGGTCGGCGCGGACACCGCCGGCGTCGGGCTTGCCGCGCTCGTCGTCTGGCGCGGCGGCTCGGTCATCGCCGTCGTCGCCGTGGCGGCGGGCGCGACGGCGGCGCTGCGGGCACTCGGCTGGAGCTAGCCCTCGTCTTCGTCGGGATCGTCGATCGCGCCGGTCGGGTCGTTGTCGGTGCGCGCCTTGTTCGTCCAGTCGCCGGCGACGTTGCCGAGCGGCTCGTCCGTGTCCGGCTCGGTGTGCGCGCGCGTGACCTCGGCTTTCTTCGCGGCCTCGTCCGCCCGCTCGTCGAGCTGCTCGACGCGCTGCTCCAAGCGGCTGGCCTCGTCGGCCATGTCGTCCTCGATCTCCTGCGCAGACCGGTCGTTCGTCTCTGGGCTCATGCGCGCTGTCTGCCCGGCGCGATCGCGTCCGATGCACGCAGGCGCCGGCCCCGCCGCGGGTGCGGCCGCGCGGCCGTCACACGCGTCCGTTCGCCACGAGGACCACGCCGGGCAGCTCGACGCCGGCGGCGGTCTCGTAGGAGGCCGTCAGCGTCCGCAGCCGGGCGGTGATCGCGCCGAGCGTCTGCGCCGGCAGCGACGCGAGGATCGTCGACAGCGGCCCGGCGAGCGCGGACGTGCGCTCCCACCACTCGTCGAAGGAGGCCGCCTGCGCCGGGGCGGGCAGCTCCTCGACGACGACGCCGGCGATTCCCGCGTCGTGCAGCAGGCCGGCGAGCCGGCCGGCGTCCTCGAGCGAGAACGGGCCGGGGATGCCCGGGGGCGGCACCGGCCTGCCGACCTCGGCGGCTACCGCGTCGAACACGAGGCCGAGCCACGGGTTGCGCTCGCGCGGTCCCCAGACGGAGATCGCGACGCGGCCGTCCGGGCGCAGGATCCGCCGGATCTCGCGCGCCGCCCGCCCGGGGTCGGCGGTCAGCATCAGGCCCTCCCGGCACAGGACGACGTCGAAGGACGCGTCGGGCTCGTCGATGCGCTCGAGGTCGAGCTCGCGGGTCGTCACGTGCGCGAGCCCGAGCGCCGCGGCGCGCGCGGCCGCGATCGACGTCATCTCGGCGACGGCGTCCGACAGCACCACCTCGCCGTCCGGCGCCACGAGCCGCGCAGCGGCCAGGCCGACGCCGCCCGGCCCGCAGGCGAGCTCGAGCACGCGCTCGCCGGGTCGCGGCGCCGCCAGCTCGAGCATCCGCGCGGCCACGTGCGCCGTCCGCGCGTCGACGGCGTCGGCGTGCTCACCCCACGAGCCGGCGACCGCCGACCACATGCCGTGCAGCCGCGCGCGCAGCTCGGCCGGCTGCTGCCCGTCGTGCGTTGCCCGGCCTGCCTGCTGGGTCCCTGCCGCTTGCATGTACGCCACCCCATTCGGTACACGAACAATGTAATCAAGTATCTGGATGGTAACCCAAAACCCGGGCGCGCTGTCAAGTCGTGCGGGCAGCGCCACCCGCCCGTCGCGGTCGCGACGGCACCGGGGAGGTGAGGCGAGCGGCCGGCTCAGCCGGCGGGCGGCCGCGGCACGGGGGGGAACTGCTCGAGCACCCATTCGGGCCCGAGCACCGGCCGGCTGTAGGAGCGCCCGCCGACGCGGACGTACTCGCCCGTGCGCGGGTTCAGCGGCAGGTCGCGCTCGATCGGATACCACTCGTTGTGCTGGCCGATGAGCTCGTTGAGGTCGTCGAACCGCCAGCTCTCCGCGACCGTGCGCCAGCGGTGCGCGAACAGGCCGACGTGGCCGCCGCACTCTCGCTGCAGCGCGCGGTAGGCGTGATCGAGTCGGCGGCGCTCGCGCGCGATGCCGGCGTCGATCTCGGCGACGCGCTCCATCCAGCGCGGCCGTACGCCGGACTTCAGGTAGGCGTCGATCGAGCGCCGGTACTGGCTCGCCCGGCTCGACAGCGGCCGGCCCTTGCCGGTCTGCTCGTCGAGGTCCTGCCCCACGATCCGCTCGACCGTGGAGCGCTGCTTTTCGTCGAACTGCGTCATCGAGAGCTGTTTCCCGAGCCTAGCCGCTCGCGGCCGCTGCTACCCCCAGCGCAGCGTCCGCGGCTCGTCGCGCATCCGCAGCACGCGGACGGGCACGCCGGCGGCGACGGCGTTGGCCGGCACGTCGCGCGAGACGACCGTCGAGGTCCCGATCACGCAGTTGTCGCCGACCGTCGCGCCGCGCAGGATCGCCACGCCGTAGCCGATCCAGACGTTGTTGCCGACGCGCACGTCGCGCTTGTAGATGCCCTGGTCGCGGATCGGGCGCTCGACCTCGACGACGCCGTGATCGAAGTCGATCAGCATGACGCGGTCGGCGATGATGCACTCGCGCCCGATCGAGACGTGCTGAAAGGCCGAGACCGTGCACTCCTGGCCGACCACGGACTTGGCGCCGATCCGCACCTCGCCCTCGTGCACGCGGATCTTCGAGCCGTGCCCGATCCACGACCAGCGCCCGAGGTGCAGCGTCGCCTGCCTGCCGATCTCGAGCTTCACGCCGGGGCACACGAAGCACAGCCCGTCGGTTCGCAGCCTCCCGCGCCAGCGCACCTTCAGCCACAGCCAGCGCGCGATGAGCCGCGCGTAGCGCCGGTTGAGCATGCCGTGCGAGCGCATGAAGCGCCACAGTGCGAGCGGGCCGCCGCGCAGCGGCGCGGGCTCGCCGCGCACGACCGGCGCCGGCAGGGCAGGAGGCTCGGCGATCGCCGGGGTGCGCTGCACCGCGGCCATCCTATGCCCCTGCGGCGGGGTCGCCCGGCGGCAGGACGCCCTCGGCGAGCGGGCCGCGCTTCCAGTCGGGGACCGGCGTGGCGACGCCGGCGCGCGGCACGTAGACCGAGCGCTCGACGAGCGCCATCCGGTGGATGTAGCGCGGGCAGTTCGGAAAGACGCGGCGCACGGCCACGCGCACGACGAACTGCGCCTCCGGCCACGTCGGGACCAGCTCGTCGTCGAGCCGCACGGAGGCCTCGCCCTCCAGGCGCAGGCGCGACGGGCGCCCCGACACGAAGTCGATGAAGAGCATTCCCACGCGGGGGTTGACGAGCGCGTTGCCGCAGGAGAGGAACATGCCGTTGCCGTCGTAGTTCGGGAAGGCGAGCGTGTGCTCGTCGAGCACGCGCACGAAGCCGGGCTCGCCGCCCTTGTAGGAGCACTGCGGCTGCCCGTCCGGCCCCGCCGTGGCCAGGAAGAACATGTCCATGCGCTCGATGAACGCTGCGTCGCCGGCCGCGATGTGGTCGCGGCTCGTGCGCTCGTCGAGGCGGTCGGCGAGGCGGCGCGTGCCGAAGCGGTCCTGCAGCTCGCGCGAGCCGGAGTGGTAGCGCTCCGCCGCCATCACGCCGCCCGGTCGGAGGACGTCACGTGCAGGACGGCGGTGCTCGGCTCGACGACGATGACGCGGGTCGCCGGCGGGCCGTCGCCGGCCACGCCGCGGCCGTCGACGATGAGCGCATGGTCACCCGCCCGGGAGGCCGGCCACAGCAGCGCGACGGCCGCGTTGGCGCCGACGTTCTCGGTCGAGCGCCGGCCGGCGTCGACGACGAGCGCACCGCGCTGCCAGCTGACGCTGACGGACGCCGCGCGCGGCCGCCCGTCGGTTGCGACCGTCACGAGATACGGGTGGCGCCCGAAGCGCTCGATCTGCTGCGCCAGCTCGTTCAAGGGAACGGAAACCGACATGGCCTAAGGCTACGCGTCTCGCACGGTGACATCATCGTTCCCCCGTGGCAGCCGACGTCCCGATCGCGCAGCGCCTGCTCGACGGCGACCGCCGCGCGCTGGCACGCGCGATCTCGCTCGTCGAGAACGACGACCCGGCGGGCTGGGAGCTCGTCCGCGAGGTCTATCCGCACACCGGCCGGGCCGCCGTCGTCGGCATCACGGGCGCTCCCGGGGCGGGCAAGTCGACGCTCATCGCCGGGCTCGTGGCCAACCGCCGCGCCGCCGGCCGCAGCGTCGCCGTGCTGTCGATCGACCCGACGTCGCCGTTCACCCACGGGGCGCTGCTGGGCGACCGCATCCGGCTGACCGACCACTTCCTCGACCCCGGGGTCTTCATCCGCTCGATGGCCAACCGCGGCGCGCTCGGCGGGCTCAGCGAGGCCTCGCTGCAGGCGGCGCTGCTGATGGACGCCGCCGGCCGCGACGACGTCTTCCTCGAGACCGTCGGGGTCGGCCAGGCCGAGGTCGACGTCGTCGACCACGCCGACACGATCGTGCTCGTGCTGATGCCCGGCGGCGGCGACTCCGTGCAGGCGCTGAAGGCGGGGATCATGGAGATCCCGGACATCATCGTCGTCAACAAGGCCGATCACCCGCTGACGCAGACGATGGTGCGCGAGATCCGCGGCGTGCTGTCGCTCGCGCCGCAGGGGCCGTGGAAGGTGCCGATCGTGCAGACCGAGGCCGTCGAGGCCCGCGGGATCGACGAGCTCGTCGAGCGGATGCTCGAGCACCGCGCCCACATCGAGCGCGAGGGCACGCTCTCCGAGCGCCGTCGGCGCAACCTGCGCAGCGAGGTGCTGGCACTCGCGACGGGCCGGCTGCGGCGCCGGCTCGAGCAGCGCATCGCGCAGGACGACGGGTTCGCGTCGCTCATCGACGACGTCGTCGCTCGCCGGCTGGACCCGGCGAGCGCGGCCGGCGCGATCCTCGAGCGCTCCGAGGATCTCTAGCAGCGCGGCTCAGCCGCCGGCCAGGCGACGGCGCCAGCTGTGCCACTCGGCGAGCAGCAGCGCCACGAGCGCCGCGGCGGCGGCCACGAGCGCGACGGTCGCCGCCGGCTGGCCGGTGCCGAAGAGCGGCAGCACGCCGTCGAGCGGCCCGAGCGGCGCACGCGACGACGGGCCCACGATCCCGCCCCCGTCGACACGCAGCTCGACGTACCACCAGACGCTCGCGACGAGCGTCAGCGCCGACAGCACGGCGCCGCTGCGCGGCGCGAAGCGCAGCCCCCAGGCGACGAGCGCCACCGCGACCGGGAACGCGACGAGCAGGTAGCGCCCCGGAAACCAGAAGCCGAACATCGTCGGCGCGACGAACGCCGCCACGAGCACCTGCGCGGCGCAGACGAGCGCGCACAGCGTCGCGGCGGCCTCGACGTCGCGGCGCTCGGGAAGTGCGGCGGCGACGCGATCGCGGCGTGACCGCCACAGCAGCCACAGGCCGACGAACGCGAGCGCGACGACCGGCGCCCAGCGCAGCGCCCCGTGGGAGCGATCGATCCACAGCGCCACGAGCCGCGGCGAGCGGTCGGCGAGGTCGCCGAGCGTGAGGTCGTCCAGCCCGCGGCCGGCGAGGTCGGCGGCGGTCGGCGCGAAGCCGCCGAAGAGCTGGTCGTTGATCGTCACGTACATGACGGCCGAGAACAGCAGCACCTCGGCGACGACGAGCATCGCGAACCCACGCGCGCGCTGGCGCAGCCAGCGCAGCAGCGCGACCGCCACGACGACGCCGGGGATCGCGAAGACGAGCCCGAGCCACGGCAGCGCCCCGAGCGCCATCGCGCCGCCCGCGACGCGCCGGATTCGCGGGCGCTCGCGGGCGCGCAGCGCCAGCAGCGACGCGCCGGCGAGCAGCGCGCCGGCGGCGAGCTCCGGCGTCACGGCGGTCCCGTACGCGAGCGCCGGCGGCGAGAGGCCGCACACCAGCGCGGCGGCCGTCGGCCACGGCTCCGGCACCACCTGGCGCGCGAGCAGCGCCGCCAGCGCGAACGCCAGCGCGGCGATCGCGGCGACGAGCAGCTGCACGGCGAGCGGCCCGCCGACGGCGTAGGCGGGGGCGATCAGCAGCGCGAAGCCGGCGCCCTGCGGCTCGTTGGCCTGCCGGTTCGTGAGGCGCCCGTGGCGCTCGAGGACGTACGGGTACCAGTCGCGGTATGCGCGCGCCGCGTACTCGTCGCGCAGGTCGACGTCGCGGTCGCTGATGATCGACTCGGCGGTGAGCAGGTAGTGCGGCTCCTCGCCGCCGAACTGCGAGTCGCCGAACGCGGGAAGGCCGATCGTCGCGGCGTATGCCGCGAACAGGACGACCCACACGGCGGCGGCCCGGCGCACCGGCGAATGATCGACGACCGCCGCCGCTCGGGCGGCGCGTCCCGGATCGGCGCCATCCGACCGCGAACGTGACACATGCGGCGAAGCTACCGTTGAGCCAGCATGTCGACGCCCGCAGACCAGCCGGTCGTGCTGCTCGTCGAGGACGAGACGTCGATCGCCGAGCCCTTCGCGCGCGCGCTCGAGCGGGAGGGGTTCAGCACCGTCGTCGCCGCGACCGCCGCGGCCGCGCGCGAGCTGTTCGCGAGCCGGCGCCCGAACATCGTGCTGCTCGACCTCGGGCTGCCCGACGGCGACGGCCGCGACCTGTGCCGCGAGTGGCGACGCGACTCGCAGGTGCCGATCATCATGCTCACCGCCCGCGGCACCGAGACCGATCGCGTCGTCGGGCTCGAGCTCGGGGCCGACGACTACGTCGTCAAGCCGTTCAGCGTCGCGGAGGTCGCTGCGCGCATCCGCGCCGTGCTGCGGCGAGCGGTGCCCGATCGCTCGGCGCAGCAGGAGCGCGTGACGGTCGGCGACCTCGAGATCGACCCCGCGACGAGGACGGCGTCGATGCGCGGCGACGAGCTCTCGCTGACGCGCAAGGAGTTCGACCTGCTCGCCAGGCTCGCCCACGAGCCGGGCACGGTCGTCTCGCGCGAGGACCTCATGGCCGACGTCTGGGACGAGAACTGGTTCGGCTCGACGAAGACGCTCGACGTCCACATCGGCTTTCTGCGGCGCAAGCTGGGCGACGACGCCACCTCGCCGCGCTATCTGCGCACGGTGCGCGGCGTCGGCTTCCGGCTTGCCGCGCCGGACGACCGATGAGCCTGCGCACGCGGCTGCTGCTCGCGCTCGGCTACCTCGTCGTGCTCGTGACGATCGCGTTCGCGCTGCCGCTGGCGCTGAACCTCCGCGACCGCACGCGCGAGGAGGTGCGCTCGGAGGCGCGCGCGCAGATCGGCGTGCTGGCGGCCGGCTCGGCGGAGGCGATCGCCGATCGCAACCTCGACGACCTCGCGCTGCTCGCGACGCGGTCGGCGCGGTCGGCCCGCGGCCGTGTCGTGATCGTCGACCGCGACGGGCGCGTGCTCGCCGACAGCGCGGGCGCGGCGCCGCCCGGGGCGCTGTACGCGACGGCCACGCGCCCCGAGCTGCTGACGGCGCTGCGCGGCCGGCGCGTGCAGATCGAGCGCCGCAGCTCGACGCTCGGCGAGGAACTGCTCGTCAGCGCCGAGCCGATCGTCCGGCGTGGCCGCGTGGTCGGCGGCGTGCGGCTGACGCAGAGCGTCGAGAGCGTCAACGACGCGGTCAACGACACGATGCTCGGCATCCTCGCCGTCGGCTTCGCGGTGCTGCTCACCGCGCTCGTGGTCGCGTTCCTGCTCGCACGCGGGATCGCTCGACCGATCGTCCGGCTGGAGGAGGCCGCGCAGCGGGTCGCGGCCGGCGATCTCGACGCGCGCGCCGAGATCGAGGGCACCGACGAGCAGCGCTCACTGGCGCGCTCGTTCAACGCGATGACGGAGCGACTCGGCCGCACGCTGCGCGCCCAGCGCGAGTTCGCCGCCGACGCCTCGCACCAGCTGCGCACCCCGCTGACCGGTCTGCGCCTGCGTCTCGAGGAGGCGCGCGCCGCCCAGGACCGCGAGGCGCTCGAGCGCGAGATCGACGCCGGGCTGCGCGAGGTCGACCGCATCGCCCAGACCGTCGACGAGCTGCTCGTCCTCAGCCGCACCGGCGAGCGCGACACGCCGGGCGAGCTGCTCGACCCGGCGGAGCTCGTCGAGACCGCCGCGCAGCGCTGGCGCGCGGCCGCGGCGCGCCACGGCCTCGACGTGCGCGTCGACGTCAACGGCTCGACGTCGCAGGTGTGGTGCGCCCGCGCGGACCTCGAGCGCGCGCTCGACGCGGTCATCGAGAACGCGATCCTCTACGGCGCCGGCGGCCGGACCGTGACGCTGCGGGCGATGGACAGCAGCATCGAGGTGCTCGACGAGGGCGTCGGCCTGGCCTACGGGGAGGAGGAGCAGGTCTTCGATCGATTCCAGCGCGGCAGCGCCGGTCGCGCCGGTCCCACCGGGACCGGCCTCGGCCTGGCGATCGCGCGCGAGCTGATGCGCTGGTGGAACGGCGACGCGACGCTCGACAACCGCCCGGAGGGCGGCGCCCGCGCCACGCTGCGCCTTCCGCCCTTTACCGGCTCTTTGCCGCCCGTCTGAGACAGTCGGTCCCGCATGCGCCAACGTCTCGTCTGGATCTCTGCAGGGCTGCTGGGCCTCGTGCTGGCGGCGGCGCTCGCGTTCGTCACGAGCCGCGTGACGACGCCCGACGTCGGCCTGACCGGCGAGCCGCTGTCCGCGGGCGAGGCGCTCGCCCCGCCCTCGCGCACGGCACCGATCACGCGTCCGGCGCCCGTCGTCGAGCGCGCGCGAGCGCAGCGCAGGCCGCGCGCCGCCGGCAAGGCCAAGCGGCGCGCCCGCGCGAACGGCGCGCGGCGCAGCACGCCGGCGATCGCCCCGGCGAGCAGTGCCGCGGCGCCGCGGGCGCCGCAGCCGCAGCAGCGCGCGCGGCAGGCCGCCACGCGCCCGCGGTCCACGACGCCGGCCGCACCGGCGGTGCGCTCCGCACCCGCCCGGCCGACCCGTCCCGCCCCGACGCGCACCACCCCGCGACCGACGACGACGGTCGACGACCGCGGCGGCGACAGCTCCGGTCGCGGATCGGACGACGACGGCGGCCGTGGCCGCGGCCGCGGCCGCGGCGGCGACGACGCGTTCGACGACGACTGACCAGGCGCCGCCGGCTCAGCCCGCGAGCGAGCGGGCGAGCGCGACGAACAGGCGGACGCCGAAGCCCGTGCCGCCCTTCTTGATGTAGGGCCGCCCGCTGCCCCAGGCGGTGCCGGCGATGTCGATGTGCGCCCACGGGACGTCGCCGGTGAAGCGCTCGAGGAAGTGCGCGGCGACGATCGACCCGGCCTTGCGCGCCTCGTTGACGTTCACGACGTCGGCCGTGTCGCTGTCGAGCGCCTTGGCGTAGTCGGGGTGCAGCGGCAGCCGCCAGACGAGCTCTCCCGTGCTCGTCGCCGCCTCCTGCACCTGCTCCGCCCAGGCGTCGTCGGACGCCATCAGGCCGGCGTGCGTGTTGCCGAGCGCGGTCACGATCGCGCCCGTCAGCGTCGCGATGTCGACGAGCCGCTCGGCGCCGAGGTTGATCGCGTGCGTCAGGCAGTCGGCGAGCACGAGGCGACCCTCGGCGTCGGTGTTGATGACCTCGATCGTCGTCCCGTCGGCGGCGCGCACGACGTCGCCGGGCTTCAGCGCGTGCCCCGAGGGCATGTTCTCGGTCGCGCCGACGACGGCGACGACGCGCACCGGCAGGCGCAGCTCGGCGATCGCCTCGATCGCGCCGAGCACCGCCGCCCCGCCGGACATGTCGAACTTCATCTCCGACATCTTGTTCGCGGGCTTGATCGAGATGCCGCCGGTGTCGAACGTGACGGCCTTGCCGACGAGGCCGAGCACCGGCCCGCTCGCGCCCACCCCGTCGTAGCGCAGGCTGATGAGCGCGGGCTCCTCGTCCGAGCCGCGGGCGACGGCCGCGAAGGCCCCCATGCCGAGTCGCTCGAGCCCGTCGCGGCCCTCGACCTCGACGGTCACGTCGTCGAGCTCGCCGAGCACCCGGGCGGCGTCGGCGAGGTGGCGCGGGGCCATCTCGTTGGCGGGCGTGTTCTGCAGGCTGCGCGCGGCGTTGACCGCGCGCGCGACGATCTGCGCCTCGTCGACGACGTCGGTCAGGTCGTCGTGCGCCGAGACGACGAGCGCCTCGATGCCCGCGGGCTCCTCGGGCGGCTTGCCCTTGAAGCGGTCGAAGCGATAGCCGGTCAGCACGGTTCCCTCGACGATCGCCGCCGCGATCTCCGTGCCGACCTTGTGCGGCACCTCCCAGCACAGCCGCCGCGCGCCGAGCTCGCGCGCGCGCCCGAGCGCCGACGCGGCGGCGGCGCGGACGCGCTCCCCGTCGAGCTCGTCGCGCTTGCCCAGCCCGACGAGGATCCAGCGTCTGCCGCCCGCGTGGCCGACCGCGAGGTGGCGGTGCTTGGCCTTCGCCTCGCCGGCGGAGATGAGGCCGTTGAGCATCCCGTCGACGTCGTGGTGGACGGGCTCGCCGTCGAGGACCCCGATGACGACGGTGTCGGCGTCCGCCTCGGCCGGCAGCGTGGTGGTCGACTCGACGAGCACGGGCGGTGCAATCTAGCGAGCGCGGACCTCATACACTGCCCGCGCCGCCGTCACCGCGATTGGAGGAAGCGCCACATGCCAAAGACCGTGATCCTCGGCTCCGCCCGCACGCCGATCGGGAAGATGGGCGGCGGCCTGGCGTCCGTCGACGCGACCGAGCTCGGGGCCGTCGCGATCCGCGCCGCGCTCGAGCGCGCCGACGTCGGCGGCGAGGAGGTCCAGCACGTGATCATGGGCCAGGTGCTGCAGGCGGGGCAGGGCCAGATCCCGTCGCGGCAGGCGCAGATCAAGGCCGGCATCCCCAAGGAGGTGAGCTCGGAGACGATCAACAAGGTCTGCGCCTCGAGCGTCCGCGCGGTCGGGCTGCTCGACTCGCAGATCCGCGCGGGCGACGTCGACGTCGGCGTCGGCGGCGGCATGGAGTCGATGTCGCGCGCGCCGTACCTGCTGCCGCAGGCGCGCTTCGGATTTCGCATGGGCGACGTCAAGGCGCTCGACGCGATGGTCCACGACGGCCTCACGAACCCCTTCAGCGGCCGCCAGATGTTCGACGAGGCGACCGAGGTCGGCGACGAGCTGGAGATCGCGCGCCCGGACCTCGACCGCTGGGCGCTGCGCAGCCACGAGCGCGCGACCGAGGCGACGGACTCCGGCCGCCTGCCCGAGGAGATCGTCCCCGTGACGGTCCCGGGCCGCAAGGGCGACACGGTCGTCGAGGTCGACGAGGCGCCGCGCCGTGGCAGCACGCTCGAGACGCTCGCCAAGCTTCCCGGCCTCGTCAGCAGGGAGGGCTCGCACACCGCCGGCAACTCGCCCGGCGTCAACGACGGCGCCGGGGCGCTCGTGCTGTCCTCCGAGGACTGGGCCAGGGCCAACCGCAAGGAGGTCTTGGCCGAGATCGTCGCCCAGGCACAGGTCGCCGAGGAGTTCGCCTACCTCGCGCGCACGCCGGCGGCGGCCGCGAGGGTGGCGCTCGAGAAGGCCGGGCTGACCGCCGGCGACATCGACCTCTGGGAGATCAACGAGGCCTTCGCGTCGGTCACGCTGAACTCGATCCGCATGCTCGGCATCGACGAGGAGAGGGTCAACGTCAACGGTGGCGCCGTGGCGCTCGGCCATCCGATCGGCGCCTCGGGCGCGCGGATCATCGGCACGCTCGTTCACGAGCTGCGCCTGCGCGGGGGCGGCCTCGGCTGCGTGGCGATCTGCTCGGGGGGCGGGCAGGGCGACGCCGTCGTCCTGCGCGTCGACGGGTGACCGGAGGCCCGGAGCGCTGACCCCCGCCGATCAGGCGCCGCAGCTCGGGCGCGACGGCACGCGCCCGGCTGCGTCCGGGCGCGCAGCCGCCTTCTTCGACCTCGACCGCACGCTCGTCGCCGGCTCGTCGGGCCTGCACTTCGTCCGCGCGGCGTACGCGCAGGGCATGATCAGCCGTCGCCGCCTCGCCGGCGACACGTGGAGCGCCCTGCTGTTCCGGCTGCGCGGCTCGACCGACGCGGGAACGGAGAAGGTGCGCGCCCGCCTGGGGGCCTACGTCGAGGGCGTTCACGAGCGCGAGCTGCGGCGGCTGGCGCCGCGCGTGCTGGCCGGCGTCCTGCCGCGGCTGTACCCGCAGATGCTCGAGGTCGCCTATGCGCACCAGGACGAGGGGCGGCGGATCTACATCTGCACGGCGGCGTCGCACGAGATGGCCAACCTGCTCTCGCTCGTGCTGGGCTTCGACGGCGGCGTCGGGTCGCGCTCGGAGGTGCTCGATGGCGTCTACACCGGCCGCGAGGGCGGCGTGTTCGCCTACCGCGAGGGCAAGGCGCAGGCGATCCGCGAGCTCGCCGCGGCGGAGGGGATCGACCTGGCCGCCTCCTACGCCTACTCGGACTCGGAGTCCGACCTGCCGATGCTGCGCGCGGTCGGGCACCCCGTCGCCGTCAACCCCGACAGCGCGCTGGCGCGCGTCGCTCGCGAGGAGGGCTGGGAGATCCTGCACCTCGATCGCCTGCACCGGCGGCTCAAGCTGGCGGCGGCCGGCATCGCCGTCGCGGTCGCCGCCGCCGCCGGGCGCTCCGTGCTGCGGCGATGACCGTCCACGGCCTCACCGACGACCAGAACGAAATCCGCGCGCTGGCCGCGCGCTTCGCCGACGAGGTCGTCGCGCCGCAGGCGCCGGCGTGGGACCGCGAGCACCGCTTCCCGAAGGAGGTCGTCGCCCAGCTCGGCGAGCTCGGCCTCATGGGCGTCTGCGTGGGGCAGGAGCTCGGCGGCGCCGGCGCCGACTTCCTGACCTACGTGCTCGTGCTCGAGGAGATCTCGCGCGCGGACGCGGGGCTCGGCGTGACGCTCGCCGTCCACACCGGCGCCGGCACGCTGCCGATCATCGCCCACGGCACCCGCGCGCAGGCCGAGCGGCTCGTGCCGCCGCTCGCCCAGGGCCACGAGCTGGCGGCGTTCGCGCTCACGGAGTCCGGTGCCGGCTCGGACGCCGGCGCGATCGTCACGCGCTGCGAGGACGACCGCCTGACCGGCGCCAAGCAGTGGGTCACCAACGGCTCGCACGCGCACGTGTTCATCGTCTTCGCCAGGGACCCCGACCGCCCGAGCGCGTTCGTCGTCCGCCGCGGCGCGCACGGCTTCCGGCCGGTGCGCGAGGAGGACAAGCTCGGCCTGAACTCCTCGAGCACGGCCGACCTCGTCTTCGACGAGACGCCCGCCGAGCGGCTCGGCGAGCGCGGCGCGGGGATGCGGATCGCGCTCGCGACGCTCGACGGCGGGCGCATCGGGATCGCCGCGCAGGCGACCGGCATCGCTCAGGCGGCGCTCGACGTCGCCGTCGCGCACGCGCGCGAGCGGCGGACGTTCGGCAGGCCGATCGGCGCCCACGGCGCGATCCAGCAGAAGCTCGCCGACATGCAGACGGAGACCGAGGCCGCGCGCGCGCTCACCTGGCGCGCCGCGCGGCTGAAGGACGCCGGGCGCCCGCACACCGTCGAGGGCGCCCAGGCCAAGCTGTTCGC
>Ga0247713_1000067_pt1 | contig 73667 bp, 70 predicted proteins | sample 21E_NmetaG_FD_189936 | JGI IMG/M metagenome (GOLD analysis project Ga0247713, IMG submission 189936) | Soil microbial communities from hillslope of Landscape Evolution Observatory, University of Arizona, Oracle, AZ, United States - 2-1-E_N | ecosystem: Engineered > Artificial ecosystem >... | reverse complement strand
CCATGGATGTGCATCGGGTGTACGAAGTTGTTGTGCGTTCCGATGAAGCGGACGAACAGCTTCTCGCCGACGCGCATGCGGACCGTCTCGGTGGCGGGGTAGCTCTTGCCGTTGATGGTGAAGAAGTTGGGCAACCCACCCTCCATCGACATCGCGGGATACGTGAGCCCCTCCTTCTCGAGCCACTCCTGCAACTGGACCACGACCTCGTGGTCGTAGTCGTACGCGGGTCCGTCTCGTGGATCGACGATCAGCGCGCCATACAGGCCGAGTGCCTGCTGGCGATCCGGTTCGAAGTGCGAGTGATAGAAGTAGGTCCCTGGCACAGAGGCCGCGAACTCGTAGGTGAATGTCTCCCCCCGCTCGATCGGTCGCTGCGTCACGTCCGCAGCTCCGTCCATCTCGTTGGGCAGGACCAGCCCATGCCAGTGCACAGACGTAGGGTCCGGAAGGTTGTTCCGCACGTTGATGCGGACACGGTCCCCCTCCGTCACCCGCAGCCGCGGCCCGGGGACCTGACCGTTGAACGCGTAGGCGAGCATCGTCTGACCCGGCAGGATGTCCCAGGACACGACCGAGGTCTCCAAGTCGAAGACGTGCACGCCGCTGTCGACAGCAGGGAGGAGCGCCTGATCGCCTCGTGCCGCCGACGTGGCTCGCGAAGTGACGTCGTCAGGGTCCACGGCCGCCATCTCGCGCATCGCGCCACCAGGCGTGTCGCGAGTCATGATCATGCCCGGCGGCATGATCACGCCTCCGACGTCCTGGGCGCTCAGTCCAAGATTCACCCTCTGAGCGGGAAGGACCACGCTGGCCGCCAGAGCCAGAAGCGTCAGCACAGTGACGGCTGCGAGCTGTGGCGTCGTCACGCGGGTGCGAGCGGGCGCCGTGTGCCCGTCGTGCATCGCCTCGGCGGGCGGCCTGTGTTCTACGACGTGCTGCTCTGTCATGACATGCCTCCTCCGGCGTGCACGCCGGCAGTCGCGTGATGCATCGCGGGTTCGGGCACGTGCGGGTTGCCTGAATCGACACCCATTTCATGGTCGACGTGGACCGCCAGGGAGGCTGGCCGTGCCGTCATGAGCCCGTGCTTCAGGTTCTTTGAGACCATCCACACGTTCACGGGGTAGGCGACTGCAAAGCCGACGATGACGCCGAGCGACATGACTGCCCAGAAGAGGGGCTCAGTCGGCTCCATGGCCCGCATGTCGCGGCCCATCATCAGGAAGATCATGACGGGGAACATGCCGGCCGCCATCATGTTCATCGACAGCCACTCAGGCATGAAGGAGTGGCGCAGCGCGGCGGTGTACGAGCCGCCCATCATCTTCCGCATGAACAACGACTGGAAGATGAACAGGCCGAACCCGAAGCCTGCCGCGTACTCGATGGCAAGGTCGACCGACATCGGCAGACCCAGCAACGCTGTCACGACGGCGGCCACGATGATTCCGGTCGCGTCACCTGCGATGCAGTGGACCGTGGACCCGACGCCCTGCTTCCAGAGGGGCTTGATGAACTCCTCGTGCGTACCCGGTGCGGGTTCCTTGTCCACCAGGACGTACAGCGCAACCGCGATGGGCCCCATGTACGGCGTGATGAGGAGCCAGCCCCACTTCATCACCGTCTCCTCGGGGTTGCGGCGGACGAAGTTGTCCCATGCCACATACGCGGTCGAGGCAGCCGCCAACGCGAACCACGACCACAGCACCCAGTCCTGGATCACGACGACCCCTCCTCGGATACGAGCTGCGGCTGATGACCCGGGAGGTGGTCCACCGCTTCAGTCGCGACACCGCCGTGCGACGCAGCGCCCGTCGGCGCCTCATCCGCCGCGGGATACGTCACCTCCATGAAGAGCGCGAGGGCCGCGATCGCGAGGACCAGCAGGACGGCGCCTGCACGATCCAGCGACGTGACGCCCAGTGCCCCCACCACGTCGGACGGCCGATGGGCCGGCGCGTACACGACCGTCACCCCCCGCTGGGCGGGCTGAAGCAGCTCGTAAGGATCGGATGCGTGCAGCAGACGCTCAGCCAGGCTGACCGCACCATCCCGGGGAGTCCCACCTGCCCGTGATCGACGAAATGCCATGTCCGTCCCTTCGGAGTTCCGACGGGGATGAAGATGGCGAGGTGCGCTGTCTGCGCAATGTCCTGCCACTGTCCAGCTTGGGGCGGTGGTGTCACCAGCGAGACAGCACGGAGACAGCACCTGTGGCGTCTCGCAGCTCGTTGTTGGGCTTCCCGTTGCGGGACACCGTCGCGCTACTGAGGCGCCGGGCGCCCGTTCAAGGGCGGTGTCGCGACGTGCACAACCTCGCGGCCGGCGAATCCGGCACCGAGATCGCCGGCGAGGGCTGGATAGGCATCTTCCCAGGCGTCGCGCAGCATGTCGGAGAGCTCCAGGTGGGGCCATTCGCTCCGGAGTTGCGGGAGCGTCAGGGTGGCGGCGATGACGTCGGCTGGGCCTGTCTCAAGCAGGTGCGGCAGCACGCGACGTCGTGCGGCAGGCTCGGTCAGGTCGAGACGGTCGGTTCCGATCTGCCTGGCGATGTCGGGCGGTAGGACGATGGTGGTCCACTGACCCGGGTCGCCCCGGAGTTGGTCGGGGATGGCGGCGCCGCCGGGTCCCCACTTGTGGCGCGCGAGGCGGTTGCAGGGGACCGTCGGGTACTGGGCGGCGAGGGCGTGTCCGAGGTAGCCGCGCGGCTGCTCGCTGTCGGCTCTGACAGGCGCCGCAGGCTGTTGGCGGTGGTCTGTTACAGCTGGCAGAGCGTCCAACCAGTGCCTCTCTTCCCAGCGTTGCGCGGTGATAGGGCCGGCACCGCCGTGCATCTCGGTGTGGCGACGCAGTTCCTCGCCGTCGACGAGCCGGCGCCAGCGGTGCTGCTCGTAGTAAGCCTGGGTGCGGATCAGAGCTGGCGGGATGTTGCCCGTGAGCATGGTCGCGCTGCCGTGGCCCAGCGTGCGTAGGAACGCGGGTGGAGCGACGTCCATTCTCTCGGAACCTTCCGAGATGGAGAGACCGCCGTCGGGGGCGGCGGAGACAGTAGAGGTAGCGACCCACTGGTCGCCGATGAGGTCTGACAGCAGCTTGAGGGTGTCGAGGTCCTGGGATCCAGGCAGCCAGACGGTAGTCGTGTGATTGGAGATAAGAGTGCGTTCGGCCTCGCGATAAAGCTCGCGGATTTGGGCGCGGTCCTGCCAGATCGTCATGAGCGTGATGCCCTGCCCGGCACCGGTGGCCGCGATCTTGGGAAGTGACTGCAGCGGGGCGATGTTGCCGGCCTCGTCGAGCATCAGCAGCAGCGGGGGGTTGAGCGGGGCGCCGTCGAGCAGGTTGGCGGAGACATCAACGGCAGCGCGATAGACGGCCTGGACGAGGGCGACGAACAGCGGGCGGAGCTCGGCTTGCTCGTACTCGGGCGATACCATGTAGAGGGTGCCGTTCTCTTTGAGGAGCTTGGCGATGCTGAGGGTGTCCTCGCCGGGGTCGCGCGGGGTGCAGGAGGTCGCGGCTCGGACGCGCGGTGACCCGAAGGCGCGAAAGATGGCCATGGCGGTGCCGAGCACCGATCCACGGGTCTCCAGCGGAAGTTCCTTGATGGCCTGCCACGCTGCCGTGGCGTCTTCGTCCCCGAGCTGGTCGAGCATGGCGGCGACGTCGTCGAAGGCAGAGCGGTCGACCCAGTGCGACACGTCGGTGATCGTTGCACCCGAGTTCGCCGCTGCGTACAGAAGGGGTGCCAGGAGCTTGGTGGCGAGGGTCTCCCAAAACTTTGCAGCCTCGTGGCGATCCTCGACCGCGGCAGCGTCGGCGAGCCAGGTGGCGGTCTTCGTCGCGTCAGGAAACGTTACCGAGGACAGCAGCGGCGACCAGCGGACCGAGGGCAACCCGGTGGCGCCGGTGGGATCGAACAGGGCAACCGGACCGAAGTGGCGGCGCCGTGCGACGGTGAGGTCGAACACGTCGCGCTTCACGCTTGTCACGATGGCCGGACCGTCCCACCGCAGCAGGTTGGGCACGACCAAACGAGTGGACTTCCCAGTTCTCGTCGGGGCGACGACCATCACGGACGTGGCGTTCGGGGCGAGGACATCCTTGCCGTCGTGGCTGCCGATCCAGAGGCGGCCTGCGGCGGCAGGCTCGTGAGAGCCGGGCCTCGGAGGTGCTGCGAGGAGCGGCTTGAGGTCGCGATGTCGTGCCCACACCTGCGAGTTGATCCGGTCTCGGGTGCGCTGCCGGTACCGCCAGCCGTCTCGCCAGGCCAGCCACTGGCTCACGGCATGGAGAACAGCTGCGGTGAGCAGCATCCCCAGCAGCGCCGCGATGGCCAGCGGGCGCCACGGCTTGTCGACCGCCTGCGTTAGAACCTCCGGACGGCTCCCGGTAGCAAGCTCCACGAGCAGCTCGGGCATCTGCGTGACCGGCATGCTCCAGCCCGTCCCTGCGAGGTGTGCCTCGACCCAGATGGCGATCCACGCGACCGTGGCGATCGCCGCGACCGTCGCCATTGCAGCGAGCGCCAGCATCGCCCACAGCAGTTCGAGAGAGTTCGCGCCACCGGCCATCAGCCGCCCTGAGCGGGGGAGCGGGGGCGCGGAACGAACATTCATGCGGTTGGCGGTGCATCAAGGGCGGCCACGAGGGCGTGGTCGGTGTCGACCAGCTCGTATTCGATGCTGGACAGGACATGGTCGACGAGTTGGACCTGCCGGGTCTCACTACCGACGATCCAGAGGGCGCGACCTCGCGTGAGCTGGGTGGTCAAGGTGGCCTGGAGCTGGTTGAGTTGGAGGGTGTCGCGGAGCAGCCGTTGCTCGCCGGGTTTTTGGCGGTAGATCACCCAGGTGCCGGAGTCGGTGATCACCCCCTCGGCGAGTGAACGCGTCGTGCTGCCGGAGTCACCGGCGGCGGCGGTGTCCGATAGGCGATGCATGACGTTGACGACGGACAGCGAGAGCTGGCGGGCGAGCTTCTGGTTCGTCTGCATCCACCTCGCGGACGCTTCGTCGGACAGCAGCGCCCAAGCCTCGTCGTTCACTTGGAACCACCCGCGCGAGGACGCACCCACTGCGAGCTGGAGCCAGGAAGCGGCGGCAATCATCACCAGCGGCAGCGCGGCGCGGTGCGAGCGGTAGATGGCTGCGATGTCCACGACGGTCAGTTGCCCGACAGCATCGGCGTCGATGTTCGTGTGGCCGGCGAACATCCCACCGAGGTCCCCGTGGTCATCGACCAGACGGGCCATCGCCAAGGCCAGCTCCCGGGACTCCTCGATGACGCGGCCCGGATCCATGTTGACCCGGAGGGCCACCTCCCGGTCAGGGGCCATCAGCGCCTCGGCGAGCATCGGTAGCGTCGCGGTGTGTCCGTGGCTGGAGAGTGGCGGGTGGGCGCGGTCGCCGACGTCGAGGCAGGTCACTCGGGCCAGCGTTGCGGTCAGCAGCACCATCTCGAGTTGTCGACAGGTCCGGCCGAGAGTCGCTTCCACGAGAGCGCGGACTGTGGCGATGTTGCGGTGGAACAAGTCCGTGGGCGGAAGGTGGTGGCCGGCCGCGCCGGGGTCGAGCGGGTTGAGGATGGTTCCGCCGCCGGGTCGCAGGGCGATAGGTTCGACCCCGACGGCTTCAGCGAGGCTGGCGTACTCGCCCTTCGGATCGACGATGTGGGCGCCCCGGCCGAACTCGAGGCCGCGCCACACCAGGCTCTTGGCCAGCGCGGATTTGCCGGAACCAACGTCACCGATGATGAGGACATTCGGGTTCGTCAATTGGCCGGCCTGGTAGAGCATCCAGGGATCAAAGGTGAAGGTGCCACCCGTAGGGGACGGGCCGATCGCAATCCCTGCACGGCTGCCAGCGCCGGAAGCGGTCTGGAACGGGAAGACGGCCTCCAACACAGCGGTGGAGATCTCGAAGTGATCGGGACGGGCCTCCCAGAGGATGCGCCCGGCAAAGCGGCGGCGCTGCCCTCGACGGTCCCCGAGTCGACGGTAACGATCGCGCAGCCGACGCCGCTCGGCGAGCTCCACGTGCGCCTGCTGGCGGCGCTCGACGCGGAGCTGGCTCCGGTCCGGGCGGCTGTGCCGGCGACGGGGGCGGACGCGAGCCACGCGCCGGGTGGCAGATCCTCGGCGCGGCCATCGGCTCATCGGGCGCCTCTGCACAGGGGGAGCGTGAACGCGAAGGCTTGACGTTGCGTCCCGGAAAGCCGGCGCAGCTCCAGCGAGCAGCGCCGGGCGGCAGCTTCGACCTGACTCACCGCTGTGTCCAGGAGGGAGGGAGTGGCGGCGGTGACGGTCAGCAGCCACACGACCCGGTAGACGGTACGGCCCTCCACCAGGTCCTCCTCGCGTTGCGCGGCGTCTTGCCAGGCGCGGCGCTGCCGCGCCGAGGTGCCGAAGCCCCAGCGGGCGCGCAGCGTCTGCTCGGACTCGGTGGAGACCTGCTGCGTCTGAGCGCGGCGTTCGGCCGTGGCCACCGGTGTCGGGACATACAGCAGGGACAGGCGCCGCTGGACTGGAACCCCGATCAGGAGGTGCTGGAGGAATTCGGCGGTCACCGGTCGCGCAGGAGGTCGCGTGATCTGCAGGGTCGTGGACCAACCGGAGTCGTGCCGGACCGCCGCCCACCCGTCGATCATCCCGGTCGGGCCGGCGGACCCGGGGGCGACCCCTGCACCATCGTTCGCTGGCGCGTCCGTCGCGTCGTCGGCCAGCTGAGGGGCTGCGGACGGGTCGAATGCGGCCCGCAAGACCGCCCCGATTGTGGCGGCGGGAAGCCAACCCTGGACGCCTAGCCCGGCGGACCGCAAAGTGTCTTCCACCATGGCGGCACGGTCCATCAGCACTTGCGCCGCGCCCTCGCTGCCGCCGCCGGCCTGCCGGATCGCCCGCCGTGCAGCGCGCAGGTCGAGGCCGATCGCCAGGAGGACACGGTGGTGCTGGGAATAGGCACCGGACGCGTCGAGCACGCGCTCGTAGGACGCGGCAGTGATGTCAGTGCCGCGGCCGCCATGGTCGCGCTGGTGTGCGACCAACGATGCGGTCGAGGCGGGGCCGACGTTGTGGACCACGTGCAGCCGCGACAGTTCCGGGACCGATTGAGCCAGGTGGTCCAGCACCCGGCCCCAGGCGGCAACGCGACCTTGCTGGTCGGCCGGGTCAAGGAACAGGAAGTCGTCCCCCGCAATCTCGGCAATAGCCACGGCGCGGTGGCGGAACGTGTCGCGAACAATTCCGTAGGCGGCCCGGGTGGGGCTCGCGATGGCGGCGCGGGAGGCGCCCGTGAAGTGGTGGATCTCGATCCCGAACAGCTCGCCGGGCAGATCAAGGGTGCCTTCCGGCAGGTCCAGATCGAGGTCGGGGCTGGCGTAGAATTCGTTGTTGCGCGTCGCCTGCTGCCAACCGAACGCCACGCACACGGGTAGCCAGTCGATCAGCGCGCGGCCGCCGACCCTGAGCGAGGCAGACGCCAACAGCAGGCCGATGACGAGCAGTCCGACCAGCACACCCGTCGTGGTGGGGCGGGTGAGCGTCGTGATGAGCACGATCCCGGCGGTCGCAACCGCGCCGAGTCGCGCCGCCGACAGACCGAACAGCACTCCCGATGCTGCACGTGCCGGGAATTGGTAGGTCGGCAGGTCATTCACGACCGGCTCCAACCGTGGGACGCATCAGTGCTGCCTGCCAGCCGCCGGTGTTCATGTCAGCGCTGGCAACGGTGCTCGCCGCCGTTGCGGGACTAGAGGCAGCGGAGGGTGCGGTCATCGGGGGGTTGGCCGGTGCACTCGCAGGGCTCTGCGGAAGACGTGACCGGTTCTGATCTCCTGCCGAACCCGCCAGTTGCGAGTTTCTCCCATCCGGGTGGTTTTCACCGGGGGACGATGTGCCACCGGTTCTATTGGGCGGGGCGCCGGGCCCGGTGACGGGTCCACCACCACCTGATCCCCCAATCGGGCCGTCAGAACCGCCGCCTCGCGCATTGCCGAGCGGCAGACCGTCCGCGCCGCTGTTCGTGCGGGGTGTCATCTGGCCCGCGGTGAGTGCACCCTTGACGGCAAGTGCTCCCGCACCGAGGGCGACGACCCGCGAGCCGCGTGACATCGACTGCACCGCAGTCTGAAGTTCGGGTGCACCCACGATACGGGCCAGTGCAGCCGGCGCGAGCGCAGCCAGCAGTAATCCAAAGGTGCCGAAGATCAGCCGATCGACACCTTCGGGCTGGCGCATGACCGTGTTGGTCACAGCGAACATGGTCAGGATCGCAGCGTCCGCGAGCAGCACGGCGAACGCCAATGACCAGACACGCACCTGCACCCGTCGCATCGGCGTCCACACGGAGAGGGCGTGGGCGACGGGGAGGAAGACGATCAGGGCGGCCAGCAGCACCGGCCGCATCGCCAAGGTGAAGTAGATGGCCAGCGCCGTGAACACGATCACCAGCCCGGCAAGGAATACGACAAACAGCTCGACGCCGGTGTCGCGCTGGAGCGCGGAGTCCATCAGCACCTCCTGCAGAGGCACCAGCGGCGCGTCCAGGGTGGTGCCGGAGGCGTCCAAAGCGATCCGGCCGATGTTGGACAGAGCCCCGCCGATGGCCAGCAGCAGCGCGCCGCCCGCCGAGGCCAGCATCCCGGCCACGAGCGCCCGGAAGATCGCCTGCACGATGCGCGTGGTGTTCCCGGTGACCATGCCGGCGGCGACCTCCGCAATAAGGGTGGCGACCATCACCAGGGCCGCGAGCGCGTAGATCGGCAACGCCGGGCCCTCCAGGACAGGGGTGTACCAATCGCGGGTGACGGGGGCGGTCGAGGACTGCAACGCCACCAGGTCCAGCGACCAGAACGCGCCGCGCAGGATCCACACCGTCAACTCACCGCCGGCCTCGCGCAGCAGGCTCTGAGCCCACTCCTGACCCGTCCACACGAGCCCGAGAACGCCGCCCAACGCGACGACCCCGACCAGCACGAACGGGATGGCGCCATCCTCGCCGTGGAGAGTGTCGTGGCACTTCACGGCTGGTCCAAGGGCGGCAGTGGCAGCGGCGAGGTCGCCGCCGCACCACGCAGCAGCGCGCGGGTTCGTCCCGGCGCGGACGCCGTCTCCTGCACCAACGGCGTCGGGCCTTCGACGGTGTCCAAGCCGGTGACCGTCCATGTCCGTCCGGTGGTGGCCAGGGCAACGGTCGAAGTGGTGAACACCGCGCCGCCCGCGTCGCCGACTCCGACGAGGGTCATCGCCCAGACCTCGACCTGTGCGGATGCCGCGGACTCGTCGTAGGCCGTGAGCTTGGCAGCCAGAGGGGCGAAGAAGTACATGCGGCGGCTCTCGGGCTGCGCTGCCCAGCCCGACAGCTCGAACTCGGTGCGGGCCGCCTCCACCTGCCGTGCCTGGACCGCCGCCTCGGGCTCCGTGAAGACCACGGCGGCGACCTCGGCAAACCGTCCGCGGTCGAACACCGCCTCGGGCTGTCCAGTTGCCGCCACCGCCGTGATGGCAGCGGCGGTAGCTCCGTCCGGGGTTAGGGCGAACGCCCATGGCACACCGTCCACCAGCGCGGGCGCACCCCATCCGACCCTCAAACCCGGATCATGCGAGCGCATGGGCTGTGCTGTCTGGCGCAGGGGCCCAGTCGGGCCGGTCACACCCTGCCAGACCAGCCAGCCACCCCCGGTCAGTAGCAGAGCGACGAGCGCCGCAGCGCCCGTCAGCCACACCCGCTGCGACGCGGTTCTTTCGCTGTAGCCGCTCGGCATGGTCAGCTTCCCAGTCGGAAGCCGGCGTTGACGATCGCCGAGGCGGCCCCCATGACCACCGCGCCGACGAACCCGCCGATCACCATGAACCGGCCCCACGTCACGCCCTGCGTGTGGGCTCTGTTCGCAGCCAGGGCCCAAGTGGCCCCCCCGATCACCACCACCCCTGCCGCGAACAGCATCCCCGCCAGGGTCAGTCCGTTCAGCGCCGCGATGATCTGCTCGTAGTTGGGGATCCACTGCCGCCCCCGTGAGGGGTCGAGCGGCGGCACCACTTGGGCCGCCACGCGCGGGCTCCAAGACCACATGTCGCACCTCCCTTGTTCGGACCGGCTCCGGCCTTGCGCCAGGGCTGCCGGTCAGGGAGTTGCCGCCTCCGTCGCTGGTTTGTGACGGGTGTGGCTCGCGCCGTCACATTTCGGTGGTGCGCGTGCTGACTCCCTGGCGACTGGGAGGAGCTAATGCGAACGTTCACGACCGTCACGCTCGCCGCAATCACCCTCGCGGGCTGCACCACGAGTCCCACTACGGTCGAGGGCAGCTCGCCCGTCAGGCATGTCGCGGTCTCACGACTGCCCGAACTGCCGGCCCACGACCCCGACGCGCCCATAGTGCTGCCGTCCGATCCGGTCGACGGCAGCGACCCCGTGGCGGTCGCTCAGGCGCTGATCGTGACCGGACTGGCGGAACAGAGCCTCGAGGTGGTGGACCTGGGCACCGACACCCGCGCCCGCACCGCTGCTGTTGCAACTGTCAGAGTCGCCGCCACCCACCGTGCGGATGCGACAGCGACGCCATACACGTCTGTCTACGAACTCAGCCTCACCCGCGATGGCCAGGGATCCTGGCATCTCCTCGAGTTCCGGCAGGCGCAATGATGCGCCGAACCCTGCTTGCGGTCGGCGTCGTCATCGTCGTGCTGCCGCTCGGTCTGATAATGGGGAACAGCACCGGCAGCGCCTGGGGGCCCAGCGCGTTCGACCCAGCCTCTCTGAGGGGTGAGATCCCGGAGTCGATGCTGTCGGCCTACCTCGACGCGGCCGAGACCTGGAAGATCGACTGGGCTCTACTCGCCACGATTGGCAAGTTGGAATGCGACCACGGCCGCTACCCAGCCGCTGGTTGCAGTCCACCCGGCACCGTCAACTTCGCCGGTGCGCGGGGCCCGATGCAGTTTCTCGGCTCCACCTGGCGCGCCTCCGCCGGTCGCTACGACAAAGACGTGGCCGGCCCGCCGGTCCCCGACGGGCAGGGCTACGGCACCGACGGAGACGGCGACGCCATCGCCGACCCGTGGAACCCGTTCGATGCTGTGCACTCCGCCGCCCGCTACCTGGTCGCGCTCGGCGGCCGGGACGACCCACGACTCGCGGCCAAGGGGTACAACGCCGGGCCCGCCAACCGCAGCCCCACCGCCGGGGAGGGCTATGCCGCTCGTGCGGTTGAGCTGATCGCCCACTATCACCGGCTCGCTGGTCTCGGCGGACCGGGCACACCGCGGGCAGCGGTCGTGCAAGACGCGTATGCGCTGCCTTTCGCTCCGGCGGGACTGCACGCCGTCACCAGTCGCGCCACCCCGCCTCGCGACCCGGAATGGCAGCTCGTCAAACCGCACCACTCCGGGCGGGTTGGGACGGATATCTCGCTCGCGGTCGGCACGCCCCTGTACGCCCTGGTGGATGGGGAGGTCGTCTGGGCGGGTGAATCCGGCAACTGCGGTTACGGACTGGCCATCCGCAACCCGGGGCAGCAGGCCTCGATCACCTACTGCCACCTGTCAGCCATCGACGTCGCTGCCGGGCAACAGGTTGACGCAGGTCAGCCGGTCGGCAGCTCGGGTGGCGAGCCCGGCACGCGCGGCGCGGGCAACTCCACCGGCCCGCACCTGCACCTGCACATCGACACTCCGTCCGGTCGACATTGCCCGCAAGCCCTGCTGCTTGGGCTCTGGCGTGGATGGCCGGTTCCCACGATTGCGGGACTGCGCACCTCCGGCTGCACGTACAGCGGCACGGCGCCGCCACCGTCGTTCCCAGTCCCAGTCCCGCCTGATCTGCCCATCCCCTGAGGCGCCTGACGGGGAGCTGTCACATGTCCATCACTACGCGCGCAACTCCCTTCGGACAGCGTGCCCAGAAGTGGCGCGTCAGCTCGAGAAGCACGAGGACGACGAGCGTGGCAGAGGAACGCGGCACCTACAACGTCCCCGACAACGAGCCTGACCGTGGCGTCGATGGGGTCGAGCACATCGGCGATGTCCTCGGCCGGCTCATCGAGGAGCGCGGATGGCCGTCGCTGCGGCGCATCGTGCAAGCCAATGGCACTCGCCCTGGCACAAACGACGGCTCTCGGCACGCCGATGCCTGACCAGGCCCCCGCGATCCAGCAGCATGGCGCCCTCTGTCCCCGGTGCGCCGGCGAGCAGGTGCGTGTCTACCGCCCCGGCGCCCCCGAGGGACGCCCACAGATCACCAGTCCCGAAGCCGCGGCCGACCTTCTTGTCCCGCTCCTGCAGGATCTTGACCGCGAGCATGCCGTGACCCTCAACCTCGACGTCAAGCACCGACTCATCGCCACCACGACCGTGTCGATCGGCTCCATCGACCACACATTCATCTCACCACGCGAGGTTTTCCGTGATGCGCTCCGCCACGGCGCCGGAGCCGTCGTCATCGCGCACAACCACCCCTCCGGAGACGCTGAACCGTCCCGCGACGACGAGCGCATCACCCGCCGCCTCGGCCAGGCCGGCGATGTCCTCGACATCGGTGTCCTCGACCACATCGTTGTCGGCCACCAGCGCTGGGTGTCGCTGGCTCGACGCGGCGCCCTCGTCCAGCGAGGTGCTATCGCGGACTTCCACGACGATCGGTCCGACGCAGTGAGGCTCGGGCGCGCCGCGGGGCGGTGATGACCGTGCACGTGAAGACCGCGGACAAGACGGGGGAGTGCCCCGCCGCCGAGGCGGCCGTTCGGGGAGCGCCGCGCTCCGAGGTCTCTGAACTTGACGCCCAAGGGTGCGGACCTCGAATCGCCGCCCCAGTCAGGTCCATGAGGGATGTGGATTCCCGGCCGGGAGTCGCGAGCTGCGGAGACGTTGTCGGGCCGCTTGGACGTTCCCTTTTCCGGCACAGTCCGCGACGGCCCATGGGTGCCCGTCGCTACGGTCGCTGCCCTGCGCCGCTGGCGCCGCGTGTCCAGACCGGGTGGCCGAGGGAGGTGCCTCCCCTTGCCTGACCAGGGCTACCTGCTCGACGTCCCCGCAGCAGCTAAGCGGCTCGGTGTGACTGAACGATGGGTGCGACGCGCCGTCGCTGAGCGTCGCATCTCATTCATCAAGGTCGGCCGCAACGTTCGGTTCGAACCGGACGCGATCAGCCGCTACATCGAGCGGCAGCGCCAGACAGCGCGCGACGACGCCGCGTGAATCGTCGCCACGTTCATTGCCGGACGGGAGACTTCTCTTCCTCGTCTCGTGTTACGACGTCAGTGGTCCTGTGGTGGTCGTCTGAGCCGCCGGCGAGCATCATCAGCATCATCGCGGCGCAGCCAGCGACGATGCCGAAGCGCAGGGCGGTGGCCAGCGGCACACCGAACAGCAGCAGAACCCCGAAGACGCCCAGCGGCAGACCGACGTGGTACTTGAGCATGTGGCGGCCCATGACTCAGTTCCTTTCTTGGGTTGATTGGCTCTGGGCGGCTGCGCGGATGCGGTTGTCGTACGTCTGCGGCGGTACCGCTGAGGGGCCCCCGGGTTCCATGACGGGAGGGTGTCCCAACACCGCTGCCATGGCGGTCACCTTCCTTCGTCAACTGGTTGGGGCGCGCCGTGGCCATGGGCGTCGTGTCCCGTGGCGCTGACTGGGTTCGCCGGCTCGCCTGGCCCGGAGATTCGCGGGCCGATCACGAACGTGGAGAACGAGAACACCGCCGCGAACACGCCCAGGGCGATTGCAGGTGCGACCCAGGTACCGAACCGCCGGTGCAGCCTCAGCAGCATGGGGATCGTCGCGACGAACCCAACCGCGCCGAAGAGGACTTGTCCGCCGGCGCCGGCCACCAGCGCGGTGCCCGCGAGAGGGCCCACGTGGTGCAGGACATGCGGTGCAATCCCGGTCACGGCTGCCCAGGCGGCAACGACGACGCTCCAGATGCGCTGGGCCAAAGGTCGACCTGCAGGGACAGGGGTGACCACGTCGCTGCTCCGTGCTGTCGCGTCGGTCACGTGGTCTTCAACCTCCATGTTCATGCCGGAAGAGTGCCCCCTCCCCCCTTGGGGGCGCCAGGGACCATCGGCGCATTCCCACGGGGGCGTACGGCCCTATGCCCCACCCGACGACAGGACTTGGCTGGATCAGTCGTCCCGCCGGCGGTACCCGTTCGAGACGGAAGTCCTGTGACCGAAACGCATACGGGCTCTGGGCCCTTGTGGTAGTGAACACCGCCTTGTTCATCGCGTTCGCGGTCAGCTTCTTGCGGCCTTCGAGCGCCCGCGACTGGAAACTGCTCGGAGGCTTCTCTGCCTTCGTGGTGGCGCTGTTCGTCAAGATGTACGGCGTGCCACTGACGGTGTACTTCCTGTCGGGGTGGGTCGGATCACGCTTTGAGCTGATCGACCTCAGCCATGCCGCAGGGCATCTGTGGAACGACCTCATCGGGTGGCGGTGGGACCCGCACCTCAGTCCCTTCCATCTGATGAGCTACGTCTTCATCGGTGGGGCTTCTGGGTGGTGGCAGCCGCCTGGCCGGTGCTTTTGCGGTCGGTGCAGCGGGGGGAGTTGGCAACGGAGGGTCCGTATGCGGCGGTTCGGCATCCCCAGTACGCGGGGTGGCGATCATGGCCGGCTTTTCTGTTGCAGTGGCCGACCATCCCGACGCTTGTCATGCTCCCGGTTCTCGCCGTCATCTACAGACGACTGGCACTCTCCGAGGAGCGGGCTGCCGCCTCGAAATTCGGGGCAGCGTGGGAGACATACGCGGCTCACTCCACCTGTCGTTCCTCCGCTTCGCGCGGTGCTGAACCTGCAACATGGACGCTCGCGAAGAAAACGCTCGTCGCCTTGCGTTCATAGGGTGGTGCTCACCGTGGTCGTTCCGACGCTGACGTACTCACCCTCGTGCCGCCCATACCTCTGGCGACGACAGCCGGAGGTGGCGTGAAAAGCGTGCTTCGGGCCATGGCACGTGCAACCGGCGTCGGGAGTTCCATGAGCGGCCGCGCGGTCGAAGGTTTCTTATATCGGCAAGACCGCCTTCGTCGACGGCGAGCCAGTCGGTTCGGTCCAACTGGCGTTTCCGGAACGGGATCTGCCGCTGGCGGACGTCAGGTCCTTGACACCGGGCGTGCCGGTTCGTCGCACTTCTGCCTAGTGGGCGCGGGCGGTAAATCACGGACAATGGTGAGACTCGAAAACTGCGGCTGACCTGCTGTTTCTGCTCTGACCTGGGGCTTGCACCGGTCTTTCAGTCGGCGGCGCGGGTTCGCTCCCGCCGGGAGCACCGCGCTTCCGCTGGTAAGCAGTCGGCTGGTCGGACTCCGCACGCGCAGCTCGTCACGGCTCAGCCACGACCACATCAATCGTCATGCCAGCCTCGGCGTGACTTTCGACGGTGCACTCCGCCGTATACCGCCCGGGTTCGTCGATGGTGAGGCTGGTCGTCTTGCTTTCACCGGGCTCCACGTTCATGTGGACATTGGCTTCCTCGAGCGTGAAGTCATGCAGGACGCGGCCCTCATTGACCACGGTGACGTTCACCGGCTCGCCGGCGACGATCTCGATCGTGTCGGGCTTGAAGTCGATGTCCACGGCATTGACCGTAATCTCCGATGCGCCATCGACGGGTTCGGCGATCGACTCCGACGCCGTGTGGCCACCACCATGACCTCCGGCGGTGTCTGACCGGCCGCCACACGCGGCCAACAGAAACACAACTGCGAGGGTGGCTGCCACGGTGGCTAGATGGTGATGTGACATGGGGTCTGTTCCTTTTCGAGATACGCCGGAGTGCCTGAAGGCTGAGGTGCGGTGCATCAGGTGATGCGGAGGTCGACGCGACGCAGGAGTTGGCCGTTTAGGCGACGACGATCGTCGACACGGTAATCAGAATCGCGCCAAGCCCGGGCGACAACACAATGCCGGCCCAGGCTAGGACGCCAGCGGCCAGTGATCATCACGACTTGAACGCCCAACCGGTGGCGGGCATAGATGGCCTGCCGGGATTCCTCGCGGACCTCGCCCTCGAGCGCCAAGGCACCCACGACAGCGTTGCTCGGACGACGTAGTGCACTGCGGCGCCTCGCTGGTGCCACCTTTGCACAGAATCGGTGCGTGACTCGGGGAGCCGTAAGCCGGACTCTCGGAGGGGAGTAGGACCACCCACGCCCACGGTCGCACCATCCAATGTGGCAGTGACTCCGCGACCGGTCGTGTACTTGAACTCCGACGCTGCGGGGACAGCGACCCGGGGCCTTCCGTGCCGTGACGATCGCATGCGCCAGCGGATGCTCAGAATCAGCCTCGACCGCCGCCGAGCGCGAACAGCTGGCGGTGTTGTCGTCTACGGCAGTCGCGTCGGTCCGGCATCCGCACGCCGACCCAGACGGGTCTTCGGCAGGGCTGCATTTGCCACCAGAGCCAATTAATGGCTCTTCGGTCGGCGTCCCACGCGTTACGGCGCAGTGTCCACGCTCGGGAACTGCTGCTGGACGGGAACTCCGGCGGCGTGGCGTGCCGCAGCGACGAGCGCCGTGGGCGCGTCTACCATCCCCCACCCGGTGTGGATGTCGCGTCCGCTCTGGAGCAGGTCGCGGGAGGTCGCCGCGAGGATCACGCGGACGTCGAATGGCGTCAGCGCGGGGTCGGCCTGCAGCAGCAGCGCCGCCAGCCCGGCGACGTGGGGGCCCGACATGCTGGTGCCGGAGAAGTTCGCGTGCAGGACGCGGTTGGTGACGGCGTCGGACTGCTGCGTGCCGGAGAAGTCACCGGAGATCTGGCCCAGTGCGGCGCCCGACGAGGCATTGACCGCGGCGACGATGTCGACGCCAGGGGCCGTGACGTCGACCGCGGGACCGCGGCTGGAGAAGCTCGCGATCTGGCGGTCGGGGGTGGCGGGCCGGCAGCCGCTGGACGTCGAGCCCGGATGGCAGCCCGCCGCCACGGTGATGACGTCCGGGTGGCCGGTCGGCAGCAGCTTGTCGGTGACGTTGTCGCCTGTCCCGCTGTTGCCGGCGGAGAACACCACCACGACGCCGGCCTGCGTCAGCTTGGGCAACAGTTGTGCGAAGGGCGAGTAGTCGAGTTGTTCGCCGTCCAGCGTCGACTCCCCCGTCCCCCAGGAGTTGTTGACGACTCGGATGCCGTGCGGGCCGAACTCGGGGTCCGCGTGATGACGCACCAGCCAGTCGTACGCAGCGAGTGCGTTGCGCTCCCATCCCACGTTGTTGTCCGTGGTGTGCGCCTGCGGTGAGATCCGCAGGTCGACGACCTTGGCCCCGGGCGCGACGCCGCGGTTGTTGTTTGCGCGGCCGGACGTCCCCGCGCCGGTGCCCGCCGCGATCGCCGCGACATGGGTGCCGTGACCCACGTCGTCGGTAACACCCGCCAGCGGGCCGGTGGTCGCGGCGAACGTGTCGAGTTGCTCGGGCGTGAGCAGCAACTCCCCGGCATATGCCAGCTCGAAGTCGCGCTGGGCCAGCACGCGCCCGGCCAGGTCCGGGTGCTCGCCCCACACGCCGGTGTCCACCACGGCGATCACCTGACCGGTGCCGTCCACGGCCGGCCGCTGGACCTCCCACGGCCCCTCAGGGCTGTCGCCGGAAACCGTCTCGGGCTGGTCCAGGCGCGCCCGGTCGGCGCCGATGAACGGCACCGACTTGGCCAGGTGGAACTCCAACCGACGCTCCGGTCGGACCGCCACGACATCGCTGCGGGAGCGCAGTGCCTCGATGCCCCCCACGGGGAGGGTGACCGCGACCGTGTCGATGGTCGTCAGCGCCACCCCGTCGATCGCGCCGGCCCGGCGCAGTATCGACCCGAGGTCAGCAGGCAGGCCGGTCGCGTCATCGAACGTGACGACCCACCGCTCCGTGGGGGCGACTGCAGCGCCGCCGGGCAGGGCAGCAAGCGAGGTCGCAACAAGAACCGCCGCCACAACAGCACGCAAGGCACGCAACGAACGAACTCCCCGGGAGTAGAGCAGACAGTGCCGAGTAACTTCGACGCCGCGTGTCGACGGTCCTGCCCCCACGCCCTTCGCAACATCGACCCCATGTTCTCGACCGCCCGCGGCGCCGAGATCTCGACCCATGGGCACGCTCGAAGTCTAAAAGCCGGACTCTGCGGCAGCGTCGAGTCCGCCGAGCGTCACTTTGACCAGGCGGCGGACCGCGGCCTCGGACGGCAAAGTGCCGGCTGCCGTCAGCGCGTGAAGACAGTACGTCGCAAGCTCGGCTGTGAGACATCACGCCTCAGCTGCCCGCTCTCAGTGGCGTCGGCGAGCAGGTCACGGATGAGCTCGACGAGCGCTGCTGCGCCGAAGCCACCTGATCCCCGCGGTGGAGGAGAGCCGCCAGCCCAGTGCCTCCCTGCTGTCGGCGGTACGAGATCATTGCGTAGGCCTCAAGCACGGCTTTGAGTCGGCCGCGAGCGTCGCCAGAACGTGCGGGCGTCGCTCCTCGTGGTCGCTGCGATGGTGTTGATCTTTCGTCATCCTCAAGCTCACCGGCATCGGCGGCGAGCACGGCCCGGGCAGGCACGAGTCCGGCGCCTCACTGATCACAGCCGAGGCTGGTGTGCGGCTCGGCAAGGTGCTGAACGCAGGCCTGTCACCTGCCCCCGGATACGCGCGCATGACCATGGGGCCCACGCTCGCAAGTTCACACTCACAGTGCACATCCCATCTCGGTGGGGTGGATCGGCGCGGTGGCCGCGTACATGGCACTGGACGTTGCGACCACCGCCAACGAGGCACCCCAAGCGCTCCGGTCGGCCTACGCAGGCATGGCGTTGATTCCCCGCAGCGTCATCGTCCCCTTGGCGGTGGGATCCCTCATCACAGGGCTCGTCATCTCACTGGGGACGAAGTGGGGGGTCTTCCGGCACTACTGGGTTGTCATGTCGCTGGTCCTCACCTCGATCGCAACCGCTGTCTTGTTCGTGGAGATGCAGACCATCACTCACCGGGCGCACACCGCGGCCGATCCGAGCACGTCGAGCCGCGGAACTGCGGGCACTGGGCAGCACACTGCCTCATTCAATCGGGGGCACGCTTGTGTTGCTCGCCGTCCTAGTGCTCAACGTGTACAAGCCCAAGGGCATAACCCGGTACGGGTGGCGCAACGAACACGAACTGCGAGACTGGAGGGCGGAGCCAACGGGATAGCAACGATTCCCTGTCGCCGGGGTGGTTTACGGGCCAGGCCGTCAGTCTGCTCTCATTGCACACACTCGCGAGGCTGATCTTTGTTCGCGCGTGACAGATCCGGAGGTGCGCCGGACATACACGGTTGACTGCGCCACCGGAAGGAGTTCAGATGCGTCGCTTTGTTGTCTGCGCCGCCGCCATGCTCACCGTGATCGCTTGGGTTGCCCCGGTGTCGGCGGCACCGCGATCTCCGCGTCCCACTGCCACGCTCGTCAGCACGGGGACGATGACGACCGAGTGGGGGGAGGAGGCCTACATCGAGGTCAACGCCCGCGACGTCGACGGCATCATCACGGAGATCGACATCTATTGGGGCGACGGTTCCATCACTTTCGCGCATTCGTATCCGTGTCTGATTCCACCAACCCCGGCCCCGGGTGACGCGCATCGTTTCCTGGTTTCGAACCAGTACCAGGAGTCGGGCCGCTACACCGTGCGCTACGTCGTCCACTCGATGACAAGCTGCGATGGCAGCTCGACCGAGCAGCACTCACGGCCCTACACGGTGCGACTGACTGCTCCCTAACCTGCGCCGATGAGCGAACGCGAGCAGCGGTACGAGGAGCTGTTCAACGCGTGCTATCAGCCGCTGCACGCCTTCGCGCGTCGACGCCTGCCTCAGGCAGAGGCTGAGGATCTCGTCGCCGAGGTCCTCACCACAGCCTGGCGCCGGCTGGACGATGTTCCGCACGATGCCACGCTGCCGTGGCTGTACGGCGTGGCCCACCGCACTTTGGCCAATCAACGACGCTCCAGTGATCGGCGAAGACGATTACTACGACGCATCGCTCTCAGTCAGCCCGTTGCGGCGGCGGCGACCTCAGAATCACATCCCATCCTCGATGCCCTGGAGCGCTTGGAGCGGAAGGATCGAGACATCCTCCGCCTCGCTGCGTGGGAAGGGCTAACCGCACGCGAGATAGCAGTCGTTCTCGAGTGCACGCCCAATGCGGCCGCCCTTCGCCTAAGCCGCGCGCGCCAAAAACTGCGCGCCGAGTTGTCACCACTCGAAGCCACTCCCACACGACAGCACGGGAGGGTCACCGATGCCTGAACGACGCGATGTTGACGAGCTAGCCCTCCTGCGAGGCGCCGATCCGGTCGATAGCGCATCCTTGCCTGCTCCGAGCGATTCGGGCGCACGCACTCTCTTGCAGACCATCACCACTAGCTCGGACATTGGACGGACCGCCCGCGGCAGACCCGAACCACCCCGGCAGCTCCTGCTGGTCGCGGCCGCCGGCCTCGCACTCCTCATCGTGGCGGCCGGGGCCGTATCCCTTCTGCGCGCCGGCACTCGCCAACCCGGTCCCGAGATTGCCCAGGACCAGCCAACTGCTGGAAGTACTACGGGGGCGATCTCGCCAGGCGGCACGTCGATGGGCAGCTGCCTCGAGGTCTATGACCTTCAGACTCTCGCCAACCGAGAGCTCGCGTTCGACGGCACCCTCGTAAGCCTCGACGGGGACGAGGCCACGTTCACGGTCAACGAGTGGTACCGCGGCGGCGACAGCGGCGAGATAACGCTTGCCGGCGCGGCCGGGCTAAGCGGGCTGACCTCCGTAGGCCCAGCGGCGACTCTCGAGCCAGGCACACGCCTGCTCGTCGCCGGCGATGGAGGCTTCGCTTGGGCGTGCGGCTTCACACAGCCCTACGATCCAAAGGTGGCGCGCCAATGGGAGGAGGTCTTTAGCCGCTGAGCGATGGCGCAGGCCCCTCGGTGAACCACAATCCTCTGTCCAGCCGTCATAGTGCGACGCGGGAGGAGCAGCACCGGCGAGGTCGGCGGGTGGCTAGTCGCTCGTATCCCCGACCCTTTGCCGACTGAGACCGCGCGGCCGGCATCAAGCCGAGGGACACTATCCGCGGGAGTGAGTGCCCCCGCCCGGCGTGCCATCTACGTGCCATAACGAGTTGGCACGGGCGGTAAATCACGGACAATCCTGAGACTCGAAAACCCTGTATGACCTGCGTTTTTATCGTCTGACCTGCGGCTTTGTACCGGCCTTTCAAGCCGGCGGCGCGGGTTCGAATCCCGTCGGGAGCACCACGTTTCCGCTGGTCAAACCCCCAATTGCGCCCGGCTGCGCCGGCCGCTCAGAGGGGCTGGGCCACGTAGGGCCACGCGGTGTGTCCCAACCGCCGGTTGAGGGCCGAGTCGGTTATCCACAGGCGCCGCCGGCACTTTGGGCCAGTGGCGAACCTTGTCGCCTTTCCTGCGCACCGAACAGGTGAGCAACGCAGGAGGTGCTGTGCATGGCGGCCATCGAACGGCGGCAGCGATCGGGACGGCGAGGAGCGGTGCGGTGGCGGGTGCGCTGGCGCGACTCCGACGGTCGCGAGCGGTCCAAGACCTTCGATACAGAGGCGGAGGCTAGGCGCTTCAGGTTGCGTCTCGAGGGTGACGTCGCGGCAGGCACGTGGATTGACCCGGCGCAGGCACGCGTTCCACTGCGCGAGTTCGTCGACGAGTGGCGCAAGAGCATCGTCGACGTCCGCCCGACCAGCGTCGCGCGCATCGACTCGTCGGTCCGCACGCACATCCTCCCGGAGTGGGGCGCCACGGCGCTGTCGGGCATCACCAACGCCGACGTACGGGCGTGGGCGGCACGGCTGCATGCCAGCGGCTACTCCGCCTCGACGGTACGCAAGGCGGTCTTCACGCTGCGGCGGATCCTCGCCGCCGCGGTTGCTGATCGCCGGCTCGCCATCAACGCCGCCGAGAACGTCCCCCTGCCGGTTGATGAGCCGGGGGAGCAGCGCTTCCTCACCGCCGACGAGATCGAGCTGCTCGCCAACGCAATCGACCCGCGATTCCGGGCGATGGTGCTCGTCGCCGCGTATGGCGGGATGCGGTTCGGCGAGCTGACCGCGCTGCGCCGCGAGCGCATCGACCTGCTCCGCGGCCGCGTCCAGGTCGCCGAGACGCTGGTGCAGGTGGGCGCCGATCTCTCCTTCGGTCCGACAAAGACACGGAAGGGCCGCCGGATGGTCCCGCTCCCTCGTCGCGTCTGCACTGAGCTGGGCAGGCACCTCGAGCAGTACGTCCAGCCGCCGGCAGACGCGCTCATCTTCACCGGCGTCTTCGGCCAGCCCCTGCGACGCGAGTGGTTCCGCCGCACCTGGTGGCTGCCGGCGGTGAAGCGCGTCGGCCAAGAGGGTCTGCGCTTCCACGACCTGAGGCACACCTACGTCTCGCTGCTGATCCGCGCCGGCGCCAACCCCAAGGAGGTCTCCACGTGGGCGGGCCACTCGACCGTCGCCTTCACCCTCGACCGCTACGGCCATCTCTACGACGACGCCGACGACTCGATGCCCGACCGACTCGATGCCCTCTTGAACGCCACGAGACGCACCGACCCAGCGCCAGTGCTTGCGCTCCCCACCGTCAGCGAGCGCACGCGATGAACAGCCCACTTGATGGCTACGAGAGCTACACAGACTTGCACTTAAGTGCAGGGTGCTGACCGGTGTCAGCGAACCGTGACACGCGCGGCAACATCCGAACTGGGCCGGCGCTGCGCAAGGCGCTGCGCCGCTGGCTGGCGGCCGAGGAGCAACCGCTGGACCGGCTCGAGGCCGTGCGGGTTGCAGCGGAGGTACTCAAGCTTGCCGAGGAGGTCCTCGAGCAGCGCGTGCTCGAGGCGCGTGCCTTCCGCAAGACGTGGGCGGACATCGCCGAACAGGTCGGCATCACGCGCCAGTCGGCGCACCGCCGCTGGCGTCACCTCGATGAGCCAGCCGAGGAACTCGACCGGTACCGCGAGCGCCTGTGGCGACCTCGACGGTGGGGCGGCTGGCGCGAGGACATCGAGGCCGCGTTGCTCAGCGGCGAGGAGCAGCTGCAGCTAGCCGACGAACATGACGTTGACGTCATATGACTTCAGAGTCATACTCAGACCGCCGGTGGGAGGTGGTGCTCCTCGATCAGGTGGTCGAGTGGTTCACGTCACTGCTGGCTAACGACACCGACTTGGTGGCTGCGGCCAGTGACCTGCTCGAGGCGCACGGTCCATCGCTCGGTCGTCCTGTCGTCGACCACGTGAAGGCATCGCGTCACCACAACATGAAAGAGCTGCGGCCCGGATCATCAGGCCGCTCCGAGATCCGCATCTTGTTCGCCTTCGACCCGAAACGCCGAGCGGTCCTGCTCATCGCCGGTGACAAGGCCGGCAACTGGAAGCGCTGGTACGACCGCAACATCCCGATCGCCGACAACCGCTACGACGAATGGCTCCGCACGGAGCTGTGACCGAGGAGCCGCTTGATGGCCAAGACCTGGCGCGACGTCCGCCGCGAGGCAGTGGAGGATGGGCGCCTCGACGAGCGGGGAGTGGCCGCCCATCGCGACCGCCTCGAAGGTGAGCTCGTCGCCCACCGCCTCGCCGAGATCCGCAAGGCCCACGGCCTCTCCCAGCAGGACGTCGCCCGCGCCATGGGCGTCACCCAATCCCGCGTCAGCCGCATCGAAACCGGCGACATCGTCAGGTCGGAGCTGTCGACGATCGCTGCCTACGTCCGCGCGCTCGGCGGTGACCTGCGCGTTGTCGCAGCCATCGATGGTGATGAGGTCGCCTTGGCATAGCCGGGTACAGGAGGGCGCACCACCGCACGCCACCGGATGAGCGCCCAACCCGGGCGAGGTCGTTAGAGGTGAGAGCGGCAAGAACAACTGCCCGCATCCTGCGACGGTCTTCAGGTCAGCCGAAGCGAGCACCGAGGGAGCGCATCATCTCAAAAGTATTCTCGAACGGAACGCCAAGGTGACGGCATGCATCCGGGATCTTGACCTTCTTGCGTTTTGAGCCAGCCGGCGTTTCTTGGGTCACGACGGTAGCGCCTGTCTCGGATGCTGCGGCCACGAGAAACGGATCCGCCCCATCCATGAAGTCAGCCAACACATGCGGTCGGTACCCCTCGGATTGTGCCCAGGCGCCAAGCCGCGCCACGTCCGCGGCGACGCGTCGAGACGTGGAAGTGATTGTGAAGATCAGCCCGCGCCGATCCTTCACCCACGCAGCCAGTTCGTCGCCACCGTCCTTCAGCTCTTCATAGATCATGTCTGTGGATGCGATCTCGCCAGCCTGCGCTTGCCGCTCGAGCCAGTCCCAGAAGGCGGGGACAAGATCCAGTCCGTAGTACGTGTTCTTGGCCTCGATGAACACGTTGGCGTCGAGCAGGCGAACCATCAGGCAAGCCCCATCGATTCCTCAAGCCTGGCCAACTTGGCGGGCTTCACGCCCAGCAATCGCGAAGCTTCACGGATCGAGGTCTCCGAAGCTTCCACACTTTCGAGCACCGACAAGGTGAGACGCCGGCTATTTCGGACAGGCATGGTGGTGTAGAAGTTGCCACCAGAGGAGCCGGTCTCCCGGGCGCGCCAGTTCGCCTTTTCCTTCTCGTAGAACTCGAAGAACTGCTCCCTGCCAATCGCTCTGTGCTGCCAGAGTTGGCGGGCCACCATCACCGTGGAGACGTGGAACTCGCGAGCGACCTTGGTAATCCACGCGTCCATGGTCTCGACGCGCTGCCGCCAGCGATCCGCGACCTGCGCCCAAGGAAGCAGAAGTTCCGCTGCAACTTGATTACAGAACTCCTCTATGTCTCGCGAGCCCTCCATCGACAACGTGAGGTCGGCGTCCGAGATGCCTCCCTGTCCGATCCAGATATGGCCAACCTCGTGGGCAAGGGTGAAGACCTGCGCCGCATTGCTGTCAGCGTTGTTGATGAAGATGACCGGCGCCATCGGGTCCGCGACAGAGAAGCCGCGAAACTCGTCTACCCGGAGCGGGCGGTTGGTCGCGTGCCGCACGACGCCGTTGCGCATCACCAGAATCCCGACGGACTCAACCTGAGCAACGAAGGTGCGTAAGAACCCGCTCGGTTGCGTCTCGGACCTGACCCTCTCTTCGAAGGCGATCGAGGCGCGGATGTCGCTAGCCACCTCTCTGGCGTTCGCGCTGGCATCGAACCGGCCGACAAACGGGAGCGGCTCTTCCTCTCGTTCGCTTCGGTAGTCGCGGTACCAGTCCTGCTTACGTAGGACGTCAAAGATGATGTCTCGCAGGTCCGCCGACGGTTTCCCCGATGCGGGATGCCGTCGGAAGTCGGGGAGGGGCACCTCATCAGCAGGGGGTTCATCAAGGAAGAGATAGCCAAACGGGACGCGAAGCTGCTTCGCCAGCTTCTGCGCCTGCTTGAAGGTGGGCGCGGCCTCGCCGACTAGCCACTGGGCGACGACCGCAGGATCCTTCTTAAATGCTTGGGCGATGTCTGCCTCGGACGAACCGGAGCGCGCAAGGGCCCAGCGCAAGACATCCGGATTGATGTGAGCCACGACCATCGCCATACGAGCCTACCGACGGGGTGGGACGTCCTGGACGTCGCGGCTCTCTTTCGGGATCGCCAGGCAGCCGGTCCCCGCTCCAGCAAGGGCCACGCTGACGCTGTGCGGTCGAACGCCACACCATCAGAGACTGCTACCCCATGTACGTGGCGCCATGTTGGACAATCAGGTGATGGGAGAGTGGAGCGGCCTTGCGCCACGGTTTGAATGGCGCCGGTCGCAGCAGCACCTGCTCGAGTTGGCATCGCACGTCCACGATCAACGCTGGCACCTGGCCGCACCCCCAGGCGCGGGAAAGACACTGATCGGACTGGAGCTCGCCCGGCAGGTGGACGCCCCGACGATCGTGCTCGCCCCGACAACCGCGATACGCGACCAGTGGCGAGCAGCAACCGCAATGTTCGGTGCGGATCCCCGTTCGTTCACCAGCGACGATCCCGCATGCAGGGCGCCCCTGCTGGCCGTGACGTACCAACTGCTCGGGAACCCGGGGGAGGCCGCTGCGGAATTGCGCTCCGCGGCCCGGCGGCTGTGGGTCGCAGAGGTTGCCGACGAGGTGGGGGACGAGCTGGCGACTCGTCGCGTCGCTGTCACGGAACAACAGGACCCCCGTCGCGCATCGCGCGAGTTGTCGCGCCACGTCCGCGCGCTGCGACGCAGCCTGGCGACCGGCGAAGACGTCGGCGTTCGGCGTGAAGCGCTCCTCGGTGACCGCACGGCTGCGCTGGTCGAGCACCTCGCCGGATTGGCCATCGGGTGCGTGGTGCTCGACGAATGCCATCACTTGCTCGACTGGTGGGCCCTCGTCGTGCAGGCACTTGTGGAGCGCCTCGGTGATGATCGTGCTGTTGCCATTATCGGACTGACTGCCACCCTGCCCGACCCCGATTCTGCGCGGGAGGCCGACAACTACCGGGGGCTTCTGGGCGACGTCGACGCCGAGCTGCATCTCGCGGCGATGGTCGCCGAAGGCGCTATCGCACCGTGGCGTGACGGTGTGCGCATCGCGCAGCTGACCGACACCGAGTCGGCGTTTCTCGACGACTGGACCGCACGATTCGCTGCTGACCTTGACGCGCACCTGGTCGACGAGCAGTTCGTCGGATGGGCGGTGGCAACAGTTGCCGGCCCTGCGGAAGAGGCTCGTGCGCGTCTGCTCACGGAAGACGCGTCATTGTCTTCGGCGCAGTGGGATTCTTTCTGGGACCGTGACCCGCTCCTCGCGGCAGCGGTCGGCCGGTGGTGGGGTTCGCGGGGACTGGCGTTGCCCGCAGGGTTTGAGCCACCGCCGCAGGCGCTCGGCACGTTGACGCTGGCGGATCGGTTGACGCTCGTTGACTCATGGCTCCATGACCCCAGCGATGGCCCTGGTGTCGATGACCGTGCGGCCATCACGAAACTCGCGAGGCGCTACGGCGTGGCGTTCACAACGCGCGGAGTGCAGTACGGACGTTCCGTTGCCGATGTTGTGTGCGCGCGATCGTCGGGGAAGGGCCCAGCGGCGGCTGACTTGCTGGCGCAAGAGGCGACCAGGCGCGGCGAGCGCATGCGGGCGCTCGTGGTCGTCGAGCGTGACCGCGCCACGACGCCTCCGGCGGCGGCCCGTGAGGTGCTGGGGGAGGACGCAGGCACGGCAGCACGCATCGTCGCGTCCCTGTGCGACCGCCCCGAGGTCGTGGCGGTCGGCGTGGTCGCCGTGACGGGACGCGGCGGCTGGTGCGGAGCGCTGGCCGCGGATGATGTGTGCGCCTCGATCAACGCTGGCCTCGTTGCCACGGGGCGCTCGGTGGGAACGGAGGGCAGTGACATCCGCGGCGCCGTGCGTCTGACGGGGCACGGCAAGGGGTGGACGCCCGCGGCGTGGCTCGCGGCCGCCGAGTTGGCGCTGGATGACGGCGCGGCGCAGGTACTTGTGGCGACCAGGGGACTAGTGGGAGAGGGTTGGGACCATCCTGCGCTCAATGTGCTGGTGGACCTCTCGGAGGCCGCCAGCCGAGTGGCGGCGACACAACTTCGGGGGCGTGCGCTGCGCATCGACGCTACCGACGCGACGAAGGTCGCGTCCCTGTGGGACGTCGTCGTTGTCCATCCCGGCGCGCACGGTGACTGGAACCGACTGCGGCGCAGACACGATCACTGGTGGGGTCCTTCCCCGGGCGGCGAGATCATCACCGGCGCCGCAAAGCTGCACCCACTGGCCGGACGCGCCGAGCCTCCTGGTGGTGCCGACATCGCCAGAATCAACGCCGACAGTTTGGCGGCCGTCTCGGATGTTGCTGCTACCAGAGCGGCGTGGGGACGCGTGGACCCGGGCGGAGTGGCAACTTCGGCCGTGCACGTTCAGCCGCGCGTCCGCAGCCGGGTGCGCACCCGCAGCAGTCGGTGGGGGGTGCTTGCAGGCGCAGGAACGGCCGTTGGTAGTGCGGGCGTCGCCGCGGGCATGGCCGCCATCTCCGCACCGGAGCTGTGGCCAGTGAGCGTTGCCTGTCTAGCCGTGTCAGCCCTGGCCGGCGTTGCCGTCCGCGGACGAACGCAGGGAGAACGCGAAACCATGCTGGCTCTGGGAGAGGCAGTCGCCGCGGCATTGGCGGCGGCAGGTGACGCCGAACTCCGAAGCGCCTCCGTCCGCGTGAAGGACGATCCCGCGGGCGGGTCGATCCTCTTCCTGGAACGAGCTCCGGACGATGCGGCCGCCAGGTGGGCCGCCGCGTTGAGCGAGACGCTTGGACCTCTGGGCACCCCCCGCTGGCTCGTCGCAGTAGGTGACCGCGCGTGGCGGGTGCCGGCGCCGGTTGGCCGCACGAGAGCCGGCGCTGAGACCTTCGCCAAGGCCTTCCGCTCACGTGTTCCGGGCGCCGAGCTTGTTCGCGCCGGAACACCCCGTGCGACGTCGCTCGTGCTTTCTGCAGCGGCATCGTCTGAAGTCGTCGGCCGGTCTTTGCGTTGGCGCTGATGTAGCGACAAAGACCTGCGGGGCCACGACGGGTCACTTCAGCTCGTGGCACTACCGAAAATCACCCGACACGCGTGGCAACCAGTGGACACTGAATGCGCTGGTCAGATAGTGTTTCCGGCTGTAAAAGCGCAGGTCAGAAGGCAGTTCCTGCTCATCTTTCAAGCCGGCGGCGCGGGTTCGAATCCCGTCGGGAGCACACATTTGCAGCCGTGGACCGGCTCGGTGGGACGATTCCCTCGGACACAGGAGCGTTCGATGGCAGTGCTGTGCAGTGTCTCGGTCCGCGGGGGGTCACAGACCGACTCTGTCGCCCTCGAACAGCAAGTAGGGGAACGGTTGGAGGTGCTGGGTGGCCCCCCGCAGGGTCTCATATTCCTCGCCGTGCATCCCGGCGACGATGGCTTCACCGTCTCTATGGCGTTTCGCACGCACGAACTTGCTGAAGCAGAGGTCGACGCCGTTCGCGAGGACGCCGCGGCTGTAGGGCTTCAGCTCGGGGAGGCATCGATCGTGCCCATCTGGAGCATGGCGCTTCCCGGAGCCATGTGAGTCATCGGCTGCCCTCAGGTCCTGCGGAGTTGTCGAGCGACAACCCCCGCCTTTCGTAAGGCCGTGGGGTCAGGACGCTTCCGCGGAAGCGTCCAACAGCAGGCCCACGGCGAGTGAGTAGTCGGGCCGGCTGCCGTCCCAGTCCGGGACGCTGGTCATGTCCGTGATCTCGAGGTTGTGCTGCAGGTTGGCACGCTCAATCGCGTCGGCGTCGGCGGGTGGCGAGCCAACGACGTCGGGGACAACGGTGCCGTCGGGCCGTTCGAACGACAGACCGGTGGCGCCGGTGCCGCGGATCACGTAACCGGCCTCGTGTACCAGGCGGTGGTGGAACCGGCAGAGCAGCGTGAGGTTGTCCAGGTCGGTGGGTCCGTCGTCGGCCCAGTGAACGATGTGGTGAGCGTCGAGGAACTTCGTCGCGAGGCACGTCGGAAAGCGGCACCGGCCGCGGTCACGGCGCGTCAGCGCTCGGCGCAGCCATCGCGGGACCTTCTTGGACTGCCGGCCGACGCCCAAGGGCCGTCCCAGGGCGTCCTCCACGAGCGCCACGACCTCCGCGTCGCACGCCATGCGGCGGGCTGTTTCCGCGGAAACGCTTCCGACGCCCTCGATGGCGGTGCCGACCGCCGTGGCGGGGTCGAGGTCGGCCATGGCTGCGACAGCGGCGTCGCGCAGCTCGTCGCGGCTGGCGTGCAGAACGACGAGATGCCGGTCACCGCCGACCATCGCGGTTGGTCCATGAGCCGTCGCGGTCTCGGCCATGATCCGCAGCGCGTCGGCACGTCGCGCTTCGGCGGGGTCCGATGCTGACCAACCAGGTGAAACAACCGGCACATCGCCCCGGCTGGCCTCGGCCGCTTCCGCGGAAACGTTCGCGGCGGGCTGCGCCGGCGCCGGCGTGTGGTCCTCCCCGCCGGACTCGGCGAGCCGGTCGAGTGCAGCGACGACGAACGCGCCCTCGTCGGCGGGGTAGCGCGCCTCGATCCGTACACAGCCTTCCTCGTCGACCCAGTGGCGAAGGTATCGGCGCTCGTGCTGCTCGGCGGCCTCTCGAGCTTCCTCGAGTCGGCGGACGCGACGGTAGCCGCGCAACACGGTCTCGAGCTGCGCAGCGGTGGCGCTCTCGCCGTATGAGACCAAGAGCTCTTCGTTGTCGGGCGTGGCGACCCGCGTGATCGCCCGCACCTTCGAGTACGACAGCCGGCCGGCGCGAAAGGACGCGCACAGCTTGGGAAGCGTCGGCAACGCACGGGCGACCCGGACCTTCTCCCGCGCTGCGGCCGGACCGACGCCGCACGCCCAGGACAGCCAGGCCGCGCAGGACCGGGCGCCGGCCCCCGCCCAGCCCTCGGCCTCGTCGAACTCACCCAGCAGCCGCAGCCAGCGGTACTCGGCGGCCGCCATGTGCGCCGAGTGGCGGCGCAGCTCATCGGCCATCTCGTCGATGCGGCGTTGCCGGTCCGGGTCAACAGTCGCCTTCACGGCGTCAATGCCACGGCCACGGGCCCCCCTCTCGTCGCGGTCAGACAACCCGACAGTACGGGAGGGGTGCGACATGCCTTTCCGCGCCTACCGAGGTGCGGTCAGACGGCGCGGCGGCTGGCGCGCAGGATGATGTCGTCGACGTGATGGGTCGAAGCGGCGCCCGCGGGGCGGGTGTGCTTCCCGCGGGTCCTGATCTCCCAGTCCGGTGAACCGGCGAGCGCCTCGACGAAGTCGTCGACTACGACGTAGGCGTCGGGGTCGAACGCCTGGCTGTGGGTCAGCGTGTCGACCGGAACGCGCATGGGCGCGAGATCGTGGCTCACGACGAGCAGCGTGCCGCCCGGAGCCACTGCGTCGAGAACATTTCGGACGCCGCGGTGGTCTGGTGTCCGGGGGATCGATGCGTAGTGGGCCGACACCAGGTCGAACGCCGCGCTCGGCCACGCAGCAAGCGCGTTCGCGTCGGCGTGGAGGCACTCGACGCGCAGCCGGCGGCGGTCTGCCTCGGCGCGGATTCGGGCCAGCGCGCGCGTGGAGATGTCGCTCGCGGTCACGGTCCAACCTTGCTCGGCAAGCCAGATGGCGTCCCCGCCTTCGCCGGCGCCGACGTCGAGCGCGCGTCCGGGCGCGAGACCCCCGATCTCGCTGACGAGTGCACCGTTCGGGTTGTCGCTCCACATCCGCTCCCACTCCGGCGGCTCGGAGATCCTTCGACCGCGACGCTCAGCGGGCTCACGTCCACCAATAGGCCTCGTGTGACGGAGCCTCCGCACATTGCCGCCCGCGATGGGTACACTCGTTGCGGTAGCGGAGTTTCTTCCGCTGCGGAACACGTGCGCCGCTTCCTCCTCACGGAGACCTCGAGGCGCCGATCGGAACCTTCCGATCGCAGTGATCGGACTCGGTTTCGAGTTCCGCGGGATGTCGAGTGCGGTGCCCCCGCCTTCTGCCTCCACGTGGCGTGTTCGCCCGTGTGTGCGACCGTCGTACGCGCTGATCCACCAAGCCGTCGCACGAGTCGCGACGGCAGGAGCACAAATTGTCTTCATTCTCTGAACTCGGCGTTCCGCGCCCTATCGTCGACGCACTGTCGCGTCGCGGCATCGCGGCGCCGTTTCCCATCCAGGCGGGCACGCTCGCCCACGCGCTGGGCGGCCGTGACGTGTGCGGCCGCGCGCCGACCGGGTCGGGCAAGACGCTGGCGTTCTCCATCCCGGTTGCTGCCAACAGCGCTCGCGCTGCGGGGCCCGGCCGGCCCACGGCTCTGATCCTGGTTCCCACGCGCGAGCTCGCGGCCCAGGTGCAGCAGACGCTGCAGCCGCTCGCGCAGGCCATGGGCCGGCGCGTCGCCGCCTTCTACGGTGGCACCGCCATCGGGCACGACCAGCGACGCCTTCGCAAGGGCATCGACATCGCCGTGGCCTGCCCCGGGCGGCTCGCCGACCTGGTCAAGCGCGGCGACGTCCGGTTGGACCGCGTGGTCACGGTCGTCATCGACGAGGCCGACCGCATGGCCGACATGGGCTTCCTACCCGAGGTCAAGCGCCTGCTCGACCAGACCGCGTCTGACCGACAGACGCTGCTGTTCTCCGCCACCCTCGACGGGGACGTCGACGTGCTGATCCGGCGGTACCAGGATCACCCCGCCCGCGTCGAGATGGCCGCAGAGCGCGGCGGCGACGTGCGGCATCTGTTCTGGCACGCCGACGCGACCGACCGCGTCCGGGTCGCCGGCGAGATCATCGAGGCCGTGTCGCCCGCCATCGTGTTCACGCGCACCAAGCACGCCGCCGACCGCGTCACCCGCCAGCTGCAGCGGCGGGGAGTGACTGCAGTGGCGATCCACGGCAACCGCTCCCAGCGTCAGCGCGAGCGGGCGCTCGCGGACTTCGGCAAGGGCCGTGTGGCCGCTCTCGTGGCCACCGACGTCGCGGCGCGCGGCATCCACGTCGACAACGTCGGCGTCGTCGTGCACTTCGACCCGCCGGCGACCGACAAGGACTACGTGCACCGGTCGGGCAGGACGGGCCGGGCCGGCGCCAACGGCGTCGTGGTCACCCTTGTGGCACCGGATCGGCGCCTCGACGTCAAGGCGCTGCAGCGCTCCTTGTCGCTGGCCCCCAGGGTCGAGGCGCCATCGATGGCATCACTCACGCCGTAGCCGCCGCTTCATCGATGCGCAAAGCCGGTTATCCGGCTCAGCGCATCGATGAGACCGGGTACCGAGCCCGGCGAGGCGGGCCAGCCCGCATGACGCGGCTCAGTACAGGAACATCGGCTTGCCGACGACCTGCACGACCTTGGGGCGGTAACCCTCGACGTCGTACAGGGCGTCGACGTCGACACGCTTGACGCCCTCGCGGGTCACGCTGATCGGCACGTCGGTGTAGGTGCCGCTGCGCAGCGCGACCATCCGACCCTTGCGCCCCTGCGTCGCGAGGTCCGCGGCCATGACGGCGTAGTTGGTGGCGACCATCAGGTCCAACGAGTCCGGCGCCCCGGACCGCATCAGGTACCCCAGGGTCTGCTCGACCATGCCGACGCCCGTGATCGTCTTGAGCTCCTCGGCGAGCTGCTGGCCGATGCCCCCGAGCTTGCGGTGGCCGTAGGCGTCCTCCTCGCCGCGCAGGTGCAGCTCGCCCCCCTGCAGCGTTGCGCCCTCGGACACCGTCACGATCGCGTAGTTGCTGGGGTTCGCCGCCCGGTCGCGGAGCAGGAGGTCCGCCAGCCGGTGGACGTCGCAGGGCACCTCGCTGATGATCGCCCGGTCGGCGCCCGACAGGTACGCCGAGATCAGCGACGTCTCACCGCTGTAGCGGCCGAACAGCTCGACGACGGCGATGCGCTCGTGGGAGCCCGTCGAGGTCCGCAGCTGGTGGATGAACTGCACACTTCGGGTCACTGCCGTGGAGAAGCCGATGCAGTAGTCGGTGCCGTGGACGTCGTTGTCCATGGTCTTGGGGATCGCGACGACCGGGACGCCTTCTTCGTGCATCCGCAGCCCGTACGACAGCGTGTCGTCGCCGCCGATGGGGATCAGCGCATCGATCTGGAGACGTTCGAGGACCTTCAGGGCGTGGGAGGTGAAGTCGTGGGGACCTTCTCCTTCGGCGCGGTCCTGCAGGAACGGCGGCACCTCCGAGGACTTCACGCGACTGGGGTTGGTGCGTGACGTGTGCAGCATCGTGCCGCCGCTGCGGTCGATCGTGCGGACCACCGACCGGTTCAGCACCGTCGTGTGTCGCTGCAGCGCCTCCTCGTCGTCGACATCGGTCTCCAGCAGCGCCGCCCAGCCGCGGCGCAGGCCGATCACCTCGTGCCCGTCGTCGATGACGCGCTCGACGACCGCCTTGATGCACGGGTTCAAGCCGGGGACGTCGCCCCCGCCGGTCAGGATGCCGATGCGCATGTCGCACTCCGATGGGCTGAAGTGGTCGACACGCTAGCGCGCCGCCGCGGTCTTACAGTGGCGCCGTGCCGGTCATCTCGTATCCCCCCGAGCTGCCCGTCAGCGCCGCCCGGGGTGAGATCGCCGACGCCATCCAGTCCGCACAGGTCGTCGTGGTCGCAGGCGAGACGGGGTCGGGCAAGACGACGCAGCTGCCCAAGATCTGCCTGGACATCGGCCGGACCAGCATCGCGCACACCCAGCCACGCCGTATCGCCGCGCGTGCGGTCGCCGAGCGCATCGCCCAGGAGCTCCGGGTCGACCTCGGCGACGAGGTGGGCTACCAGGTCCGGTTCACCGACAAGACCAGCGAGCGCACCCAGGTCAAGGTCATGACCGACGGGGTGCTGCTCGCCGAGATCCAGCGAGATCCGGACCTGCGCCGGTACGACACGGTCATCGTCGACGAGGCGCACGAGCGCAGCTTGAACATCGACTTCCTGCTCAGTTACCTCCACCGTCTCCTGGCCCGCCGACCGGACCTGAAGCTGGTCATCACGTCGGCCACCATCGACCCGCAGCGGTTCGCCGCGCACTTCGGCGAGGCGCCGGTGATCGAGGTGTCCGGTCGGACCTACCCGGTCGAGGTGCGGTACCGCCCGCTGGCCGACCCCGACGGGGAAGAGCGAGACCAGGTGCAGGGCATCACCGACGCCGTGCGAGAGCTCGTCCGCGAGGGTCCCGGCGACATCCTGGTGTTCCTGTCTGGGGAGCGGGAGATCCGCGACGCTGCCGATGCCGTTCGCGGGCTGCGCCTGCCCGACACTGAGGTGGTGCCGCTGTTCGCCCGGCTGTCCGCCGCGGAGCAGCACCGCGTCTTCCAACCCCATCCCGGCCGGCGGGTCGTGCTGGCGACCAATGTGGCGGAGACCAGCCTCACCGTGCCCGGCATCCGCTACGTCGTCGACGTCGGTACGGCCCGCATCTCGCGGTACAGCAACCGGACGAAGGTGCAGCGCCTGCCGATCGAACCGATCTCGCAGGCCAGCGCCGACCAGCGCAAGGGACGGTGCGGGAGGGTCGCCGAGGGCGTGTGCATCCGGCTGTACAGCGAGGAGGACTTCGCCTCGCGCCCCGAGTTCACCGATCCCGAGATCCTGCGGACCAACCTCGCCTCGGTGATCTTGCAGATGGCGACGCTGGGCCTCGGCGAAGTCGATGCGTTTCCGTTCATCGACCCTCCCGACCAGCGCAGCGTCCGCGACGCGGTGCAGCTGCTGCACGAGCTGCAAGCGATCGACCGGCCCACCGGCCCGCCCCGGGTGACGCCGCTCGGCCGCACGATGACGCGCCTGCCGGTGGATCCGCGGCTGGCGCGGATGGTCATCGAGGGTCATCGCAACGGCTGTCTGCGTGAGGTCGTCGTCATCGTCTCGGCGCTGTCGATCCAGGATCCGCGGGAGCGCCCCGCCGACCGGCAGGACGCCGCCGACGAGCAGCACCGGCGCTTCGCGGATGACCGCTCAGACCTCCTGTCCTGGCTCGCGCTGTGGGAGTACCTGCGAGCCCAGCAGCGGGCGCTGTCGTCGAACCAGTTCCGCAAGCAGTGCCGGACCGAGTTCCTGCACTACCTGCGGGTGCGCGAGTGGCAGGACCTCACGGCGCAGGTGCGGCGCGCCGCCAAGGACGCCGGCATGCGCGTCACCGACACGCCCGCGGAGCCCGAGGCAGTCCACCGGTCGTTGCTGGCAGGACTGCTGTCCCAGATCGGGCTGCGCCAGGGCGGAAGTCGCGAGTACCTCGGCGGACGCGGGACCCGCTTCGTCATCTGGCCCGGCTCAGGGCTCGCCCGTACGCCACCTGAGTGGGTGATGGCCGCCGAGCTGGTGGAGACCTCACGGCTGTGGGCCAGAACGGTGGCCGGCATGCAACCCGAGTGGGCCGAGCAGCTGGCCGCGCACCTGGTCAAGCGCAGCTACGGCGAGCCGCGGTGGTCGGCCCGCCGGGGGAGCGCGGTCGCCGACGAGCGCGTGACGCTGTACGGCGTTCCCATCGTCGGGGCGCGGACGGTGCCGTACGGGCGCATCGACCCTGTGGCGTCGCGCGCGCTGTTCATCCGCCACGCGCTGGTCGAGGGGAGGTGGCGCACCCACCACCGGTTCGCGAAGGCCAACCGGGCCCTGCTCGACGAGCTCGCCAACCTCGAGGAGCGCAGCCGCCGGCGCGACATCGTCATCGGTGACGACGAGCTGTACGACTTCTACGACCGCCGGCTCCCCGAGCAGGTCGTTTCGGCGCGCCACTTCGACCGGTGGTGGAAGACGGCGCGGCACGCCGACCCGGACCTGTTGACCCTGACCCCTGCGGACGTGCTGACCGAGACCTCGGCCGCACCGGATCCACACGCGTGCCCCGACACGTGGCGCCAAGGTGATGTGCAGCTGCGGTTGGAGTACCGCTTCGCTCCCGGGTCGGACACCGACGGCGTCAACGTCGTGATCCCCCTCGCCGCCCTGCCCCAGGTCGTGTCTGACGGCTTCGATTGGCAGGTGCCGGGGCTGCGCGGTGAGCTGGTGACTGCCCTGTTGCGATCGCTGCCCAAGCACGCACGGACCGCGCTCGTGCCCATCCCCGACCTCGTCCGTGAGATCCTGCCCGACCTGGTGCCGGGCGCACAGCCGCTCACCGCCGCACTCGCCCAGCAGCTGCGGGCGCGCCGTGGAGTCGTCGTGGGACCCGACGACTGGGATTGGAGCCGTGTGCCGGCGCATCTGCGACCGGTGTTCCGTGTCGTGGACGAGGGACGCGTCATCGCATCAGACCGGGATCTGACCCAGCTGCAGCGGAGGCTGGCCCCAACGGCCAGGGCAGCGGTGGTCGAGGCCGCCGCACGCGCCCGCCCACAGACGGCACCCGCCCTTGAGCGCACCGGTCTGCGGGCCTGGCCTGACACCGGCGTACCGCGGCGCATCGACACCGTGCACGAGGAACATCCCGTCGTGGGATTCCCGGCCCTCGTCGATGAGGGGGACAGCGTCGGGGTGCGTGTCCTGCTCACCGGCGAAGAGCAGCGCCGCGCCATGTGGCTGGGAACCCGGCGCCTGCTGCTGCTCACCACGCCGGTTCCCGCCCGCGCAGTGCACGATCAGCTGGACAACGCCACACGGCTCTCGCTGACGCGCAACCCCCATGGATCCGTCCCGGCGCTGCTCGACGACTGCCGCAGCTGTGCGGTGGACGACCTCATGGCGCGTTACGGGGCGCCGGTGTGGGACGCAGCGGCCTTCGACGACCTGCGTCGCGCCGTTGCGACGCAGCTCGAGGGGACGGTCCTGGACGTCGTCGGGCGTGTCGCCCGGGTTCTTTCCGCAGCCGGTGAGGTGCACCAGCGTCTCGACCGAGCCACCGACGACCCGTCCATCCTCGATGTGCGCGGGCAGGTCGCAGCGTTGGTCTACCCGGGGTTTGTCACAGTCACGGGACGGTCGCGGCTGCGTGACCTCCCGCGCTATCTCACGGGGGTCCAACGTCGGCTGGACAAGCTGGGCGCAGATCCAGAGCGCGACCGGCGGCTGATGGCGCGGGTGCAGGTCGTCGTGGAGGAGTATCAGGCCCTGCGCGCACTGCCTGCTGAGGCGGTCGACCTTCGTGCGGTGCACCAGATCCGCTGGATGATCGAAGAGCTTCGCATCAGCCTGTTCGCGCAGCAGCTGGGCACCGCGCATCCAGTTTCAGACACGCGGATCTTCCGCGCGATCGCCGCGGCGCGACGCGCCTGAGATCATGACGCCCATGACGGAATCGCCGTTGCTCGAGGGCCTGCGGGTCATCGACCTGTCGCGGGTCCTGGCCGGACCCTACGCCGGCCAGCTGCTCGCCGAGATGGGCGCCGACGTGATCAAGGTGGAACCTCCCGAGGGCGACCCGTCACGGGGGATCGGACCGCACATCGAAGGGCGGTCGCTGTACTTCTCGTCCCTGAACACCGGCAAGCGCGGGATCGTGCTGGACCTGACGGCCGACAGCGGTCGGCGGGCGCTGGATGCACTGCTGGACAGCGCCGACATCTTGCTGGAGAACTTCCGGCCCAGCACCGCTCGCAAGCTCGGCGTCGATCCCACCGACGTGCTGGCCCGGCATCCGCACCTGACCGTGGTGACGGTCTCGTCGTACGCGCGGGACAGCGCGCGGGCCGAAGATCCCGCACTGGACCTGTCCGTGCAGGCCGAGGCGGGCATCATGTCGGTCACTGGCGAACCCGGCGGCCCCCCGCTGCGCGCCGGCGTGCCGGTCGGCGACCTGACCGCCGGGATGCTCGCGGCGTTGGCCGCCGTCGCCGGCTATGCCGCTCGCTTGCGCCACGGACGGGGGCGCCACGTCGAGGTGCCGCTGCTGGACGCGACGCTGTCGCTGCTGTCATACGTCGCGACCGCGGCCGCTGGGACCGGCGTGAACCCACCCCCTGTCGGGTCGGCCCACCACTCGGTCGTGCCCTACGGGGCGTACCCGACGAAAGATGGATGGATCGCCGTCCCGGTCATCGGCGACAAGCTGTGGCGGCTGCTGTGTGGTGCGCTGGAGCTGGATGGCCTCGCCGGACGCGATGACCTGGCCACCAACGCCCATCGCGCGCAGCGCCGGGAGGAGGTCGACGCCGCCCTCGCAACAGCACTGGGCAGGCTCACCACCGCCGAGGCGCAGCGCCGGCTGTCCGCCGGCAACATCCCGAGTGCACCGGTCAACCAGATCCTCGACGCCCTGGCGACGCCGTACGTCGCTGCCCAGGGGATCGTGGCCGACGTCGCCGCTGCCGAAGGGACGTACTCGATGGTGCGCACCCCGTTGGGCAGGGGCGGAGCGCTACGACCCGCGCCCGGTCTCGGCGAGCACACCCGCGACGTGCTGGCTGAGGCACTGGGCGACGACTCACCCCTGCTGGCGGCGGTGGTCGCCGGCTGACTCCCGCGTCGCTGCGCCGGCTGGTGCTCGCGAGCCGGCTTACCGGGAGCCGCCCCGGCCGCGTGCGCGGTCGAGCAGCCGCCGGTCGCGCTTGCTGGGTCGCCCGGCACCGCGGTCACGGACGAAGAACGGCGCGGCCTCCTCACGGGGTGGCGGTGGGGGGCTGCGGTCGATCAGGCACTCGGCCGCCACCGGTGCGCCGACGCGCTGGTCGATCAGGCGGACGACCTCGACGATGCGCTCGCGGCCGCCGGCGCGGGCCTTGACGGTGTCACCAACGCGCACCGGCGCCGCCGGCTTGACCTTCGCGTCGTTGACCGCGACGTGCCCGCCGCGGCAGGCCTCGGCCGCCGCGGAGCGGGTCTTGTACAGCCGGACGGCCCACAGCCAGCGGTCGACGCGGGTGCTTTCCATGGCCCCCATCCTGGCACCGCCACCCAGCGCCCGGTCAGCTGACGGACCGGCGCCGGTCGAGCCGACGCTTGATCGCGAACACCACTGCCGAGCCGGCGAGCACAAGACAGACCTCCACCAAGAACCGGACCAGTGCGTCCAGCGCGAGCGTCGGCCGTCCGGCCACCAGCGACATGGACACCAACGCCGCGCTGGGGACCAGTGCGAGCGCGACCATCACCCCGGCGGTCAGGACCGTCCGGTTGATCGACGTCAGCAGCCCGCCGCAGATCCCCGCCACAGCGCCCACGACGACGCCCGGCCAGGTCAGCGTGGTCCAGTAGCGCACCAGCGTCCCCGACTCGAGGTACGAGGGGAGTCCCGCCGCCAGCGCCGAATCGCCCAGGCCCGCGCTGACCGCCGCCGTCAGCGCCGCGCCGCCGAGCAGCGCCGCGTAGGCGCGGGCCACGTCGTTCAGCCCGCCGAGCCATGACGATCGTGTGCGGTTGACCACACCCAGGACGAACCGGGCAAACGGCTGGAACCCGGGCGCGATCACCATCGCGCCGATGACGACGTGGATCGCGTCGGAGACGATTCCCGCGCCGGCGATCATGCCGGCGATGGCCATCATCACCACCTTCTCGGCGGTCATCGTGCTGTCGGCCGCCATCGACAGCTCCAGCTCTTCCCACGTGGTTGCTCCGTGCTCACGAGTGTGCGCCTGCGCGTCCGCCGCGATGACGCTCAACGGCTCCACGGTGGACATCGCCACGCCACCTGGACGGCCGAGGTCGAAGCGATCGGCCACCCTCATGACGTCGGCAAGCGTCTCGTTGTCGACGTCGAGCTGCACGACGTCACCCGGTGGCTTGACCGACGCCCCGCGATGGACGCGCACCCCAAGCAGGTCGAGCTGGTCCAGCCCGGCCAGCAGATCCTCACACCGGTCCGCTGGCACGGCGAGGTTGACGGTTCGCGGCATTGTTTCTCCAGGGGAGTGACGACGGGGGACCGAGGGGTTGTACTAGAGCATCCGCTTCGTTCGCCCGGGGGTGCAGATGCCAAGCACTAACGACCGCGCCACGCTGGCAGCAGTGTCCGCGGCGCAGCTGGCGTGCGGTATCGCCAGCGCTGCCGTCGCTGTGCGCCGGGGCCATGCGTTCGACCTGGGCCTGGTGCGCGGTGACCCCACGCGCGTCGCCGCCGAGGCGTGCACGATCGGGACCGCACTGTCGGCTCCCGCACCGATGCTGGTCACGCAGGCCGTCGCCACCGGCGTCGTGCTCAGCCGTGATAGCCGCCGGGCGACGAGCACGCTCGGGTGGCTCGGCGCCGCCATGATCGGCGGCTACCTCGCCGAGCGGCTCGTGCGTCAGCGGTTGCGTCCCGCGGGATGGGAGCAGGTCGAGACCCCGCTGGTCGTGACCGGCCTCGGCCTGTCGGCTGCGATGGCCACGCTCGGCTTGCGAAATCCGCGCCCACAGTGACCGACACGCAACCAGTTCGGATACCGGCAGGGTCGGCCCTGCTCGACGGCGACCTGTCCGTGCCCGCCGGCGCGGGCGGACTGGTGGTGTTCGCCCACGGCAGCGGCTCCAGCCGCCACAGCCCCCGCAACCAGGAGGTCGCTGCCGACCTGCAACGGGCCGGTCTGGCGACGCTGCTGTTCGACCTGCTCACCACGGACGAGGAGCGCGTCGACCAGCACACGCGGCACCTGCGGTTCGACATCCCGCTGCTGGCACAGCGGTTGGTCGACGTCACCGCTTGGGCGCAGAAAACGGAGGTGACCAACGGTCTGTCGATCGGCTACTTCGGGGCCAGCACCGGCGCCGCCGCAGCGCTCATCGCCGCCGCGCGGATGGGTGAGGGGGTGGCTGCGGTGGTGTCGCGAGGGGGACGCCCCGACCTCGCCGGCACGGACCTGGCCGGAGTCCGCTGTCCCGTGTTGCTGATCGTCGGTGGCGCTGACGGCCAGGTCCTGGCACTGAACCGGCGCGCGGCGGAAAGCCTTGCCGACGTCACCGTGGAGGTGGTCGAGGGCGCCGGTCACCTGTTCTCCGAGGCCGGCGCCCTCGAGCAGGTCAGTGCGCTGGCGGCCGGGTTCATGACACGCCACCTGGCGAGCGGCTCCACCTGAGACGCCTGGGTCGTTGTGGCGGCCCACGACGACCGATACCGTCGGGGCACCTCGACCCAGGAGCCCGCGTTGACTGCAGCCACCCCGTCCCACACCGCGCCGGCCGCGCTGAATCCCGGCGAGCACATCGAGCTCGTCGACACCTATGCCGCGCGCAACTACTCACCGCTGCCGGTGGTCGCCGCGTCGGGCAGCGGATCGTGGGTCACCGATGTCGACGGCAACCGCTATCTGGACTGCCTCGCGGCGTACTCCGCGGTCAACTTCGGCCACGGGCACCCCGAGATCATCGAGGCGGCCCGCCGCCAGCTGGACCGGATGACGCTGGTCAGCCGAGCGTTTCACCACGACCAGATGGGTCCGTTCTGCGCCGAGCTGTCGGCGCTGATCGGCAAGGACATGGTCTTGCCGATGAACACGGGCGCAGAGGCGGTCGAAAGCGGGATCAAGGTCGCCCGCAAGTGGGGTTACGAGGTCAAGGGGGTGCCGGACGGAAAGGCGAACATCGTCGTGGCCTCGGGCAACTTTCACGGGCGCACGACGACGATCATCAGCTTCTCCGACGACGACAGCGCTCGGGCCGGCTTCGGCCCGTACACGCCGGGCTTCACCACGGTGAAGTACGGCGACGCGTCGGCCGTGGCAGACGCCATCAACGACCACACCGTCGCGGTCTTGATCGAGCCGATCCAGGGCGAGGCCGGCGTCGTCATCCCCCCGGACGACTACCTGCCACAGGTCCGCGCGCTGTGCTCCGAGCGCAACGTGCTGCTGATCGCCGATGAGATCCAGTCCGGCCTGGCCCGCACGGGGTACACGCTCACCAGTCAGCACTTCGGCGTCGAGGCCGACGTCTACCTGCTCGGCAAGGCGCTGGGCGGCGGGGTCGTCCCGGTGTCGGCGGTCCTCGCGGGCACCGACGTCCTCGGCGTGCTCAAGCCGGGGGAGCACGGATCGACGTTCGGAGGCAACCCGCTGGCGTGCGCCGTCGGCCGCACCGTCGTCGGTCTGCTGCAGACCGGCGAGTACCAGGAGCGCGCCCGCACCCTCGGCCAGCAGCTGCGCCAGGGATTGGAGGGGCTGCGCGACGTCGGGGTGACCGAAGTCCGCAGCCTGGGCCTGTGGGCGGGCATCGACATCGACCCGGCGTTGGGTACCGGCCGGGACGTGTGCTACGGACTGCTCGACCGCGGGGTGCTCGCCAAGGACACACACGGCTCGACGATCCGGCTCGCGCCACCGCTGGTCATCGAAGCGCAGGAGATCGACTGGGCGGTCGAGCAGCTGGGCGACGTGCTGAAGCAGCTGAGCGGCTGAGTCGGCTAGACGCTTCCGGTCACGTACTGCTCCAGGCTCTGCGTGGCAACCTCGAGCTCGTCGAGGCGGACCTTGATCACATCGCCGATGGAGACGATCCCGCACAGCCCGTCGTCACCCATGACCGGCACGTGACGGATGCGCCGGCGCGTCATGATCGCCATCAGCTCGTCGCAGGTCGTCTCTGGGCTGCAGGTCGTCACCTCGGTGCTCATGACGTCGGCGACCGTCTGCTTGACCGCACCCGTGCCCCGGCGGGCCATCTCCCGGACGATGTCCCGCTCGGAGATGATGCCGACCACCGTGGTGCCGTCGTCGGTGACCACCAGCGCCCCGACGCCGTGCTCGGCGAGCTTGTCGACGGCGGCCAGCAACATCGCATCGGGGCGGATGCCGAACACGCCTGAGCCCTTGCGTTCCAAGATCATGGAGACTGCCACGGCCACAGTGAACCTCCTTCGCAGGGCAAACTTCCCGCGTTCGGGGGCTTGAGTCAAGGATCCACGGAGGCAACGCATGGGGCAGCTGGACATCGGCATCATCGGGACGTCCAACAAGGACGGCGACCTGCGGCGGCCGATCCACCCCCTGCACTTCGACCGCGTCGACGATGCCATCCGCCGCCATCTGTACGTCGAGCATGGCTATGGCGAGCACTTCGGCGTGACCGACGACCGCATCGCCCCGCTGGTCGCCGGGATGCGCACCCGCGACGAGCTCATCGCCGAGACCGACGTGATCCTGCTGCCCAAGCCGACGCATGCCGACGTCGAGCAGCTGCGCGAGGGACAGGTGCTGTGGGGTTGGCCGCACTGCGTACAGGACGAGCACGTCACCCAGATGGCCATCGACCGGCGGCTGACGATGATCGCGTGGGAGGCGATGAACCACTGGAGCTCCGAAGGCGCGTTCTCGCTGCACGTGTTCCACAAGAACAACGAGCTCGCCGGCTACTGCTCCGTCCTGCACGCGCTGCAGGAGCTTGGCCGGACGGGCCACTACGGGCCGCGGATGCGAGCGGTGGTGATCAGCTTCGGCGCGACCGCCCGGGGGGCGGTCACGGCGCTGTACGGCCTGGGGGTGACCGACGTCACGGTGCTGACACAGCGCGACACCACCCGGGTGGCGTACCCGATCCCGGGGGTGCTGTACGGCCAGTTCGAGCGGGTCGCACCGGGGTCGCCGTCGACGGTGGCGCTCAAGAGCACCGGTCCGGTGCCGACGGCGCAGTTCCTCGCAGGGTTCGACATCATCGTCAACTGCGTGCTGCAGGACCCGACCTCGCCGCTGCTGTTCGTGGACGCCGACGAGGTCGACCTGTTCGATCCCGGCACCCTGTTCGTCGACGTCTCGTGCGACGAGGGGATGGGCTTCTATTTCGCGCGTCCCACCTCGTTCGTCGAGCCGATGTTCGGGGTCGGTCGCGGCGCCTGGTGCTACGGCGTCGACCACAGCCCGTCGTACCTGTGGAACGCGGCCACCTGGGAGATCAGCGAAGCGCTGATCCCGTATCTGGGTGTGGTGACCGAGGGGCCTTCGGCGTGGGACGCCAACGCGACGATCAGCCGGGCGATCGAGGTGCGGCAGGGACAGATCGTCAACCCGCTGATCCTGCAGTTCCAGGGCCGCGACGCGAACTACCCGCATCGCCGGCGCTGACGCTCACTGCGAGCCGCACAGCCACCGCACGCCGTAGGCACCCACGCTGACGTCGGCTGCGCCATGGGGGTCCACGGTGACCGGCCTACCGCCGAGCAGGTCCTCGAGGCGGCCTTGACGCAAGGACAGCCCCGTCGAACGGTCCAGGTGGACCAGCTGATCCCGGCCGCTGAGGTTGTGCACACACAGGATCTTCGAAGACCCGTCAGGTGCCCAGCGCTCGAAGGCGAACACGGTCGGGGCGGTCGCCAGGATCCGCTGCGGGCCGCTGGGATGGAATGCCGGCTGGCGGCACCGGACGGCGATCCGCTCGAGGAAGCGGTGAAAGATCCGGTGGCGCAACGAGTCCGGGTCGTCCAGCTCTGCTTCCAGCGTCGCGCGGTCCAGCTTCTGCCGGTTGATCGTCCGCAGTCGGCCCGTGGCCTGGACACCGTCGATCCAGTTGCGGCTGCCGAGCAGGGCGTGGACGTAGATGCCGGGTACACCCGCCAGCGACAGCAGGATCGACTGGGCGGCGAGGAACCGGTCGACCTGGCGCGTGACCGGCTCGGTCGTGCCGACGGGGTTCAGCGCGTCGAAGAACACGGTGTTCAGCTCGTACGGCGCCATCGTCCCCCCGGGGCCGGTGCGGTAGGACACACCGCCGCCGTGCGCGACGGCGAGATCGCACAGATGCTGAATCTCGGCGCGGGTGAGCATTCCCTCGGCGGGACGCAGCCCGATGCCGTCATGGGAGCCCAGGAAGTTGAAGAACGTCGTCATCGGCGTCGGTGGCCGCAGGGTGGCGGCCCACTCCTGCAGGGTCGAGGAATCGGCGAGGTGGAAGGCAGACAGGATCAGCGGCGCCAGCGGGAACTGGTACACCAGGTGCGCCTCGTCGTCGCCGTTGCCGAAGTAGCCGACGTTCTCCGTGTGCGGGACGTTGGTCTCCGTGATGAGCAGCGTGCCGGGTGCGACCGCGTCGACCACGGTCCGCCACAGGCGCACGATCTCGTGGGTCTGCGGCAGGTGCACCGACGACGTGGCCGGGTCCTTCCACAGAAACGCGACCGCGTCGAGTCGGATGAACCGCGCCCCCTCCGCGATGTACCGAAGGATCACCTCGGTCATGGCGAACAAGGTCGCGGGATTGCGGTAGTCCAGGTCGACCTGATCTGGACCGAACGTCGTCCACACGTGCCGTGTGCCGTCCGCGGCGTCGAACGGCGTCAGCAACGGCGTGGTCCGCGGGCGGGTGACGCGGGACACGTCGAGGTTCGGATCTTCCGCGCGGTAGAAGCCGGCGCGGTCCGGCGCGTCGTCGAGCCAGTCGCAGAACCACGGCGCGCTGGCCGAGGAGTGGTTGACGACGGCGTCGGCCATCAGTCCCACGTGGCGGCTGAGGCGGCGCACGTCCTCCCACGTCCCTGCCGCGGGGTCGACGGCGGTGTAGTCGACGACGGCGAACCCGTCGTCGGACGTGTAGGGGAAGAACGGCAGCAGGTGGACGTTGCTGATGACCCCGTCGACGCGCTCGCGCAGGAAGTCGTCGAGCGTGTGCAGGGGCGGGCGGTCGGGCTCCCGGATCTGGTCGGCGTAGGTGATGAGCACCACGTCCCGCTCGCTGAACAACCGCGGGCGGACGGGATGGTGGGCCTGTAGGGACGGCTCGAGCAGCTCCATCAGCGCCTCGACCGCCCACCTCGCCGTCGGCCGCCCGTACAGCACCGTCAGGTGGCGGCGGAGGCGCTGCCGCAAGGGGTCGACGGGGGAGACCGGCACTGGGGCCGAGCCTAGCCCGGAGTGGGGTCAGGAGCGGCGGCGCCGCCCCTGACGGCCGTTGAGCGCCACGAGCACCACCACGAGACCGAAGAGCACCGCCGGCGGCGTCCAATCGCTGCCGGCGACGTCCGCGGCCAGCTCGACCGGGCCGTGGCGGTGGCTGCGGTGGTCGTGGACCGCCGGCGGTCGAGGCGCGATCGGGGTCGCCGCCGGCTTCGTCTGGGACCCGCCGCGCGGCGTATCGGCGCCGGCGGTCACCGTGCGGTCAGGTCGTCGACCGGGCTCCTGCTCCACCCCGTGCAGCCGGCCGTCACTTTCGAAGGTCAGCGTGGCGGTGCCCTCGCCCACGCAGTAGGTGAACGTCGCTCCGTGGCGTGCTCTCGGCTGGCCGAGCGTGACCAGTACCTGCTCGGCGGTCATGCCGCGGCGCAGCTCGCCCATGCGGCCGGCATCCAACGGCGCCACATCGGCGCGACAGGCGTCCGGCGGAACGCCGATCGCCCGCTCCCACATCTGCAGGTAGGCCTCCGGCCCACGCTGCATGTCCGCCAGGATCTCGTCGCCCGCGAGCCGTCGGAGGTCCTCGAGCCAGTCCGGGTACAGCCCGTAGTGCGCGACGCCGTCGACGTTGATGTCGTACACCCGCTCGCCGCTGCGCTGCTGGTGGACCGTGACCCCACCGAGTCCCTTGAACGGGTACGTCACCGGGTTGTCGGCGGCGCCACCGCGGGGAGCACCCTGCGAACCGAAGCCGTTGGTGTCCGCGCCGTAGCCGAAGCCGAAGTAGTAGCGGTCGTCGACCCACTGCTTGTGCTTGCGCCAGTGCTCCACGAACGTGGTGGACGTGCCGGCGTAGGGGGTGACCACGCCGCCGGTGCGCAGGATGCGGGGGTAGATCGTCTCGTCGGCCCAGCCGTGGCTGGACACCACCCCCGAGTACCCCTCGGACTCGATCACGTCCATCGCCTGAGCGCGCGCCCGTGCGCTCATGTGGTCCGGGTCGAAGATCATCCCCTTGTCCATCATCCGCCGGATCAGGTGCTCGCCGAGCGGGGTCAGCCCCATGGCGTTGCAGTGCGGCGCCGGCGGGTACGCGGGGGCCGCGCCCACCCCCGCGGCCTCGTGCAGGATGATCCCGGCCAGCGCGTCGCGACCGGTCAACTCGTCAGGGGTCCCAGCGTCGTCGTGCAGGTTGTACTGCGTCCGGTCGTGCGCGTGCTCGTAATCGTGTCCGTGCTCTTCGTCACACGTCTGCATGCGCCAGAAGCGGCCTGTCTCGAGGAAGTTGCCGCCGTTGACGAGCACACCGGTCGTGCCGGCGTCGCCTGCCACCCCCGACAAGGCGTTGTCGAACTTGTTGACCAGCTCCATCTGGCGGACACCGAGGTCGTACACCTCGTCCAGTCGCCGGTCGATGTCCTCCGTCGAGCACCGCGGCTGCTCCTGGTAGATCTGGCAGTCGAACAGCACCGACACCTCGATGCCCAGGACCACGGCCAGCCGGCCGGAGTTCATCACGCGCCGCGCCTCGAACGGGTCCGTGACGATGCGGAACCACCCCTCGCCCGGACCGCCGTATTGCGCGTCGATGTAGTCCTGCAGCTCGTGGATGCGCTGGTGCTGCAGCCGCACGCCGTCCATCTCGTTGCAGCTGTTGCGCTTGTACGGGTAGATCTTGCACAGCTGGTTGTTGTCAACCAGCAGGTTGGTGAACATCCGCAGCCCGGAGCGCCACGCCCGCTCGAGCCACTTGTAATAGACCTGCTCGTAGGTGAGGGAGTTGTACTTCGGCCAGTCCGTGAAGGTCGGCCAGCCGGCGTTGGTGTCGTGTCCGCGCACCGGGTCTCGGCCCGACAGCACCGTCTCCAGGGCGGCGGCGCGGCCGCCGGCGAGCTCGTGCTCCTTGCAGCCGGCCAGTGCGTGCTCGACGCCGTACGGGTGCCAGGGCCGTCCACAGCGCGCGCGTCCGCCGAGGAACTCGAAGGCCATCATGTGCAGGTGTGCGTCGAGGTAGCCACGGACCTCCCCGAACGGCGTCTCGCCCACCGCAGGTGCGCCGTCGACGTTGACCTCGACCTCCGGGAAGATGGCGCACCCGTCGGCGCGCTCGATCGCGAACCGCTGCGCGTCCCCGGCGCCGTCCGGCGCGGCCAGGGCCAGGCTCCCGTCGGGCGCCACGACCAACACCCGGTCGACGGCGGTCAGCCGGAACTGAAAGGCGCCGTCCGACGCCTGCTCGACCTCCCAGTCCGCAAGCTCGCTGGCGACGTCGGCGAAGACCACCCGTGCGCCACGTCCGGTGGCGGTCCCGGCGGGCCCCTCGGCCCCCTGCTCGGCGGCCCGGTCGGTGGTCCCGTAGGTCAATCCCCCGACCGCCGCGCCGGCGCTGGATCCAGTTGCGGACTTCAGCGCCTTGCCCGCCTCCCCTTCGGACACAGCGACGAAGTCCTCGGCCGTTCCGTACAGCAGGTAGCGGCCGAGGTCGGTGGCCTGGAAGTGCAGGTGCTCCGCGATGCCGGCATCGGAGGCCGTCGTGGGGCCGTCGTCGCTCCGGGCCAGGAACCCGCCGGTCACCAGCGATCGCACGGTGTAGCACCCGCCGGCCATGTCGTAGCGGTCCGTGGGGACTGCGGCGCGATCGCGCGCGTGCGGCGGCACGATCCGCTGGATCGCCTGGGCCCGCGCCGCGGCCGGGGTCCCGGACGTGGCGGGGGGTGACGCCGATGCGAGTGGCGTCGCCGCCACGGTCATGGCGGCGAAGATCGCGAGCGCAAGCCCGCGCCGAAGCAGCAGACGTGAGGCCATGGCAGGTGGTTTCGACGTGACGGAGCGGCGTTCCTGCGATTGGGTAACGTTCCCCGATGGACGCCGACGAAGCCCGCGAATTCATCCGCAGCAACAGCCGGGCGGTGCTGGCGACGTTCCGCCGCGACGGTGGGGTGCAGATGTCACCCGTCGACGGGGTGGTCGACGCCGACGGCTATGTCGTCGTCAGCAGCCGCGAGACGGCGATGAAGGTGCGCAACCTGCAGCGCAACCCCCGAGCCACGTTGTGCGTGTTCACCGAGTCGTTCTACGGGCCCTGGGTGTATGTCGAAGGTGACGCCGAGCTGGTGCAGCTCCCGGAGGCCATGGAGGGGCTGGTGGACTACTACCGCCGCGCCAAGGGCGAGCATCCGGACTGGGACGAGTACCGCCAGGCGATGGTCGACGATCGGCGGCTGTTGATCCGCATCCCGATCGAACGCGCGGGACCGTCGGTCGCGGGATAGGTCAGCGCCGGCGGAGTCGGTGGACGCCCAGGCTGACCATGGCGATGCCCAGGGCCACGAGGAGGATCTCACCGACCAGGTTGGCTTGATGGCTCAGCTGCTGCACGAGCCGGTGCCAGCCCAGCAGCCAGTGCACCACCACGTTGTCCACGACCGCCAGCGTGCCGACCGCGATCAGCGCGCCGTCGAGCATGTCTGCGACGCGGGACCGGTCAGGAGTCATCGACTGCCAGGGTAGGGGTCGCGTCGGTCTGGATAGGCTGCGGGTGACGTGCAGCTGCTCGACCGACGCCGCTATGCCAGCTACCGGTCCCTGCTGAGCAACGCAGACTTCCGACGCTGGTTCTGGTCGTCGCTGGGCTCGAGCCTGGGGGACTGGGTCGGACTGTTCGCGCTGCAGGTGCTGATCGTGTCGCTTGCCGAGCCGGGGTCGCGGTTGGCGCTGTTCGGCCTCGGCGGGATCATGATGGCCAGGCTGCTGCCCAGCGTGGTCTTCGGTCCCGTGGCCGGCGTCGTCGCCGACCGCTACAACCGCAAGCGGCTGCTGATCACCTGTGACGTCGCCCGGGCGGCGCTGTTCGTCGGCATCGCGTTCTCGCGGGACGTCTGGGCCCTGTTCGCGCTGACGGTCATCGTCGAGAGCCTGTCGCTGCTGTACCTGTCGGCCAAGAACGCCGTGCTGCCGGCGATCGTCGACGACGATGACCTGACCGAGGCGAACCAGCTGACCTTGCTGATCACCTACGGCCCACTGCCGTTCGGCGCTGCGGTCGCAGCCCTGCTCAGCTGGCTCAGCGGCGTGCTTGCCCGCACCGACGTCGTGCAGATCGACGGGACGACCGGGGCGCTGCTGCTCAACGCGGCCACGTTCGCCATCGCGGGACTGCTGCTGGTGCGATTGCGCTCCGTCGGCGGCTCGCGGGAGCGCGACGAGGAGGACGCGGACACCGGCGCGGTGCAGCAGATCAAGGACGGGATCGCGTTCATCCGGGACCGGCAGGTCGTCCGCTCGCTGATCCTCGGCGTGATCGGGGTGTTCTTCGGCGCGGGCATCATCATCACCCTGGGGCCGGAGTTCGTGCGCAGCGACCTGGGCAAGTCCGAAAGTGACTGGTACGGGCTCATGACGACGGTCGGGTTCGGGCTGCTGCTGGGCATCGCGGCGACACCCGTGCTCAATCAGCGGCTGTCCAACCGCACCATCTTCCCCGTGGCGCTGATCGTGGCGGCGCTCGCGGCGACGGGTACCGCGGTCGTCCCATCGTTTCCCGTCGTCCAGGCGGTCGGCTTCGTCATGGGCGCGCTCGCGGGCGTGAGCTTCGTCAGCGGGTTCACCCTCCTGCACGAGACCACGGACGATCAGGCGCGGGGGCGGACGTTCGCGACGTTCTTCACCGGCACGCGGATCTCCATGTTCGCCGCGCTCGGGTTCGGCCCGTTCCTCGCCGGGGCCATCGGCCGGTGGACGGTCGGCATCGGCGGGGCGGACGTCACCGTCAGCGGTGTCCGTTTGACCATCGTGCTGGGCGGGCTCGTGGCGTTGGTCAGCGCTGTGGTCAGCGGGCGGGGGATGCTCAAGGACCGTTGACCGGTGGCGGGCCCCAGTCGGCGTCCAACGCGCGGCGCAGGGCGCTGACTGTGGGATGACCCACCCGATCCGCCAGCTCCGCTTCGATCTGCTGCAGGATGTCGGCAGCCGACTGGGTCAGGCGCCGGCCCCGGGGTGTGAGCATGACCACTTTTGCCCTGCGGTCGTCGGGGTCGGCAGCGACGGTGACCAGGCCGTGGTCGACCAGCTCTTCGATGAGCTTTTGCATCGACTGGCGGCTAATGCCCACGCGCGGTGCTGGGAGCGACGGGGCGGACCGGGGTGCCGCTGGTCGGGCAGGCGCTGGCTCGTGGCCACAGCGTTCGCGCGCTCGTGCGGTCACACGACAAGGCGGCACGGTTGCCCGCCGACGACCGGCTGACCCTCGTCGAGGGCGACCTGCTGGACGCCGGGGCGGTGTCGAAGGTCATTGAGGGCAGCGCTGCAGTGCTCAACGTGGCCGGTCCGGGCAAGGGCTCGCCCCCCGGCCTGCAGCAACGGGCCATCGGGCTGATCATCGCGGCGATGACCGAGCACGGGGTCGACCGGCTGATCACGCTGACCGGCGCCGGTGTCCGCGACGAAGGCGACCAGCCGAAGGTGATCGACCGGCTGTTCCACGCGGCGCTGAAGACCGTCCAGGGCCAGCTGCTGGCCGACAGTGAGGCGTATGTCCGGGCCGTGCGCGACAGCGGGTTGCGCTGGACCGTGGTGCGCGCCCCGCGGCTGGTTGACGCGCCGGTGCAGGGGCGCTACCGGGTGGTCAGGCATGTGGGCGCTGCGTCGGGCACGAAGCTCGCCCGCACCGACCTCGCCACATTCATCCTCGACGAGCTGGACGGCGGAACCTACGTGGGCGCGATGCCCGTCGTCAGCGCCTGAGCCCTGCGAAGGCGTCGGCGACGGGCGTGTCGCCGGCGACGAGTTCAACGACGGTACCGACCGATCGGTCGTCGTGCAGCGCTTGGACCAGCACCGCCGCAACGTCGTCCCGCGGGATGTCACCACGCTCGACGCGCTCCGCCAGTGACACCAGGCCCGTCGCGGGTTCGTCGGTCAGTCGGCCGGGCCGCACGATCGTCCACTGCAGGTCGCTGGCCATGAGGGCTTCGTCGGCGCGTGCCTTCGCACGCAGGTAGACGCTGAACACGTCGTCGCCTGCTGGGGGGTTGCGCGTGCCCATGCTGCTGACCATCACATACCTTGGGACGCCGGCCTCCACGGCGGCGTCGCGCAACGTGACGGCCGCGCCGTAGTCGACCGTCTCCTTGCGGCGCGCGCCGCTACCCGGGCCGGCGCCGGCGGCGAAGACCACGGCGTCGCACCCCTCGATCGCTGCCGCGACGTCCGCAGCGGCTGCCTGCTCGAGGTCGACGACCACCGGGTCGCCGCCGTCGGCGCGGACGTCATCGGCGTGCGACGGGTTGCGAATCAGCCCGACCACCCGGTCGCCCGCAGCCACCAGCCGACGGGTCAACAGCCGGGCGACCTGCCCGTGCGCGCCGGCAATGACGACGTCCATGCCTCGTTCCTTCCGCAGCGGTCGCCGTCGATGCTAGGTGTCCTCGCGACGCGCCTGCACCGCCATCCCGCCCGCCGCCAGCAGCGCAGCGCCCCCGACGATCGCTCCGCCCCCCGTGGCCGGCAGGCGTGGCGCGCCGGCCGTCGTCGTCGCCCCGTCCGAGGAATCGCGCCGGCCGCCCCGCCCGCGAGGCGATGCGCCCCCGCCGTTTCGCTCACGGTCATCGGTCCCCGGATCGGTCGGCCGCCGCGTACGCCGCGCGTCGATCTCGTACGTCCAGTTGCGGTCGGCGAACCCACCCATCGTGTAGTACGGGTACAGCCCCAGGTATTCGCCGCGCGACCGCTCGGACCAGGCCAGCGCGTCCGGCGTCGCCGTCTTCCAGAAGTTGACCATGTAGCCGCTCTCGAACAGACGGACGACGGTGTAGCCCCCCGGGTACTCCTTTGTGGATGCTCCCTCGAAGTACGGCAGGTGCCCGGTCTCGGTCGAGGTCGACCGGTGGTTGCGGTGGGTGTGGCCGTTGTAGACACCGGCCACGTTGTCGTGGCGGGCAAGCAGCTCGCGGAACCGGCGCCCGTCCTCCTGGTTGACGCCGAACGTCAGCGGCGGGACCGACGCGAACGTCGCGCGGTCGCCGACGTGGTGGTGGAACATCGTGATCGTCGCGTCGCCCCGCTCGAGCTCCGCCTCGAGGTACTCCAGCTCCTCGGTCGGCAGCTGCCCGGCCCCGGTGGCGATCTCGGACGAGTCCAGCCCGACGAACCGGTAACGCGCGCGGTCGTCGCCGGCCAGCACCGAAAAGCGCGTCGTGCCGCGCTCGAACCCGTCGGCGAACACGTCCGCGAAGCAATCGCGCAGGTCCGGGTGGTCAGGCACCGGCGAGCAGTGATCGCCGCGGTGGGCGCGGTCGTGGTTGCCCCGAGTGACGAAATACGCGTGCGGGCTGTCGGGCCGGACCATCGAGCCGCTGCCACCCGGTCCGCCCAGCCGGCCGAAGCCGTCGAAGTGCTCACGCGCCTCGACCAGGCCTTCCAGCTCCGCGCCGCTGGTGAGGTCGCCGTTCGCGAGCAGCAGGCGGCAACCGTGCGACCGCGCGCCGGCAATCGCCCCCTGGGCCATGAACCGCCAGTAGGGGTTCTCCTCGTCCACGCGGTACCCGGGCGGGAAGCCCCCACCGGGCATGCGGTCGTCGGAGTACGCCAGCCCCGAGACGTGCTCGCCGATGTGCAGATCGTTCATCCACGCGACCCGCAGCAGCTCGCGTCCCCCCGGGGTGGTCAACGTCGTGAAGGTTCCGCCGTTGCTGGGATCGGGTTGCAGCGGCGACACCTGTGTAGGCACGGCCGGCACCCCGTTGCTCTCGGCTCGGAAGAAGTACCGGGTGCCCGGCTGCAGGTTCGACACCCGCGCGTAGTGATACGCAGTCGGTTCGTGCTGCGCCACAACCTCCCACTCCAATGGGTTGGGTGCGGTGCCCAGCAGCAGCCTTCCTGGGGCCTGGACCGGAGTCGGTCGCCCGTACTCGTCCGGCATCGAAGGGTCACCCGTGAACCAGGTGACAACCATCTCGGTGTCGGTCACCGTGACCAGCTCCAGGTTGTGGGGGACCGCGGCGAGGTCGCCTGCGCCCGGAGCCGCCTCCTGCGCCAACGCCCACTCCGGCCGCGACACCCGCGCAAGCGGGAACGTGGCCGCGACGAGACCGGCGTGTCGCAGCAGCTGGCGGCGGGTCAGTCGGCGTCCCACGGCGGTGGTTCCCTTCGGCGTCGGCGGTCGTGTTCCAGCAATTCGGCGCCTGCGGCGGCTTTCCTCCCATGGGTGGCCGTGCAGGATGCGCGGCTGCCCGCGTCGAAGAGCGTCCCGACAGACTGGTCGAGGAAAGGGCCCGCGGTGCACGTACGACGCAGCTGGTGGTTGGCGTTGATCCTGTCGTTGGCGATCGGAGCGGTTCCCGCCCTCGCCCAGGAGCCCACCGAGGAACCGATCGACGATCCGGCCGAGGAGGTCGTGGAGCCGGAGGACGTGACGCTGTACCTGTCGGGTGCGGAAACCGTCGGCGAGCTGGAGATCAACCCCACCGGGCCGTTCCGGCCGATGACGGCGGACGAACCGACCGGCAGCGCCCCCAAGTCAGCCTTCGTCACCAACTACGTCGTCGGCCCCAACACGGCGTGCGAGGGCAACGCGCTGCTGCCGACCTGGGAGGGCAACGTCGACGGTCGCGTGATCGGCGACGTCACGCTGACGTTCACCACGGCCGCCCACCCCGCGTCCCAGATCACCGTTGAGCTGTTCCCCGACGGCGACGGCGGGTGCGACAGCAGCCTGGGCAGCACCGGGTACACGCCACCGGTGGCCTCGAAGACCGTGGCGCTGTCGCCGGGTCTCGCCGAGCATGAGGTGGTGTTCGAGAACATCGACGCGAGCCCGGGGATGAACCTGGTCGTGATGTTCAGCGTGGCGACCGCAAGCCCGCACCAGGCCCGCCTGTTCTACGACGCCGAGGGGTTCGAGTCCCGGCTGCAGTTCCAGTGCCTGCCGCCCGAGGGCATGGACACCTGCCTGTACTGACCGCGACACGCCCTTCCTGCCGCCGGTGTCGGCGATGATGCGCTCCGGCACCGACGGCACGGAGGTTCGACTGTGGAGCAGCAGCGCGGCCGCGTCGCGTTCGCACTGGGTGGCGGCGGCGTCCTCGGCGCGCACGAGGTCGGCATGCTCCAGGCCTTGTTCGAGGCCGACGTCCGCCCCGATCTGGTGGTGGGCACGTCCGTCGGCGCGATCAACGGGGCGATGGTGGCGGCCGACCCGGACGAGGACGCCATCCGGCGGCTGGCGCAGCTGTGGACCAAGATCGGCAGGGCCGACGTGTTCGGCGGGTCGCTGGCCGCGCGCGTGGGCACGCTGGTGCGGTCCGGCACCCACCTGCATGACAACGCCTCGCTGCGCCAGCTGCTGACCACCCACCTCCCGGTGGCCCAGTTCGAGGACCTGGTCGTGCCGTTCCAGTGCGTCGCCGCGAGCATTCAGCAGGCCGGGGCGCACTGGTTCTCGACCGGCTCGCTGGTCGACGCGGTGCTGGCGTCCTCGGCCGTCCCGGGACTGCTGCCGCCGGTCGAGATCGACGGTGAGCACTTCCTCGACGGCGGGCTGGTGCACAGCATTCCCGTGGGCCGGGCGGTCAGCCTGGGGGCGACCGAGGTGTACGTGCTGCAGGTGGGGCGGGTGGAAGAGCCGTTGACCCCGCCCACAGGGCCGTTGCAGGTCGGCGTGGTCGCCTTCGAGATCGCCCGCCGGCACCGCTTCGTCGAGGAGATGCGACAGCTGCCCGCCGACGTCACCGTTCACGTGCTCCCCAGCGGCGACCCGCCCAAGGCCGACCTGTCGCAGCTGCGCTATCGCGACTTCTCCAAGGTCGGTGATCGCATCCGGCGAGCCTACGAGGCGTCCGCTGAGTACCTGCGGGAGCAGGCACGGTGAGGTTGCTGCGCCACCGGTACCTCCGGCGGCTGGTGACCATCCCCGCCGTCTACGCGGCGCTGGTGCTGCTGGTGACCACGCTTCCGCTGTGGCTGTTGGCGGCCTCGGCGGTGTCCTACTGGCTGCCGGGCAAGTGGCGGCCGTTCCGCTTGCTGTGGTTCCTGATCGTCTATCTCGCGTTGGAGGTCGTCGGTATCGTCGCCGCGGGGGCGCTGTGGATCGGCGCAGGGTTCGGCCGCACCACGAGCCGGGAGGACGTCCAGGCCGTCCACTATCGCGTCCTTGCCGCGCTGCTGGGGATCTTGATGCGCACGGCGTCTCGGGCGTTCAAGCTGCGCATCGACCTGCAGGCCCCGCCGCTGCCCGGCGCTGCGCCCGACGTCGACCGCGGACCCCGGCCGCTGCTGGTGTTCAGCCGGCATGCCGGGCCCGGAGACTCGTTCCTGCTCGTCCACGAGCTGATGCACGTCTACGGTCGCCGGCCCCGGGTGGTGCTCAAGAACACCCTGCAGTGGGACCCGCTCATCGACCTCATGCTCAACCGGCTGCCCAGCCGCTTCATCACCCCGAATCCGAAGGCAGGCGTGCAGGTGGCGCAGTCCATCGGCACCCTTGCAAGCGACCTGACCGCGGACGACGCCCTCGTCATCTTCCCTGAAGGCGGCAACTTCTCCGAGTCGCGGCGCCAGCGGGGGATCGCGCGACTGGAGGAGGCCGGACACGGCGAGTACGTCGAGCGCGCGCATGCGTTGACCTACCTCATGGCGCCCCGGCCCAGCGGTGCGTTCGCGGCCATCGACGCCGCCCCCGACGCCGACGTGGTGTTCGTGGCCCACACCGGTCTGGAGCAGCTGGTGACCCTGCGCGACCTGTGGCGAGGGTTGCCGATGGACGCCGACGTCCGCGCGCAGTTCTGGACCGTGCGCGCCGAGGACGTCCCGTCCGACAAGGACGTGCGGATGGCGTGGCTGTTCGATTGGTGGGAGGTCATGGACACCTGGATCGAGCAGCGTCGGTAGCCACACTCAGTGACGCTGCTGGAACGACCGAACCGCGGCGTTGATGGTGGGGAACACGCGATACGGCCCGTCCGGCGCGAGCAGTCCGCTGCGCCCCAGCATCCGGGACGCATGAACGTTGGCCCGAGCGACGCCCACGACGGCGACCCCCTGCGTCGTCAGGAACTCGGCGAGGTCCGCCAGCCCGTCGGCCGCGGTCGCGTCGACCTCACCGACGCCTTCGAAGTCCAGCACCACCCACTCCTCCTCGCCAGGATTGTCGACCAGGACCTCCGAGAGGCGTTCGCGGAACCGCTCGATGTTGATGAAGAACAGTGGCGCGTCGAACCGGTAGACCAGGAGCCCCGGCAGCGTGCGGGCCTGCGGGTGCTGGGTGACGGGCACCCATCCGTCGAGGTCGGCGTCGCCACCGAGCACCGCGTCGGCGGGTCGGGCCATCCGGCTCAGCGCCACGACGACCGACAACCCCACCGCGACGAGGACGCCGATCAGGACGTCGAAGACCATCACACCGAGGGCTGTGACCGCGGCCAGGGCGAACTCCGTGCGGCTGACCCGCCACAGCGACCGGAAACCGTCGACGTCGACGATCGCGATGGCCGCCGCCACGATGACCGCCGCCAGCGCCGCCCGCGGCACAGCGCTCAACAGCCCTCTGGCGAACAGCAGCGTCACGACGACGAACCCGGACCCGATGATGCTCACCAGCGTCGTCTTGCTCCCCAGGGCGGCCGGGACGGCGCTGCGGCTGGCCGACGAGGAGACTGGCATGCCGCCGAACGCGCCGGCGGCGAGGTTCGCCACCGCCAATCCCGCGAGCTCCTGATCAGCGTCGATGCGGTAGCCCATGCGGTTGCCGATCGCCCGGGCGGTCAGGACGTTGTCGGTGTAACCGACCAGGGTCACGCCCAGCGCGACCGGCAGGAGCGCCGCGACGTCGGCCAGCCCGACCTGTGGCATACCAGGAACCGGAAGGCCCGGCGGGATCGCGCCGACAACGGGGTCGCCCAATGCCGGAAGGCCGGCCGCCCACGACACGACCGTGGCCGCTCCCACGGCGATCAGCGCGCCTGGAATCCGTTGGTCGACGCGCCGCAGCACCAGGATGAGGGCCAGCGACGCCAGACCAACCGCAAGAGTGACGCCGCGGGCCTGGGTGAGGCCGGCCGCGAACTCCGCCACGCGTGGGAAGAATTCGCCGGCGTCGACCGGCACACCGGTCAGCGCCTGCAGCTGGCTGGACAGCAGCACCAGCCCGACGCCGGTGATGTAGCCGACCAGCACCGGTTTGGAGAGCAGGGAGGCGACGAACCCGAGCCGCAACAGGCGCGCGGCCGCGGCGATCGCCGCCACCAGGAGGGCGAGCGCGGCCATCAGCGCCAGGTACCGCGCGGGGTCGCCGGCGCCCGCAACCGCTCCGACCCCTGCGGCAGCCAGGATCGCGGTGCCGGGCTCGGGGCCCGTACCGAGGTGCCGTGAGGTGCCGACCAGCGCGTAGGCAGCCGGCGCGAGGACGACGGCGTACAGACCCACCTGCGGCGGGAGACCGGCCAGCTCGGCATAGGCCATGGACTGCGGGACGAGCATGGCGCCCACGGTGAGACCCGCCACGACGTCCGGTCGCAGCCACTGGCGGCGATAGGCACGCAGCAGCGCCGCGCCGATCGTCGCCCGCTCGATGCTCACGCACGCATTGTGGCCGGTGTGCGCGGGCACCTCGTCACGGGCAGGATTGCGGCCATGCAGCCGCCGCCGTCATCAAGGGAGTACCGCCAGTACCGCTTTCGACTCCCGCCCGGAGCGACGGACCTGCTGTTGATCCGCCACGGCGAGTCGGAGCCAGCTCGACCCGACAAGGTGTTCCCAGAGCGCGACGGGCACGCCGACCCGCCGCTGGACCCGCACGGCCGGATGGAGGCCGAGGCCGTGGCGAAGCGCCTGGCCGATCAGGACATCGCGGCGGTGTACGTCTCGACACTGCAGCGCACCCACCAGACCGCCGAGCCGCTGTGCCGTGCGCTGGCCCTGGAACCCGTCGTCGAGGCCGACATCCGTGAAGTCCACCTGGGGGAATGGGAGGGCGGCACCTTTCGCATGCGCGTCGACGACGGCGACCCGCTCGCCAAGCGGCTGTTCACCGAGGAGCGGTGGGACGTCATCCCCGGCGCCGAGCCGATGGAGGCGCTGGCCATGCGGGTCCGTGACGCGATCAACCGCATAGCGGCGTCCCACGCCGACCAGCGGGTCGCGGTGTTCACCCACGGGGGCATCATCGGTACGGTCGCGGCCCTGGCGACAGGCGGGCGCCCCTTTGCGTTCATCGGTGCGGACAACGCCTCCATCACGCACCTGGTCGTCATAGGGGACCGGTGGGTGCTGCGGCGGTTCAACGACACCGGGCACCTCGCCACCGACCTCGACCGGCCGGTCCAGCCGCTCACCTGACGCCGCCGCTAGTCGATCAGCACGACCTGAAACGCCTCCGCGAGGTGACCGGCGGGCAGGCCGCCGCGTTCTGCGTTGGACCGCATGCGGTCCCGCAGGTTCGCCGGCGCCCCGCCGGCGGGGTCGGTCATCTGGCTGGCATGGTGCTGCAGCGCTGCCAGCTTCTTGTCGTAGGCGTCCGTCACGTCGACGAACCGGTCCGGGCTCGGCCCACCCATCAGCCACAGCTCGTTCACGATGTGGTCGGTCAGCCCCTCGTCCCGCAGCAGCTCGGGAAACTGAAAGGGGTTCCGCGCGTCCGGGTACACCGCGCACGCCGCAGCCTCGCCGACCGCGAGGTGGTCCGGGTGGCTGGCGTAGATGTTCCGCCAGTTCCGCTCGGGGGAGTGGGTGAGCACGCGCTGCGGCCGCACCTGGCGGATCACCCGCGTCAATGCCCGCCGCAGCTCCATCGTCACCGTCACCGAACCGTCGGGAAACCCGAGGAAGCGGACGTCGTCGACGCCGACCTCGGCGGCTGCCGCCTGCTGCTCGGCCCGTCGGATGCCGGGGATGTCCTGCCGAGGCACGTCGGGGTCGAAGCCGCCGTTGTCGCCGTCAGTGACGACGCAATAGGTCACCCGGGTGCCTGCCGACGTCCAACCCCATACGGTCGCCGCTGCACCGAAGTCGACGTCGTCCGGGTGGGCCGTGATGACGAGGATCTGCTCGACGCTCATGGCGGGCATCATCACACGGTGCACGTGACCACGTTCGCCAAGCGCATCGTCGGTGTGATGGACCGCAGGATCCCCGTCAGCGCCGCATACCTCGTCGGGTCCCACGCCATGGGGGACGCCGCGGGTGACGCCTCCGACGTCGACCTGCTGCTCGTGACCCAGCGCCGGCACGACACGGAACTCCTGCTGGCGGCCGGCGAGGAGGTCGCCGACGCCGCGCAGCAAGCCCCGGGACGGGGCGTCGAAGCAGTCCTGTACCGCGCCGAGGTGCTGACGGCACCGAGCCACCCGCTGGAGTACGAGCTGAACATCAACGCCGGGCCGCGGCTGCACCATGCGGTGCGGACGGGCGGTGACCCCGCCTTCTGGTTTCTGCTCGATGTGGCGATCGCCCGCCAGCACGCGATCTCGCTGGCAGGTCCTGCGGTCGAGGAGGTCATCGGAGCGATTGACGACCGCGATGTGGGCGAGGCGCTGCTCGCCAGCCTGGCCTGGCACCGGGACCAGGGCCGTCCCGACGCTGACGCGGTCCTCAACGCTGCCCGAGCGGCGTTGTGGCTGGAGACCCGTCGCTGGGCAAGCAAGACGGCGGCGGGGCGGTGGCTGGCCGACCGCGCCGACGACCGCGTGCGGCAGGTGGTCGAGTCGGCGCTGGCTGCCCGCGCGAAGGGGCGCGACGACCTCATCGACTCCGATGCCGTGATCGACCGTCTCATCGCGGCGGTCGCGGGCCGGACCGGCGAGCTGCTCGGCCGGTAGGTCACACCTCGCGCGTGGTTCGCAGCCGAACGGTTACCCTTTGAGGCTGGCTGGAGCCCGCGCGGGGACGGGGGGAAGCACGCATGGCATACGAGGAAGTCCGGACCGAACAGCCGGAGTTCGCCGACGGCGGAGCCATCGAGGATCGGCTGGATGCCGCACATCTCGAGGTTGACCGGGCGGCGATGGCGACGATCTCGAGCGTGTACCGAGCGGCATCGGCGATCCGTCGCCACGTCGAGCAGACGGTGCTGGCTGCTTCGCGGTTGTCATGGACCGGATACACGGCGATGTTCGCCGTGTGGGTCTACGGGGAGATGGAGACGCGCCACCTGGCAGCCCAGGTCGACGTCGCCAAAGGCACCCTCACGGGTGTCCTCGACACGCTGGAAGGACGTGGACTGGTCACGCGACGCCGGCATGCCGACGACCGCCGCCAGGTCAGCGTCGCGCTGACGGCGGTCGGGGAGCAGCTGGTCGCCGACGTGCTCCCGAAGGCCACGGAGCAGGCCACTCGCATGGTGCAGCTGCTTTCCGCCAGCGAGCAGATGGCGATCACGACCGGCCTGTCGCGTCTGGTGGAATGCCTCCCGCAGCTGCGTCAGGACGACGCAGCCGCGAAGGCGGATCAATAGCGTGGGGCGGCGCAGTCGTCGCCACTACTAGCCCAACGGCACCCTGACGCTAGGTGCAAGAGGCGGGCAGGTCGAACGCCTGGGTGCCGTCGGTCTCGCTGTTCGAGTCACCCTGCCGGGCTGACAGCCCCAGGCCCCGGTTGGCGAAGGCGCGCCAGACCGTGCAGGCGTTCTCGCCGCCGGTCAGGGCCCGGTCGGCGGCCAGGATGGCGTCGCGGCCGTCGACGAAGCCCGGGCTGCACGGCTGCATCTTCATGCCGTCCATCACCAGCTGTATCGCCAGGTTGTTGCCGCCGGTCGTCCAGTCGCCGTAGACGTCCTGGTTGAACCCGTGAACATCCACGAGCGCCCAGTACATGTCCCACAGCATGGTCGCCCAGACGTAGCCCACGCCATGCGGGACCGCGGAGGACTTGATGGTGTCGTAGGTCGCTCGGTTGTGCCGCCGACTGGTCGAGTACGGCGTCGGACGGATGCCCTTTGACTCTCGGTTCGGCTCGTACAGCGCATACGTGCCCATGCCGCGGGGCTGCTCACCGGTGTCGCCCTCACGGGCCGTCAATGCGATGGCGAGCCAGTCACTCCAGCCCTCACCCATCTGCTCCCGGTTGCGCAGGCAGTTGACGAGCTCGGGACCGCCCGTGAGCCGGTTGGAGATCCCGTGACCGTACTCATGGGTGATGATGCCGGCGTCGAGGTCACCGTCACGCACGTGGACTGCCGTGGGGTCGTTGCGGATGTACGCGGTGTTCGTCGGCACCCACATGTACATCTGCATCCGTGGGCGGTTCCCATCGGCCGGCGTGGCGAAGTTGGCGTTGAGCGCGCCGCTCCCGTCCTGCGCCTCGGCGCGGACCGAGTCGTTGCCCTTGCCGCCGCGCCCGTAGTTGTTGACCTGGAAGTTGCCGGCAGGCTCGTCGAACCCGTACCGGTAGAACACGTCGTGGATGATGTTGTTCCAGTAGAACAGGTTCGTCACAGCCGCGTCCGCCCACACCGGCGGCGGCAGGTCCTCGTCCAGAGGGAAGTCGAAGTTCAGGGTGGGGCCACCATCGGCGTCGCTGGTCGGCAGCGCCATGTTGGTGTTGTCCGTGTCGGTGTAGGCGTGGACGTTGTTGCCCTCGGTGGTGGTGAAGTCGTGCCCGGGTGCACCGTCGACGTCGTGCCAGCCGTACGGCGAGGCGAGCATGTCCGCTGGGTCGGTCACGATCGATCGGGGCCCGTCGTTGGGGCTCTCCAGCGGCCAGGCGAACACGTTGTAACGAGCGCCGTCGGTGCCGGCGGCGAGCGTCGTGGCGCGCCCGTCGGACGCACGGGACCCCGTGGTGTGGCCGTGGTCATGGCGGGCGATGGCCGCGGCGTTGGCTTCCTTGGTGTCGTGCACCACCAGGTCGTAGTGCGCGAGCAGCGCGCCCGTCTCGGCGTCCACACTGGCCTGCCACCAGTGCTCGGCCGACGGCAGCTCGACCTCGAAGTGCCATGCGAGCCGCACGTCACCCGAGTCGACGGCCTGGTAGACGAGCTGGGCGGGAATCGGGCCGGTGGCGATGCCGCCATCGGACAGCAGCGTCTTGCGGTCCGGGCCCTGGCCGCCGGCCAGCACGCGCAGGCCCCGGACACGGCCCATGTCCAGCGCGAGTGCCCCGGCGCGGACCGCGTCGACCGCCGACAGCACGCGGCGTCCGGTGATGCGTGCCGCGAGGTCTGGAAGCAAGCGACCCCCCACGTGGACGATCTCACCGTCGGCCGCGACGTTGACCGTCGCCTCTGTTCCGATGACGTCCAGACCGTCACGCTGCTGGCGGACGTAGACGTGGGTGATGTCGTTGTGCTGCGACCGGTACGCGTCGGTCACCCGCAGGTGCGCCACGTCGTCGGCGCTCAGACCCGCTGATGGGGCCTGCTGTCGGAGGTGGTCCAGGGCCACGTCGACCGGCTCGACCGACGACTGCGCCGCCGCTCCAGGGACCACCAGCAACAGGACCAGGGCGACGGTCAGTGCCAGCTTGACCGCTGTCGAACGCACCGGCATATCTGTTCCTCTCCACGCGTCGGCTTCCGGGCAGATGTGCCCGAGGCGTGGGCCGACGTTGCGCTTCCTGATGCTTCGCCGTCGCCGGCCGCATTTCCTGCCGGGCCGCTACACTCGCTGGCGACCCCTGCGGCGACGCGCTTCTTCCTGCCGTCTGCCGAACCGAACACGGAAGGGCCGAGAGCATCGTGGCGACCAAGGCCGAGCAGGCCTACCAGGTGGCTGTCGAGCGCCAGAAGGCGGCGCAGGCAGCCGGCACCTACGACCTGAACGACCTCCCCGGCGGGCTCGCCAGCCCCGCCGCGGCGATCCGCATCGGCAAGACCCCCAAGCAGGACAAGGTGCTCAAGGGCAACGGCAAGTCGATCTCGGCCGTCGCCAAAGTGCAGCCTGGGGCGGCACTGGCCGTGTTCGGCCGTCCGGAGTCGCGGTGGGCCATGGCGTACTGGCGGCGCACCGGTGGGAACGCGACGATGACCGAGCTGCTGTCGTATGCACGGCAGCTGGTGGGCCGCACCCCCGACGGCGACTTCGTCGTCTGCCTGTGCGGCCACGCCGGCCAGGGCGCGTGCATCCCGTTGTGGGCGCCACGCGAGGAGCTGAGCCTCACCGTCCAGCCCAACGACCTCGTCCTTCGCTTCGAGGACATCGTCGAAAAGCAGTGACCGAGCCGGCGCCGCTGGACCACAAGCGCCTGCTGGAGGTCGCACAGGAGCTCGCCGACGCCGCCGACGCCGTCTCCCTGGACCACTTCGGCGGTCGCATCGACGCGGAGCTGAAGGGCGACGGTTCGCCGGTCACCGTGGCTGACCGCGCCGTTGAGACGGCCATTCGTCGCCGGCTGGCCGACCTGGATCCCGAGCATCCCGTGCTGGGCGAGGAAGAGGGAGGCCGGCTCGACCCGGCCATCCCCACCTGGGTGATCGACCCGATCGACGCGACGGCCAACTTCATGCGCGGCATCCCCGTGTACGCCACGCTCATCGCCCTTGTGGCGGGCGACCGGCCGTTGGTGGGAGTGGCGAGCGCGCCGGCGCTGGGGGAGCGGTGGGACGCCGCCCAGGGGCTCGGGGCGCGTCGCAACGGGGGCACGGTGCGCGTCAGCGCCGTCGACCGGCTCGCCGACGCGCAGGTCCTGCACGGTGGACTGGACTGGTGGCGCGGCGACGAGGCGGCCTGGGGTCGACTCGGCCGGTTGGCCGATGCCGCGGGGCGTACCCGCGGCTTCGGGGATTTCTGGATGCACCTGCTCGTCGCCGGCGGGATGGCCGAGGTGGCCGTCGAGTGCGACCTGAAACCGTGGGACGTCGCGGCCGTCCAGTGCATCGTCGCCGAGGCCGGCGGGACCATGACCTCCTACGACGGCGGGTCGCCGTTGGCCACCGGGGAGGCGCTGTCGAGTAACGGGGTCCTGCACGACCAGGTCATGGCCCTGCTGGCCAGCTAGCGCTACGGCCGCAGCGACTCGACCTCACGCTCGCACTCCTCGACGAACCGCTCGGCGTTCACGAGCCGGTCAGGCATCTTCTTGCGCTCGTCCAGAACCGCCGAGCGGCGGCGGCCGATCGCCTCGAGCACGCCTTTCGTCGTCGCGCCGATCGGGCGGGCGACCTTTCGCGGCAGGCGGTCCATCAGCTCCCTTGTCTCCGCGGCGAAGCGCTCCAAGCGCTCCTGCTCGGCCTCCAGGTATTCGCCGTAACGCAGCAGGTCGTCGCGCTCCTCACGCGCCCGCAGCAGCGTGAAGTACGCCGCGTCGTACTCGGCTCGTGCGCTCACCGCAGCGCCTTCCCCACCGCGGCCAGCTCGGCGAACAGGTACGCCTCGGCCAGGCAGGTGCGCTGCCAGTCGCCAAGATGCAGCGACTCATCGATGCCGTGCGCGCGCGTGTCGGGGTCCTCGACGCCCAGCAACAGCGCCGGGATCGGCTGGGCGGGGTCATCGGCGAACATGGTGGTGATGGGCTCGAGGAAGGGGATGGTTCCGCCCAGGCCCTGGTACACGACGGGGGTGCCGTAGGCCGCCTCGAGCGCGCGTGCCGCGGCCTCGAACGCGGGGCCCTCCGGGTCGACGAGAAACGGGGGAGCGGCCGCGCCGGGGGTCACCTGTGCGGGCAGCCCCCATGGGACGTTGCTGCTCAGGTGTTCGGCCAGCAGGCGGCTGGCGCGCTGCGGGTCCTGACCGGGTGCAAGCCGCACCGTCACGCGGGCGCGCGCAGTCGGGACGATGGTGTTCGACGCGGTGGCGACCGATGGGGCGTCGATGCCGATCACGGTGACGGCCGGCCGCATCCACAGCAGCTCGAGCGGGTGCGCGTCCGGGTCGCCTGCCAGCGACGCGGTGTCCGCAACCCCGGCCTCGGCGCGGAACCGGTCGATGTCGAAGTCCACGGCGGACAGCCGGGCCCGCTCCTGGGTTGTGGGGCGGCGGACGTCGTCGGTGAACGCGGGGATCGCGATGCTGCCCGAGTCGTCGGTCAGGCCGGCGAGCAGCTTCAGCAAGGCCGTGAGGGGTTCGGCGACCGGCCCGCCGTACATCCCCGAGTGCAGTGCGTGGTCCAGCCCGCGGATCTCGACGTCGCACTCGACCAGCCCACGCAGCAGATACGTCAGGCCGGGCACGCCGATCTGCCAGTTGTCGGTGTCGGTGACGATCACGACGTCGGCGCGCAGCACGTCACCGTAGGCGTCGAGGAACGCATCGAGGTGCTCGCTGCCGATCTCCTCCTCACCCTCGATGAACACCTTGACGTTGACCGGCAGCGAGCCTGCCGTCTGCAGCCACGCGTCGACGGCAGCCACGTGTACGAGCACGCCCGCTTTGTCGTCGGCGCTGCCCCGGCCGTACAGCCTGCCGTCGCGCTCCACCGGCTCGAATGCCGGCGACGACCACAGGGCGGCGTCGCCGGGAGGCTGGACGTCGTGGTGCGCGTACAGCAGCACCGTCGGGGCACCGTCCGCATGCAGGTGATCGGCGTACACCGCGGGATGCGCCCCGTCGATCTCCAGCAGCCGCGCGTGTTCGAACCCGCGGGCCGTCAGCAGCTCGCGGACCGCTTCGGCACTGCGCCGAACCTGCATCGCGTCGAATCCGTCGGCGCTGACGCTGGGGATGCGGACGAGCGCGTCGAGGTCTTGACGGTGCTGGGACATCCGGCGGTCGAGGGCGTCGGCAAGCTGCTGGTGCTCCATAGCCGGCCAGGCTATGCGCATAGCCTGACGTCGATGCGACATCCCGGCGCCAAACGGTCACGGTTCCCCGACGCGAACCTGCTGCCCGGGGACCAGCCGTTCGCACGCGGGGCGGACTACCGCACCGAAACACTCGTCGACGCCTACCGGCACGGCATCTTCCCCTGGCCGTACGACGACGGCGAGGTCTACTGGTGGTCGCCGGACCCTCGGGCGATCATCGAGCTCGACGCACTCCGGGTGTCGCGCAGCCTGCGCCAGACGCTACGGCGCGAAGGCTGGACCTTCACCTACAGCACGGCGTTCGACCGGGTCGTGCAGGAGTGCGCGCGGGCGCGAGGTGCGCTCACGTGGATCACCCCCGAATACGCAGCCGGCTACGGGGCGCTGCACCGCGCCGGATTCGCGCACAGCGTCGAGGTGTGGGCGGGGGAGGAGCTGGTCGGCGGTCTGTACGGCGTGACCGTCGGCGGGGTGTTCACGGGGGAGTCCATGTTCCACCGGCGCACTGACGCGTCGAAGGCGGCGCTTGTGGCGCTGCGCGACCGCATGCGTGCGTGCGGCTTCGGGTTCATCGACGCGCAGCTGCCGACGGCGCATCTGCTGTCGATGGGGGCCTCGGTCGTTCCAAGAGCGGAGTTCCTGCGGCGACTCGGCGAGCAGGTCGTCCGCCCCGTGAGGCTGATCTGACGGCGAAGGTCAGGCGTCGTGACGCTCGGCGAGGATCAGGTCGTCGCTGACCGGGTGGGACAGCACCCAGCCCTCAGCGGCGGCCTCCTCGACCTTCTCGGCCATGCCGCGCAGACGGGCCGCCGCGTCGGCCAGCGAGGTGGCGCCGTCGAGCAACCCGCCGATCCCCACCAGCGCGTGCCGTCGCACGTCATCGTGCGGCAGGACCGGTGAGCCCTCGCCGATGCAGACGCATTCGCCGAACGTGTTGGTCAGCACGCCGTAGCGCACGCCGGCGGCCGCACCCGCCGAGCGCAGCTGCACGCGGATGAGCAGCTCCATCGGTCCCGTCACGGCCCCGCGGTGCCAGACCAGCTCGCCGTCGTCATCCAGGGAGACCATCGGGACATCTTCGAAGCCGGCGCCTTCCGGCTTGAAGAACTCGACCTCGTCGTCCTCGCTCCACGGCGTGAGTACCACCAGGTCCTCGTCGCGTCGCCCGAAGCGGGCGACCGCGGTGACCGCGGCGAGCAGCTCGGCGTCGGCCGGGCCCAAAGGCACATGGCGGGAGAGATTGACGGGCTCGTCGACCAGAACGACGTAGCGACCGCCGGCGTCGGTGGTCTCCACGACCAGCGCGGGACGGTCAGCAGACGCCTCGGCGAGGTGCTCACGTTCCTCGGGGGCGAGCTCGGACAGCTCGCCGGACGGCTGGATCTCGGGATGGGCCAGCACGAGGTCGCCGTTGGCCGCCTTGAGCAGACGGTAGGTCGCGACCCCGTCGTCGTCGACGTGGGCGAGGTCCGGCAGGCTGCTGTCGCTCACGGGCAATCTCCTCGAACGGGACGCGAGGGACGCTACACGCTGACCGCCCCGACAAGGCTCAGGGCCAGCCCCGCGACCGCCCCGACACCCAAGGTGGGAAGGACGCCCCATCGCAGCCGGAAGATGCACAGGGCAGCCGCTGCGACGATTGCCACGGCGGCGATGTCCACCGAGGCGATGTCCGGGACGAGCAGGCGAACACCAAAGCGCCGCACGGCTTCGACGTCGCCGAAGACGGTGTGGACCGCGAACCACACCGCGAGGTTCAAGATCACCCCGACGACGGCGGCCGTGATGGCTGACAGTGCGTTGCCCAGGGCGCGGTTGCCGCGCAGCCGCTCGATGAAGGGTGCGCCGGCAAAGATGAAGAAGAAGCAGGGAGTGAACGTGACCCAGACGGTCAGCAGTGAGCCGGCGACCGCGGCGGCGAGTGGGGGTAGGGCCCCTGGGTTGCGGTAGGAAGCCACGAACGCCACGAACTGGACGACCATGATCAACGGGCCCGGCGTGCTCTCGGCCATCCCGAGCCCGGTCAGCATCTCCCCGGGGCGCAGCCAGCCGTAACCGGTCACCGCAGCCTGCGCGACGTACGCCAAGACCGCATACGCGCCGCCGAAGGTGACGACCGCCGTCTTGGAGAACAGCGTTGCCTGCTGCGTGAAGACGCTGTCGCCGCCCAACAACATGGCGACGGCGGCGACGGGCGTCGCCCACAACACCAGGCACGCGGCCGCCGCCAGCAGCGCAGACCGGGCGGCGCCGCGCGTCAGCCGTTCCCCTTCGTCATGGATGTGGGCGCGCTCGGTCTCGGCGGTGCGCTGGCTATGGTCCGGCATGGCGGTGGTGGCCCGTCGGCCGGCGATCAAGCCGATGACGCCGGCGCCCAGGACGATCAGGGGGAAGGGCACCTCGAGAAAGAAGATCGCCACGAACGCCGTCGCGGCGACGGCGATGTGGAAGCGGCTGCGCAGCGCGCGCCGCCCGATGCGGACGACGGCCTGGACCACGACCGCGATGACAGCGGCCTGCAGGCCGAACAACAGGCCCGCGACAGGCCCCACGCCGGCCAGCAGCACGTACGCCACGGACAGGCCCAGGATGGCAACGATCCCAGGCACCACGAACAGCACGCCGGCCACGACACCGCCGACGACGCCGTGCATCAGCCAGCCGATGTAGATGGCGAGCTGCTGTGCCTCGGGGCCGGGCAGCAACATGCAGTAGTTCAGCGCGTGCAGGAACCGCTGCTCGCTGATCCAGCGACGCTCGTCGACCAGGAACCGGTGCATGACGGCGATCTGCCCCGCAGGCCCACCGAAGCTGTTGAGCGCCACCAGCGCCCAGACCTTGAACGCCTCACGCCGGGAGACGCCGTGGTCGACGCCGGCGGCGCCGAGCGGGGCAGGGGAGGGGACGGGCACCGCGGCAATCTAGCCGCCAGCTGGCTGTCCGAACGCAGCGGTGGGGGACAGCGGGCGTGTCCCCGTGGCACGATGCAGCCGTTGACCCCAGCCGTTCATCCTGCCGACAGCCACGACGTGATCCGTGTCCGAGGCGCCCGGGGGAACAACCTCAAGGACGTCAACCTTGAGATCCCCAAGCGCCGCCTGACGCTCTTCACGGGGGTGTCGGGCTCGGGGAAGAGCTCGCTGGTGTTCGACACGATCGCCGCGGAGTCACAGCGGCTGATCAACGAGACGTACAGCGCCTTCGTCCAGGGTTTCATGCCGACGCTCGCCCGGCCGGACGTCGACGTGCTCGAAGGGCTCACCACGGCGATCCTGGTCGACCAGGAGCGAATGGGTGCCAACGCCCGCTCGACCGTCGGGACCGTGACCGACGCCAACGCCATGCTGCGCATCCTGTTCAGCCGACTCGGCCAGCCGCGCATCGGCCCGCCGAGCGCGTACTCGTTCAACGTGCCCTCGGTGAAGGCCAGTGGCGCCATCACCATCGAGCGCGGCGCAAAGACCAAGAGCGAGAAGGCCACCTTCACGCGACTGGGCGGCATGTGCCCGCGGTGCGAGGGGATGGGCAACGTCAGCGACATCGACCTGACCGCCCTGTACGACGACAGCAAGTCGCTCAACGAGGGCGCACTGACCATCCCCGGCTACAGCATGGAGGGTTGGTACGGCCGCATCTACCGCGGCTGCGGGTACTTCGACCCGGACAAGCCGATCCGCGCGTTCACCAAGCGCGAGCTGCACGACCTGCTGTACCGCGAGCCGACCAAGATCAAGGTCGAGGGGATCAACCTGACCTACAGCGGCCTGGTCCCGCAGATCCAGAAGTCGTACCTGTCCAAGGACATCGACGCCCTGCAGCCGCACATCCGCGCGTTCGTGGAGCGTGCCGTCACGTTCCAGACGTGCCCGGAGTGCGATGGCACGCGACTGAGCCCCGAAGCGCGCTCGTCGACGATCGACGGCAAGCACATCGGTGATGTGTGCGCGATGCAGATCAGCGACCTCGCCGAGTGGCTTCGCGCACTCGACGAGCCGTCGGTTGTCCCGCTGCTCGCCGGGCTGCAGCACCTGGTGGACTCGTTCACCCGCATCGGTCTGGGCTATCTCAGCCTCGACCGGCCCTCGGGCACCCTGTCGGGGGGAGAGGCGCAGCGCACAAAGATGATCCGCCACCTCGGCTCGTCGCTGACCGATGTGACCTATGTCTTCGACGAGCCGAGCATCGGGTTGCACCCGCACGACATCCAGCGGATGAACGATCTGCTGACCCAGCTGCGTGACAAGGGCAACACCGTGTTGGTGGTCGAGCACAAGCCCGAGGTCATTGCGATCGCCGACCACGTCGTCGACCTCGGTCCTGGCGCCGGCACCGCAGGAGGCGAGGTGGTGTACGAAGGCACAGTCGAAGGGCTGCGCGCCGCCGACACCGTGACCGGCCGCCATCTGGACGACCGCGCCGCGCTCAAAGACAAGGTGCGGACGTCCAACGACGCGATCGCCATCCGTGGCGCGAACCTGAACAACCTGCGCGACGTCGACGTGGACATCCCGCTGGGCGTGCTCGTCGTCGTGACCGGCGTCGCTGGATCGGGCAAGAGCTCGCTGATCCATGGGTCACTCGCTCCGCGCGAGGAGGTTGTTGTCGTCGACCAGGCCGGGATCAAAGGCTCCCGGCGCAGCAATCCCGCGACGTACACCGGCGCGCTCGAGCCCATCCGCAAGGCGTTCGCAAAGGCCAACGGAGTCAAGCCGGCCCTGTTCAGTGCCAACTCCGAGGGCGCCTGCCCGGCGTGCAACGGCGCCGGCGTCATCTACACCGAGCTGGGATTCATGGACACCGTCGCGACACCGTGCGAGGAGTGTGAGGGCAAGCGGTTCCAGGCTGCGGTCTTGGACTACCGCCTGGCCGGCCGCACCATCGCCGACGTGCTTGACCTGCCGGTCGACGAGGCGGTGGCGTTCTTCGGCGACGACGCCAAAACGCCCGCCGCGCACATGATCCTGCAGCGTCTGGCGGCTGTGGGCTTAGGTTATGTCAAGTTGGGACAGCCGTTGACGACCCTGTCCGGCGGAGAGCGGCAGCGGCTGAAGCTGGCCACACGCATGGCAGACAAGGGCGGCGTCTACGTCCTGGACGAGCCGACCGTCGGTCTGCACCTCGCAGACGTCGACCAGCTGCTCGGACTGCTCGACCGTCTCGTCGACGACGGCAAGTCGGTCGTGGTCATCGAGCACCACCAGGCAGTCATGGCCCACGCCGACTGGATCATCGACCTGGGTCCTGGCGCGGGCCACGACGGCGGTCGGGTGGTGTTCGAGGGGACGCCCGCCGACCTCGTCGCCGCCCGGTCCACGCTGACAAGCGAGCACCTGGCCGCCTACGTCGGCGCCTGATGCACATGGACTCACGATAATGTCCATTATGTAAAGTAACTCGGGCGGCGGGGTCCCCTCTCCACCGTGGCCGAAGGGACAGGGGCAGACCTCGGTGTGACCTGCGTTGTTCGGGGATCATCCCCCCGTGGTGCTGAGCCTGTTCCGCGCGTCACCCGCTGACGACTTCGCGGCGGTCGTGTCGGCCGCGCGCGCCGGCGCTGACTGGGGCTGGCTGGCGTTGTACGAAACGGTGCGCCCGGCGGCTCGTCGCCACCTGCGAGGACCCCGCCGCGCGGCTGACGCAGCCGTGGCTGACGCCATCGCACAGGTGGCCGCAGTCGGTCTGGAGCGCTTCCAGGGCGACGCCGATGACTTCCGTCGGCTCGTGATCGGCATCGCAACGCACGAGCAGCAACGCGTGGCGGACACTGCTGTCCCCCGCCGGCAGGAAACTTCGGCGGCGACGAACGTCGTGGCGGCGCCGGCGCTGTGGCGTGTCTTCGTGGTGGCGCTCGCGATGTGGGCCGTCGTGGCCGCGGTGGCGGTCGTGCTGGTTGCCGCCGGGATGTCCGGCTAACGGGTGGCTTGCGCGCTGTGACCCCTCGACGGTGATTCCGGGGGGCCCCAGGCTCGGCCATACTCCCGCGCATGAGCAGTCAGAGGGTTGCGGTGGTCACCGGCGGGTCCAGCGGCATCGGCGCCGCGACGGGCGCGGCGTTGGCCGCCCAGGGCTGGACCGTCGTGCTGGTCGCCCGGGGCGCGGAGGCACTGCGCGACGTGGGCGACCGGATCGCCGCCGCCGGCGGTCATGCCGTCGTCGAACCGCTCGACGCTTCCGACGGTGAGGCCGTCGTGGCCATGGCAGAGCGGGTCACGAACACCTATGGGGTCCCAGACGCGATCGTCAACTCCGCCGGCGCGGGACAGTGGCGGTTCATCGAGGAGACGCCGCCGGCGATGGCGGAGCAGATGATGAGCGCGCCGTACTTCGCCGCCTACAACACCACACACGCGTTCATGGTGCCGATGCTGGAACGACGGCGGGGCGTGATCGTCCACGTCGGCTCCCCCGCGTCGCTCGGGCCATGGCCCGGGGCGACGGCGTACACCGCGGCCCGGTGGGCGTTGCGCGGCCTGCACGAGGCGCTTCGCCAGGACCTGATCGGCACCGGACTGCATTCGTGCCACGTGATGTTCTCGATCGTTTCCAGCGCGTACTTCGACACCAACGAGGTCACCGACGACGTGTTGCCGCCCCTGGGCAAGCGGATCCCGCCGATCTCACCGCGCGAGTGCGCCGAGGTCATCGTGCGGACCATCGCCAAGCCGCGGCCGCAGGTGCTGCACCCGCCGGCGCTGCGCCGGCTGTACCGCCAGTACCAGCTGATGCCCGCCATCGGGCGACGGGCCGTCGCCTGGGGCGCGCGCCGCCACTGAACCGGGTCAGGCGGAGCCGAAGGTGGTGTCGGGCCGCCCCTTCGCCCACGTCCAGGCGTACTCGGCGTCCTCGCTGTCCAACGCCGCC